>Ga0302326_10013346_pt1 | contig 17423 bp, 10 predicted proteins | sample Palsa_T0_3_FD_202264 | JGI IMG/M metagenome (GOLD analysis project Ga0302326, IMG submission 202264) | Peat permafrost microbial communities from Stordalen Mire near Abisko, Sweden - Palsa_T0_3 | ecosystem: Environmental > Terrestrial > Soil > Palsa > Peat permafrost | place: Sweden: Abisko... | reverse complement strand
GGCCCCGACAATCAAGCGAGCGGACGACATGAACAAGCAACGCACCTTGAAGCTCCTCGGCACGGCGGCAATGATTGCGTGTGTCTCATGGGCAGCCGCGGGCGATTCGCCGAAACCGCAATACGGGGCCTTCGGACTCGACACGGCCGGCGGCGATCCTGCCACGAAGCCGGGCGACGATTTCTTCCGCTATGCGAACGGCACGTGGCTCGACCATGTGCAAATCCCCGCCGACAAGCCGGCCTACAGCCTGCGCCTCGCGATGACAGACCTCACTGAGCAACGCTTGCACGGCATCATGGAGGAAGAAGCAGCCAAGGCAGGTCACGAACCTTCCGACACCCCGGGCAAAGTAGGCGCGTTCTACAAAGCCTTCCTCGACGAGGGCCGTATCGAGACATTGGGCGCCGAGGCAATCGGACCCGAACTCGCAGCGATACGCGCCGCCAAAACGCGCGAGGCACTGGCCGCCCTCATGGGCCGCAACAATGCCGATTTCGACGGCACCATCTTCGGCTTCGGCATCGACGTCGACGAGAAGGATCCTTCGAAATATGCGTTCTATCTCGGTCAGGCGGGCCTTGGGCTGCCCGATCGAGATTATTATCTCGAACCCAATTTCGCGGCGCAGAAGGCGAACTACCAAGCCTATGTGGCGCAACTTCTGCGTCTTCTGGACTGGCCCGACGCCGATGCGCGCGCGAAGGATGTCGTCGCGTTCGAAACGGCGATTGCGCAAGCGAGCTGGACGAAGGCACAGGACCGCGATCCCATCGCGACCTACAATCCCATGACCGTGACCGAACTCGAAGCGCTTGCGCCGAGTTTTCCGTGGAAGCCATTCCTCGCAAGTGCCGGGTTTGGGAATTATCCAGCCGTTGTGGTAGCCGAGAAAACCGCGTTTCCGAAGATCGCCGACATATTCGCGTCCGCGCCGCCAGACCTGCTGCAGGCATGGCTCGCCTTCACCGTTGCCGACAATTCGGCGCCCTATCTCTCGTCGCATTTTGCCGATGCGTATTTCGAAATGCGCAACAAGACTTTGTCGGGCCAGCAGGCGCAGGCGGTGCGGTGGAAGCGGGCCGTGCATGCCGTGAGCGGGGGAGATTACGGTCCGGGCGATCGTGCCGATCGCTTTGGCAATATGGGCTGGGCAGTGGGCCAGCTCTATACCGCGCGCTATTTCACCCCCGAGGCAAAAGCGAAGATCGAAGCGCTGGTGGACAATCTCAAGGCGGCCTATCGCGTGCGCCTCGAAAAGCTCGACTGGATGGATGCTGCGACGAAGACCGAGGCGCTGAAGAAGCTCGATACCTACAACATCAAGGTCGGCTATCCCGATCACCCGCGCGACTATTCCAGTCTCGTCATCCGCGACGACGATCTGACAGGCGATGTGCAGCGCACCGCCGCGGCAGACTGGGCATTCTATACCGGCAGGCTTGCGGGCCCCGTCGACCGCAGCAACTGGGACATGACGCCGCAAACGAACGACGCCTATAACGGCTCGCTGCGCGACATCGTGTTTCCGGCGGGCATTCTGCAACCGCCCGTGTTCGACCCGAACGCAGATCCCGCGGTCAATTATGGCGCCGCGGGCGCGATCATCGGCCACGAGATGACGCATGGCTTCGACGACCAGGGCCGCCAATTCGACGCCGAAGGAAAGTTGCGCGACTGGTGGACACAAGCAGACGCCGCGACATTCAAGGAGCGCGCGGGCCGGCTCGGCGCACAATATTCATCCTTCCAGCCCCTGCCCGCGGAACCCAGCGTGCATGTGAACGGCGCGCTCACCATGGGCGAAAACATCGCCGATCTGGGCGGGCTCACGCTTGCGCTCGACGCCTATCACACCTCGCTGCACGGCGCGCCTGCGCCCGTCATCGACGGGCTTACCGGCGATCAGCGCGTGTTCCTGGGCTGGGCGCAAGCCTGGCGCGGCAAGCTGCGCGACGATGCGATCCGCAAGCAGGTGGTGAGCGATCCCCATTCGCCGCGCCAATTCCGCGTCAACGGCGTCGTGCGCAACATCGACGCCTGGTACGCGGCCTTCGACGTGAAGCCTGGCGACAGGCTCTATGTCGCGCCGAAGGATCGCGTGCATATCTGGTAGGCCGCGGCGAACAGCTTCCTACTCGCCCGTGACGTTGTCCGTCCGGCGGATGAAGTCGGCCGCGTTGTCATGCAGCGTCTTTAGCGATTCCTCGTGCGCATAAACCATGTGGCCGGACTGGTAGAATTTGAACTCGATATGCGACTGCAGATCCGGCGGAATCGGCAAGTGCTGCATCTCGTAGACGCCTTCGAAGAAGGGCGTCGCAAGATCGTAATAGCCGGCGTTGAGCTGAACCCTGAGATTGGGATTGTATTTCATCGCGTTCGCAAGATCCGGCATCACATTCATCGCCTGCGGAAGGGGAAAAGGAACGCCCGGCGGCTGGTGATGAAAATCCCAGGTGCGATAGGTCTGGATCGACGGCTTGTAGGTTTTCCCCTCTCCGTAATGCAGGCTGTCGCGCACATAGGCGTTGAAGGCCGACACATAGGCCGAGCTGATCGCGGCGGATTGCGGATCGTATTCGGCGCTTTTGCTCAACGGGTCGAGCGTGGGCCCGGAGAAGCGCGTGTCGAGGCGACCCGTCGTTATATCCGCATCGCCCTGCAACGTCTTTTCGAACTCGCCGCCATTGATGCGCAGATTGGCCTTCTTGATGTACTCGACCGGCAAGCCCGTATAGCGATGGAGCTTCTCCGCGATCGCATCGCGGTCGGCGGGGCTGAGATCGGCCCCCGCACCAAGCGCCAGCGCATAATCCGTCAGCGCGAAATGCTCGACTTCGGCCAGCAGCGGCTCGACCGGCCCCGTGTAGTCTGGAAGTTTGTGGTGATACCATGCCGTCGCGGCATAAGTCGGCAGCGCGAGTTGATAGGGCAGATCGATACCGGGGTTGAAATCCGAGCGGCCCGTGCTGAGATCGTAATTGAGAATCTGCGAAAGCAGAATGACGCCGTTGAAGTCGACGTCGTAGGCCGTCTCGAGTTCGTTCACGAGCGCGGCCGAACGCGGCGTGCCATAACTCTCGCCGAACAGATATTTCGGCGAATTCCAGCGATCATAGACCGACAGGAATTGTGTGATGAATTCCGCGAAGGCGTGAACATCGCCGTCGACGCCATAGAACGCCTTCTCCTTGTCCTTGCCCGCGATGCGGCTGAAGCCCGTGCCGGGCGCGTCGATAAAGACAAGATCGCTCGCATCCATGAGGCTGTCGGAATTGTCGACGACGGAATAGGGCGCAGCCGGCGTATGCGAATTGTCGGCAGTCACCACGCGGCGCGGGCCGAACGCGCCCATGTGGAGCCACATGCTCGCCGAGCCCGGCCCGCCATTGTAAACGAACGTGATCGGGCGGGAGCGCGCCGGTACGCCGTTCTTGAAATAGGCGACATAGAACATCGACGCTTCGGCATTCGGGTTGGAATCGTCGGCGTCGGGTTTGTCCTTGGCGTTCGCGTCGGGCTTGTCGCCGGCCGGCGCATCGGATTTCTGCAGGGAATCGTCATAACCCTTGGCATGCACGACCAGCGTTCCCGCCACGGCGCGATAGTCGATCGACTGACCCTCGACCGTCACCGATCCTTCGCTCGCGCTCGAATCGGGCTGGAAGAAATGTCCCCTGGCGGCGTCATGATGTTCCTTGTCTGCCAGCGCGCCAAGCGAGAGCGACAGCAGCGCCGCGAAAGATGCGGCGGCAAGACTTCTACTCATGCGACATTCCCCTAACGACAACGATCTCTCGGCAACAGTTTTGATCATCCCGAACGGCCCATATCGTGGTCTCCGCGTAATCGCGGGCAAGTTTTCCGGAATGAACTTCCGGTGAGGCCCGGGCTTGCAGTCCCTTCCATCAGCCGCCATTGACGACGACCGTCGCCTGATCGAGACGGTCGCTATAAGCATCAAGCGCCCCGGCGGAGAGCTTGGCGTAGCGCACCGCATCGTCCCAGCGTTCGTCCTCGATCGCTTCGCGCACGCCGGGCAATGTCTTCGCGCCGTAACCCGTAAAGCGCCCAGGCGCGTATACGAGGTTCTTGTACCAGCCACGTTCCGGCAAACCCGTATCCGACAATAGCGTGTGGTCGATCGTCAGCATCAGAGACTGCAGCTTTGCGAGCCTGTCGGCCGAAAGCCCCGAGCCGTTCTTGGCAAGCGCGTCGTCATAGGCCTTGGCGCTGACCTTGAGCCGGCCGACCGCTGTTTCGAGGGGCGACAGGTCCAGCTTCGGGACGGAGGAAAGCGCCGTGGGGAGCCCGCTAGTCTTCGTCGGATCGGCCACAAGCTGGAATGCCTTGTCGCGCAACAGGCCTGCCTGGTTGTCCGCCTCTTCGCGCTTGTTGTCGGCGAGCTTCTTCACTTCGGTGAGATCGCCCGACATCGCGTCCGCAAAATCTTCCGCACGTTGCACGGGGATATCGGAGTCCGCGATCTGCATGACAAAACGTCCGATGGTCCGAGCCAGAAGCGCATCATAGACAAAGCCCGGATCGACGAAGCGGCTGTGATGCTCGAACGTGTCGTAGCGCGAATGATAGACGCCGGCGCCCGATCCTTCGCCGCCATATTCGAGGCTCAGCACGGGCACGCCGACATGCTGGAGGAACGTCGAATAATCCGAGCCCGAGCCCAACGCTTCGATCGGAAGATTCTTCGTCGGATCGGCTGCCAATTTGGCGTCTTCCTTGGCGCGCTCCCTCATGTCGGGCGGCAACGTATCGGGGTGCATCGCATCGACGCGCGTCTTCGCACGCATGCGTTCGCCGACCGTCACGCCCGTCTCCGGATCCGTCAGTTCGGCTGCAATCCGATTTACCAGGCTCGTAAAATCCTGGCTGCCACCCGCTTCAAGGAACCCGCGCGCATTGCTGTCCGAATTGATGTAGAGCACGGCCTTCTGCCTGAGTTCGGCATCGTGCGTTTCGGCCCATTCGGTCGAGCCGAGAAGGCCGGGCTCTTCCGCGTCCCAGCTCGTATAGACGAGCGTACGTTTCGGCCGCCAACCTCCGGCGGCCAGCGCGCCAAACGCTTTCGCCTCTTCGAGCAACGCGACCTGACCGGACAGAGGATCGGTGCCGCCGAACACCCAGCCGTCATGATGATTGCCGCGCACGATCCACTGGTCGGGCAAGGTCGAGCCTTTCATCATCGCAATCACGTCGTAGATCGTCTTGAGACTCCAATCGGATTTGACGGCCAGATGCACCAGCGTTTTGCCGGACCCCACATGATAGGTGATGGGCAGACTGCCGCGCCAACCTTTAGGCACGACATTGCCGCCCAACGTACCGAGCAACACCTGCGCGTCGGCATAGGAGATCGGAAGCGTTGGAATCTTGAGAATGGTCGGGGCATCGGCGCGTGAGACGCGTCTGGCGTCTTTTGTCGCGGCCATTCCGGGCGTCGACGGATCTCCGGGATAAAGCGTCATATCCTGCACCGAACCGCGCTGAATGCCGTGCGGCGGACGCGCGGGTCCGTTCGGATAAGTTTCGTCGACGGCATAGCCGTCATCGCCTGGATCGGAATAGATGATGCAGCCGATTGCGCCATGCTCCTGCGCAAGCCTCGGCTTCAATCCGCGCCAACCGGAGCCGTAGCGTGCGATAACGATCTTGCCTTTGACGCTGACGCCCAAACGCTCGAGCGTCTTGTAGTCGTCGCGCATGCCGTAATTCACATAGACGAGCGGCGCGGTCACATCGCCGTCGCCCTGATAGGCGACATAAGCCGGCAGCGCCGGGTCTTTGGCGGTGGAGCTGGAATCGCCCTTGATCGGCGGCTCCTGCAGCATCGCCTTGAACGGTTTGGGGCCGACGGTTTCGAGCGTTTCGGAAATCGGCGTGGGATAGAGAACCTCGAATGTCTCGATATGCGCGTCCCAGCCCCATTCTTTGAACCGGGCGAGAATCCATTCGGCATTGGATTTGTCGTGCGGCGAGCCGACATGATTGGGCTCGGCCGCCAGCAGCTTCAGCATGCTGCGCATATCGTCTGGTTTGATGTTTGCGTCGAAGCTTTGCAGCGCGACGGTATCTCCCGCCGGGGCCTGGGCGGTTGCGGTTGCGAAAATAGCCGCGGTGCAAAGAAGGCTCGCGACGGCGAGCGGGACGATACGATTCATGGCGATGGACCTCTGGAAAGCGGCGCCCCCGCGCGCGCAACTGCAAGTGCGCCAGCATCGTGACGGCGAGGCCGAAACGCAAGCACGAACGACAATTTATTGCGGCGGGTGCGATTCCAATATTGCGCCGCAGGCCTCTATCGCGGCCACCGCTGCGTCTGCGACATGGCCGCTCTGCGCAGCGGTCGTGAATCCGGCTAAGATTCGGTCCCAGGCATCCTGGCCGACGCGGATATGAGCTTCACGGTCGGCGATCAGTTCCGCGTAACGCTCGCCGAGCGACACAAAGAGCAAGACCCCACCCTTCCGTTCGGGGCTGGCGAGAATGCGCGCCGCGAATTCGCGATGGGCTAAGGCACGGGCATGATCGCGTTTGATGTGGCCCGGGACGAGCAGAAGCTTGAGCGGCTGCCATTCCAGAACAAGACTGACAACGCAAAAAAGAACGGCTTCGGCTGCAAACCCATCGCGGAAGCTCAAAGGATGCCAGATGAACGAACCAATGCCGGCCGCGACAAGCGCAATCAGCGCACCCCACACAATCGGATGGAGCGCGTAACGCTCGCTCATGGGTACGGCGACGAAGGCGATATGCGCCCGTGCACGCGTTTCAGCCGCGGTCACGGCGGCGTGGATGCGCGCGGTTTCTTGTTCGGTGAGACGAGCCGGCATCACCAGCTCCCCGAGGCGCCACCGCCTCCAAAGGATCCGCCGCCGCCCGAGAACCCGCCACCGCCGAACCCTCCTCCGCCAAATCCGCCGCCGCCGAAACCGCCCCGTCCGCCACCACCGAAACCACCGAGGAAAAACAGCGGCCACAGAAAGCGCCCGAAGACGATCCAGATGATGATGATCACGAAAAAAATAGGAAAGTGGCCACCGCTGTGACGGCCGGCGTCCTGAGTCTCGACCGTTTGCGGCAAGGCGTTGAGATTCGCGCCACCGATCGCATGCAGCACGGCGAGCGTGCCGTTGTAGACGCCGGCGTTATAGTTGCCTTGCCGGAATGCAGGCGTCATCACCTCGTCGATGATGACTTTCGATTGCGCGTCGGTCAGTACGCCTTCGAGGCCGTATCCCACTTCGATGCGCACCTTGTGCTCGGTCGGTGCCACGATGATGAGCGCGCCGGTGTTCTTGCCCTTCTGGCCGATGCCCCAGGCGCGACCCAACTGATAGCCATAGTCTTCGATCGGGTAGCCCTGCAGCGATTTGAGCGTCGCGACGACCACCTGATCGCCGGTCTGTTTTTCCTGCTGCGAAAGAAGATCGGTCAGCTTCCGCTGCGTGTCTTCAGACAAAATGCCCGCATCGTCGACAACACGCCCCGTCAATGGAGGGAATGTCGGCGCGGCAAAGGCGGCACTCGCGATGAAAAAGAAGAGCACGGCGACGACAGCGCCGAGAGCCCGCTGCCCCGCGCCTACAGCGCTTGCGCGCGCTGTCCACTCCCGTTCAAGGAGAGGAAAGTCCCGGTTCGTCAAAACTTGACCTGCGGAGTCTGTTGCGCCTGCTCGCTGATCGTGAAGTTCTGCTTCACTTTCGCATCGGGATAAAAGATGCCCGCGATCCAGCGGCCTGGTATGGTGCGCAACGTCGTATTGTATTGCTGTACGGCATCGATGTAATCGCGGCGCGCGACCGAGATGCGATTTTCCGTGCCTTCGAGTTGCGACTGCAGCGCGAGGAAATTCTCGTTCGATTTGAGATCGGGATAGCGCTCGCTCACCGCCAGCAACCGGCCCAGCGCGCCGCCAAGCTGCGCCTGATTCTGTTCGAACTGATGGAAGGCCTGCGGATTCGTTGTGATGTCGGCAGGGATCGTCATCTGAGTCGCCTTGGCGCGCGCCAGGGTCACATCGGTGAGTACGGTCTGCTCCTGATGCGCATAGCCCTTTACAGTCTGCACCAGATTCGGGATGAGATCGCTGCGGCGCTGATATTGATTCATTACCTCGCTCCACGCGGCCTTGACCGCCTCGTCCTGCCGCGGCACGTCGTTGATGCCGCAGCTTGCAAGGCCGAAAACAACGAGAAGCAAAGCGCCTGCGCGGGAAATTCCGCGTATCACCGGATGAGACATGGCCGCTCCTGAATGTGTCGATATAGACGTCCTACCACATCTGCATGAGCGAAGGGGATTTCAAGGGAACCCGTCACAGCCCTTCGACCCCCAGTGCACGCAATTTTTCCCGCAAGGCTGCACGTGCCGGCTCCGCCAGAGGAACGAGCGGCGGCCGGGGCATGAACCAAGCTGGCTCGCCGTGAATTTCGCCGACCATCGCCTTGGTCGCAGGTAGCAGCGGCCCGGGCTTCTCGAGCGCGAGCCGGACCTCCGTGGCGCTTGCCTGCAGTCCATCGGCACTCGGCCCCCGCCAGCCTTCAAAGATTCGTCGCAAACCGGCCGGCTGCACATTCGCACTCGCCGAAATACAGCCGACGCCGCCTGCCCGCAGATTGGCGAGCAGGAGCTGCTCCGAACCCACATACATGTGAAGCTGCGGGAAACGCGACAGGATCTCCGCCGTGTTGGCCCATTGACCCGAACTGTCCTTGTAACCGCGGATCAGATCGCCGTGACGATCGATCAATTGCGCCACGAGATCGGAACCGATCGGAACGCCGGACACTTGCGGAATGTTGTAAAGATAGACTGGCGGTATTTCGGAGCCGCAACCTGCGATCGCCATATCGTAAGCGAGCGCGGTGCCCACGTCGCTCACGCCCTTGTAGAAAAACGGCGGCAGGAACAGCACGCCGGCGCATTTCAGGCGCGCGGCATGACGGGTCAATTCGACCGTATCGGCCGCAGCGCAGCAACCCGTGCCCACCAGGACTTTCCCCGCGTCGATGTCCGCTTCGAGCAATTTCTCAAGCGTCGATTTGCGTTCGGCAACGCTCAACGAAGCGGCTTCGCCTGTCGTGCCGAACAGCACAAGCCCATCGCAGCCATTCGCGAGCAACCAGCGCGCATGCTTTGCGAGAAGCCCGGTATCGACTTCGAGGCTGCCCGGCTTGAAAGGCGTCGTCATGGCCGGCAGGACATGGGCGAAAGCTTTGGGCGGCATGCGGCACTCCGTCACCTGTGGCGCCAATAGACAGACAGAAGCGCCGGATTCAACGCGACATAAAAGACGGCAAACATCGTAGAGAGATCGAGATCGTACAGGTAGCGATAATCGCAGGCGATGGAGATCACGAAAAAGCTGAGCGCGAATGCGAACGCACCGATCAGCATGAAGGCGATGGCAATATCTTCGGGGCGGCGCCGACGCAGCAGCGGGAAAAGTGCTGCCAGCGCGATCAGTCCAAACGTCACATGCGAAAATACTGGCGTGCCGACAAACAGATTCGCATAATTCTGAAGTGCATAATCGCGGGCATCCATGCGCAACTTCAATCCCAGGCGCTGCATTTCATCGTGCGGGCCGCCGACGCCGACGATGAACGGCACGCAGCGTCCGATTTGCGGCGTGAACGCAACCCACCCGAACGCGCGCGCGCGCGTTACCAGATACAGCCAGGGGTGGCGAACAACCGAATCGATCCATTGATCGCGGATTTCGCTCGCATCCGAGTTGGCGAGCGCCGTTTGGAGCGGTACCGACGAAGCCAGAGTGTCGTTTCGTTGCGGCGTGTAAAGCCGGACGCCCTCCGTACGGATCGCCCTGGCAAGTTCCGGTTCGGTATCGTCGAGTTTTGACAGCTCCAATCCGGGATGGGCTGCGACCATTCCCACGATGTCGTAGTTCTGCAGGAGCTTCATCTGAACGATAGGTCCCCACTCGCCGGGATCGGCGTCGCTGCGGGCGTACAATGCTGCGCTGGCGCAAGCGCCAAGGATAGCGGCTCCGAGGAGCGCGCCGCCGCCATAGGCAAGCGCGCGACGCCAGCGCGCTCCTTTCGATTCCTTGGCGGCGATCCAACCCAGCCCAACAGCGCCCGCCAGTCCCACAACAATCCCGTTCTGGCGTGCGAGAGCGGCCAGCACAAAAAACACGAATGCGAGAATTATGAGTGGAATGCGCACGCGCATTTCGCTCCAGCGATGCGCGGCATGCGCAAGGCACACGAAGCCCGCGACGGCCGCGTCGGCGAACAACACGTCCTTCCAGACGATGCCTTGATAGATAAGAAATTGCGGCGAAAGCACGCACAGAAGCGCAACTGCGGCGGCGGACCAGTTTGCTCTCGGGCCAAGTCGCATGAGCGAAAGAAACGCGCCGAAAACTGACACCACATCCAGCACTACGAACAACCCGGCGCCGGGGACGACGGCATCGCCCAGTCCTAGGAGCCACGACATGACCGGCGGGTGCCAGGTTCCATAGACCCCGGTCCGGCCCTCGAGCAGCTGGATCACGGAATCGTAGGAAAGATGGCCGGGCCAATCGAGCGCGAGCGTGACTGCGGCGCCTGCGACAATGATCGCAGCGGTCGCCAATTCGGCCACCGGGCGCTCCCTCCAGGCTGTCATTGATCCCCCTCGACGCGGCCCCAAAAATGCCGTCTACCTGCGATCATTCTGCTTTCAGCGCCGTCTGCCAAGACGATGCCGACGAAACAGGATGCGAAAAGCGGTCTCATGGTCGAGGTCCGCCCTTCCGCAACGATGGCGCGGCTCTGGCCGCATGTTTAAAATCGGATTCGGGACCGCTCACACGACCGCACAAGAAGAACATGGCTGACAAGCCTATCTTTTTCGATTCGACCGGCCGGCGCGCAGCGCGGGTCGCTTTCATCGCCTGGGCGCTGGCAGTCGTCAGCGTGCTGCTCGCGTCCGGCTTCGTCGCGAGCCTGGTCGTCGTCCCCGAAATGGAAAATATCAATCTCCGGGGCCGGCTGACGGCGATCCACATGCCGGAATTGGAAAAGAAAGCGCAGGCACCCGGATTGCTGCGCTTCGCAGCGCGCCTCGCAGCCGAAGCACGCGCCCGGCGCGCCGAGTTCGCCCACCAGCGGCTTATGTCGGCCGAGCGTGAGGCCCAGACGCGCACGCTCGGCTCGATGCTCCGGCCCCAGCCAAACCGGCCCCTGTCGATCGCTTTCTACCCGAATTGGAACCAGGAAGTTGCCTTCCCGGCACTCAAGACTGCGCTCCCCCACCTGGATTGGGTGCTGCCCACCTGGGTCGCGTTGCAGGGACCAGATCTGAAATTCACGACCTTCTTCAATGCGAGCGTGCTCGACTACATACGACGCACCAAGCCGACAGTCGCGATCCTCCCCGCCGTGCAGAACGCCACGGGCGGCAAATGGGACGGCCCGGGTATCGCACAGCTTCTCGCAGACCCCGAGAGGCGCAAGACGCTCGTCGACCAGATCACCGGCTTTGTCGGCGCAAACAAATTGCAGGGCGCTACGGTCGATTTCGAGGAAGTTCCGCAAAGCGGCTATCGCGACCTCAAATCGTTTCTAGGCGAGCTGTCGGCGGCATTTGCCCCGCATGGCTGGATCGTCGTCGTCGCGTCGCCGTTCGACGACGACACCTGGCCGTTCGCGGCTTTCGCCAAGACTGCCGATTACACGCTCCTCATGGCCTATGACGAGCATGACGATCACGGACCCGCCGGCAGCGTCGCCGGGCAGGTTTGGTACGAGAAGACGCTCGACAAGCGCATGAAGGTGTTGTCGCCGCGCCGCACGCTCATCGCCATCGGCAATTACGGCTATGACTGGAACGGCGGTCAGGCAGACAGCATCACCTTTGAAGATGCTGTCATCGCCGCCCACGATTCGGACGCCGATATCGATTTCGACGATGCCACCAACAATCCGCATTTCTCATATGTCGAAGAAGATCACACGCTGCATGACGTATGGTTTCTCGATGCGGCAACTGCGTTCAACGAGATACACGCCGCCGACATCTATCAGCCCGCAGGTTACGCGCTGTGGCGGTTGGGGGCCGAGGATCCGTCGACCTGGTTCGTGATGGGTCGGCCTTGGGGGGCACCTGCGCCGCAAACCCTGCGGGACATCCCGACAGCCGAAGACGTCGATTTCGAAGGTCAGGGCGAAATCCTGCGCATCGAGGCGGACCCAACTGCGGGCCAGCGGAAATTCGAACTCGATCCGCAAACGGGCGATATCAACGACGAAAACTACGTGAAGCTACCGACGGGATATGTGATCCGGCAATTCGGCGCCAAGCCGCGCGAACTCGCGCTGACTTTCGACGACGGTCCGGATCCGGAATGGACACCGCAGATTCTCGACATTCTGCGCGACAAGAATGTGCACGCCACTTTTTTCGTTATCGGCGGCAATGCGGAAGCCAATCCCGGCCTTGTGCAGCGGGAGTTGAAGGAAGGGCACGAGATCGGCAACCACACCTTCACGCACCCGAACCTTGCCGACACGGCCGGCGAAGCGGTGGCGCTGGAGCTGAATGCGACGCAACGGCTGTTTCAGGCCCTGACAGGCCGCTCGATGCGGCTGTTCAGGCCGCCCTATCTCGGCGACGCCGAGCCGTCGGATGTCGATGAGCTGGTCCCCGTCGAGATCGCACAGAGCCTCGGTTACATCACCGTCGGCGAACATGTCGATCCCGTAGATTGGGAGCTGCCCGGCGTGCAGACCATTGTCCAGCGCACATTGGCGCAGGTGAATAGCACCAATCAGGATGTGCGCGGCAATATCATCCTGTTTCACGACGCAGGCGGCGATCGCGCGGAAACCGTGGCCGCGTTGCCGATCATCATCGACAAGCTGCAGAAGCAAGGTTACCGATTCGTCCTCGTCTCGGATCTCGCGGGGCTCTCGCGCGATCAGGCAATGCCAAGACTCTCGCCGACGATCGCGCTGCTTGCCGACCGCGTGGTTTTCCTCACACTGAGCACGCTCGGTCACACGCTCTATTTCTGCTTCCTGATCGCAATCTGGCTCGGAGTCGTGCGGTTGCTTTTCCTCGCGGTGCTGGGATTACTCAATCGCCCCAACGAGCTGGAACAGGATGCACCGCCGGCAGAGGCAGCCCCGTTCCTCGTCTCGGTGTTGATCCCCGCTTACAATGAAGAAAAAGTCATTGCCAAGACAGTCGAACGTATCCTCGACAGCGATTATCATTCGCTCGAAATCGTCGTCGTCGACGACGGTTCACAGGACAATACATCCGGCGTATTGCGCGAGCGCTTCGACAACGATCCACGGGTGTCGCTCGTCCGGGTCGCCAATGGCGGCAAGGCGAAGGCGCTCAATGTCGGCCTTGCCCACGCCCAGGGAACTATCGTCGTGGCGCTCGATGCCGATACGCAATTCGCGACGGACACGATCTCGCGCCTTGTGCGCTGGTTCACGGATCCCAACGTGGGCGCAGTGGCGGGCAATGCGAAGGTCGGCAACCGCACCAACATGATCACGCGCTGGCAGGCACTGGAATATATCGTAGCGCAAAATCTGGAGCGCCGTGCGCTCGCCGCCCTGGGAACGCTTACCGTTGTGCCCGGTGCCGTGGGCGCGTGGCGCCGCTCCGCGTTGACCGAACAAGACGGCTTCCGGTCGGACACGCTTGCCGAAGACCAGGACCTCACTATCAGCCTGCAGAAAGCGGGCTATCGCGTGCGCTTCGACAGTTCGGCAATCGCGTATACCGAGGCGCCCAGCACCTTTCGCGGTCTGGCCAAGCAGCGGTTCCGCTGGGCTTACGGTACGTTGCAGTGCCTCTGGAAATATCGCGATCTGACGTTCAATCCGCGATATGGCGCGCTCGGACTAGTCGCGTTACCGCAAGTATGGCTGTTCCAGATCCTGCTGACGGCGCTGGCGCCGCTGGCGGACTTGCTGCTCGTCTGGCAATTGTTCAGCCAGTGGATCGCGTATCTCCAGCATGGGTCGGAGTTCAGCAACGCCGATCTCGTAACGGTCGGAATATATTATGCCGTGTTCACGTTCGTCGATCTTGCTGCTGCCATTCTGGGATTCCTGATGGAGCGCCGCGAGGATTGGAGTCTGCTGTGGTGGCTGGTGCTGCAGCGCTTCGGCTACCGGCAGCTTATGTATTACGTCGTCGTGCGCGCCATCTCGACCGCGCTCAAGGGTCCGTTCGTGGGCTGGGGCAAGCTCGAGCGAACCGGCACTGTCCACGCCGGGCGAACGTAAGCGTCAGCGCGGCACGAGAAACACGCCGTCGTCATTTGCGTGATCGACACGATAGGCGCGATTCATAGCTTGTCGCACGCGGGCGTCGAGCGCAAACGGAGAGAGCGTATCGAGCTGGATCGCCGCAAAATGGCCCGTATCGATCACGCGGACCAGCGCATCGTCGCTGCGGGAATGTGTGGCGAATTGCTGGCCGGTGTTGAAGACATCCACTTCTGCAGCTTTACCGGCCCAATAGCAGTAGGCGAGCGTCTCGCACAGCGCGGGTCCGTTGTGAGCGCGCAGGAATGCAATGTCCTGCTTCGCCAGCGTAGCTTCGTCGCGCATCGGATGAAACCAGTAATTCCCATCGAACCAGTCCGCATTGAAATTTGCCCATACGCCGACTGCAAGCGGTAGCATAAAGGACGTGATGATCGCGCTAGTGCACGCGATGCCACGGCCTGACAATCGATTGAGCGCAATGCCGGCAACCAGCGCAAGTGCAATATCCGCGTCGAACATGGCGTTGACGTCGACGCCAGAGCCACCGAAATACGATGCGCCGACGAGAAAACTCATGACCGCATAAAGCGCACACAGTGCGACGCACGGGTCATCGCGCCGGACAAGAAATAGGAAACCCGCGACAATCAGCGGCAGCAATCCCCAAACCAACCAGGACGACAAATTGACCGCGAGGTCGTGGAACGCGAAAACGCGTGCCGATCGCAAGACCCCAATCAGATCGAAGCCATAGACCAGCCGGAACGCGATTAGGCCGATGATCAGGTACATCGTTCCCGCGATCGCCAGCCGCAACGCGCTCTTGCGATCGAAAAACGCGAGCCACACGGTCACTGCGAGAGGCATTACGATCAAATTGTGCTTGATGAAAAAAGCGAGCGTGAATAGCAACGCGGCGGATGCAAGTGTGAGAAGGTCGTCCCGCCGCCGCAATACGAGCAGAAAACCCGCCATGGCAACGGCGTGACCCAGCAATTGCGGATCGTCCATGCCGACATAGTCACTGTTCACAAGCAAACAGCCTGCGAAGACCAACGCGCCAAAGGCGGCTTCGGTCGCGGAGCAGGCCGTCATGCGAAGGGACACGGCGATGGCGCCCACTACCGCGAGAAATGACGCCAGGGACACCACTCTTCCTGCGATGACCATATCGGCGGTCGTGCGACTCAATATGCCGACGATGTAGAACGACAAAGGCGGGTAGTTATTCGTCATGAAGCTTGGCGGCGGCGGATAGAGCGGGCCACCCGCTATCGCAGCGGCCGCATGATAGGCGTTCCAGCCTTCATTCGGATCGAAGGGCACCATCAAGCCGATGGTCGACAAGATGCGCAGGAGGCCCACGGCACAGCCTGCCGCCAACACGAGGACTGCAGCCGGCAACATAGCGGCGGAGCGCCCGTTCATCGTCCGCCGCAATTGTCGCTTTTGGCCACGTCATAGATCGCGAAGAAGCTTCCGGCGTGACGCAGACGCAGGCTATCCGGCACCGGACTGCGCCTGCCGTTCAGATGAATGAGCACCACTTCGTCGAAATGACACTGGAAATGCATGAGATAAGGAAACACATCCCGGATGTCCTTGTCGCCATCGATCTGACCCGCGTCGAGATCGTCCAGCTCGGAGATATCCGGCGGCGAACCCTGATTGGCATTGCCGGCCGCCCATTTGTCGAAAGGCGGTTTCAGATAGACGACATGCTGGCCTTTGGTGGTGAACATCAACGGCGTAAACGCGCCGCGATCCACAATCGCCAGTTCCGCCATGTGCCAATACGGTTCGTCCGAAGCCAGCCCCATCGCGTCGCCGTCCAACACGGTGAATATCCGCGCGCCCCGCGGAATGGACTGCGAGGCCGTTCGAAACTCATCGAACCGCGCATCGTAGTACCGCCAATTCCCGGCCAGGGCGGCGGCGCTATAAACCAGAAGGCCGAGCATTGCAGCGCCGAGTATGCGCAGCGTTTTGGGCCCAAACCGGATGTCCAGGGCGGTGAACGCGAAAACGCCCAGGATCGCAGGCAATCGGAGGTCCACGCCCCAACCGCCCATCGCCCATTCGGGCGCGAAGATCGTCAGTGCGGCAAGCGCCAGAAGAAGAAATTTCATGCGCGGGTGAAACGACACCCAGCCTCGCCACACACCCATCGCGAGAAACAGAATCAGCGCAGCCAGAAGGAAATAAGCCGGTTTGTCGAAGTGAAACAGCATCGCGGAATCGATGCGGTCCTGCCATGTGTCTGGCAGATTGAATTCGAAGCGGCCTCCCAGGGCGCCGGCAGGTTTCAAGAAAAGGAACGCAATCGCGGCGGGAACAAAGATCGCAGCGATTTCGCCAAAGCGCTTCAAAATCTCAGCAGGAGAAAAGTTGCGCTGCTCGCAGAAGATACCCAACTCGTAGGCGCCGATCAGCAAGCCCAGAACCGCGGCGGCGAACACATGGCAAAAATAAACGACCGTCACGGCCGCCGCGAATGAAGCCAATCGCCAATTGCTCCGCCGGTCGTGGCTTGCGATCCACGCCGCGAACACGACGAAAGCCAGTCCGGCGGCAAAATAATAATTGAGAAACCCCCACATGAAATTGGCGTTGTAGGCAAAAAAAGACGCCGCGAGAGAGCCCGCTCCGAAACGGCCATAGAGCAGACGATGCACATAAGCGGGCCCGAGCACCCACATCGCGATCGCGGCGCTAAGAAACATTTTTACGCCGACCGTAAGGCCGACAAACTTGCCAAACGCCGGCACGAAAATCTCCGCCGCCAGGTTGGGAATAAAACCCCATTCGATGCGGTAGAATTGCGCGAGCGTATGAAGTTTTGCGCCGCCCGAGATCAGGTAGAACGTCGCCAGGTGCGCCGGGTAATCGGGCATGGCAGGCGCAGTGGTAAACCACAGCGGCGCGACTAGAATCGCGGCAGCCGCGAATATCGCGCCCCCCGGCCAATCCTTCCCCCATTCGAAGCGCATCAGCGAAATCGCATTGTGAACGTCAACGCGTGCGCCAGACGAATTGACTCGACATGGAGTAGTTCCACAAAGCGCCCATCACCGCGCCTGCGGCGCCCGCCAACCACCACACGGAATGCTCCGAATAGAGCCACGATGCGATGCCGACATTTGCAATGGCACCGAC
>Ga0302326_10013343_pt1 | contig 17427 bp, 16 predicted proteins | sample Palsa_T0_3_FD_202264 | JGI IMG/M metagenome (GOLD analysis project Ga0302326, IMG submission 202264) | Peat permafrost microbial communities from Stordalen Mire near Abisko, Sweden - Palsa_T0_3 | ecosystem: Environmental > Terrestrial > Soil > Palsa > Peat permafrost | place: Sweden: Abisko... | reverse complement strand
GGCGAGCTGTCCCGCCGTCAGCGCCGCAAGATCGCGCGGCAGGCCTCGGCCCGAGGAGGGAGGCGCGCATGAGAAGGCTCCTGGCCATCATCGCGACCGGGTTGGGCGTCGCCCTGATCGCCGCGGTCCCGAGCGCGGCCCTCGCGACCGGCTCGCCGTCCCCGACACCGTCCGCGACGGCGACCAGCTCCGCCTCTGCCAGCGCGACCGCCACACCGACGACATCCCCGTCCGCCTCGCCCACTGCCTCCGCGAGCACGTCACCGACGGGCACGCCGACGCCCACGCCGACGCCCACGCCGACGCCCACGCCGACGCCGACGAAGAAGAAAAAACCCAAGCCGAAACCCAAGCCGAAGCCGGTGCACCACTACCCGGGCACCACGGTGACCGGGCAGCGCATGTACATCCCCGGCACCACCGACGCGCACTACAAGACGCGGGCCACGGTAACGGTCAGCCAGACCAAGGACCTCACCAACCAGATGGTCCAGGTGAGCTGGACCGCGTTCACCCCGTCGAGCGAGCTGACCTACGACAACACCGACACCGACTACCCGGTGATGATCGCCGAGTGCAAGGGCCTTGACCCGACCAACCCGACCGAGTGCTACGGGGCGACCAACGGCGGCGAGCCCGCCTCCTTCGGCCAGTACGGGCCGAGCAACACGTCCTACGGCACCACGACGTCGGACGGCACCGGCACGGCGGACATCCAGCTGTTCACCTCGGTGCAGAACCAGTACCTGAACTGCGGCGCGAACACCCCCTGCTCGCTGGTGGTGGTGCCGAGCCAGGGCGGCGACAGCCTCGACTTCGCCACCCCCAACTGCGCCAACCACACCGAGGACACCAGCGGCACCGACCTCGGCCAGTACGCCTTCACCCCCATCACCAGCGCCCCGTTCACCGCGAACGGGCTCTGCTCGTGGGAGAAGCGGATCGTGATCCCGCTGTACTTCGCGCCCACGCCGAACGGCTGCCCGCTGCGCGCGGCGAACTTCAGCGCCGGGGGATCGCCGATGCTGGCCGACGCGATGCAGCAGTGGCAGACCGGCCTCTGCTTCGGCCGCGATTCGGTTGAGATGCAGTACAACGGGTCGCTGAACGAGAGCGAGGCGCGGAACTACTTCGCCGAGGGCACCGAGGACGTGGCGTTCACGACGCTGCCGATGTCCGGGCCGACGAAGGACCCGTACGTGTACGCGCCGGTCGCCGTGTCGGCGACGTCGGTCGGCTACTGGGTCGACAACCAGAACACCGGCCAGCCGTACACGAACATCAAGCTCGACCCCCGGCTGCTGCTCAAGATGCTGACCACCTCGTACGCCTACACCAACGATTCCTGCCCCAACGGCGGCAGCTCGGCGTTCGGCTGCGACAACGCGGTGGACAACAATCCGGAGAACCTCTACTCCGACCCCGAGTTCCAGAAGCTCAACCCGGCCGTCTGGCAGAACGCCTCCCAGCCGTCCGGGTACGAGATTCCGATGGTGCTCTCCGGCAACAGCGACATGACCTGGGAGGCCACCAGCTGGGTGGCGTCCAACCAGGCCGCGACAGGCTTCCTGGCCGGCCAGTTCGACCCCTGGGGCATGCACGTCAACACGTACTACCTGGGGCTGAAGTACCCGCTCAACGGCTTCCTGCCGATGGATCCTTACCTTCCGGTGTCCACCCAGGACGCCCCGGTCTACCCGCTGTCCACGCTGGCCTCGGACATGGCGCTGAACCAGCAGCCGGGCACCCAGGACGTCAAGGACCCGACGACGGGCAACTACGACTCGCTGCCGCCGCAGATCGACGGCGACCGGGACATGTGGTCGATCATCGACCAGGCCGACGCGCAGCGGTTCCTCATCCCCGCCGCCGCGCTCGAGAACGCGGCGGGCAAGTACGTCGAGCCGACCAACGCCGCGATGGCCGCCGCGGTCAAGGACATGACCAAGACCTCGGCCGGCACCCTGCAGACGAACTACACGACAACGGACCCGGCCGCCTACCCGATGACGATGGTCATCTACGCGGTCGTGCCCACCGGCGGGATCCCCGCCGCCAAGGCCGCCGCGATCGCCCAGTTCCTCGACTTCGTGGCCACCAGCGGCCAGACGACCGGCTCCTCCCCCGGTGAGCTGCCCGCGGGCTACCTGCCGCTGCCGGAGAGCCTGCGCCAGCAGACGCTCAAGGCCGCCACCGAGGTCCTCGACCAAGTCGGCAACCCAAAGCCGAAGCCGTCCGCGACCCCGTCAGCCACGCACAAGGCCAGCAAGAGCCCGGGCGCGTCGCCGTCACCGTCGGCCGACCGTACCCACACCGCCCAGTCGATCGCCGTGTCGTTCAGCAGCCCGGACACGACCGGGATGTCGTGGGTGGTGCTGGCCCTGCTCATCGCGGGCGCCGTGCTCCTCGTCAGCGGGCCTGCCGCGCTGGTACTCGGCAGTCCCGAGGCACGCGGCGCGATCGGCGCCGGCGCCGGCCGGATCCGGCGGGCGGGCACCCGGCTGCGGAACAGACCACGCAGGCCCACCGGAAACCGGCCCCGCAACGGCCGGCCAAGGAGGGCTCCGTTCGGCCTCACAAGGCGGAGGAAGTAAATGATCAGGCTCAGGAGCGCCCACTGGAAGGTCCCGCTGGTCGCGGGCGCCACCGTGGCGATGGCGCTGCTCGCCCTGCTGTCGGCGACGTCACCCGCGTCGGCGGGCACGTACGCGACGCTGTCCGGCTCCGGCTCGTCCTGGGCCTCGGTCGCGCTTCAGCAGTGGGCGCAGGACCTTGAGCCGAACGGCCTGACGGTCAACTTCAACCCGGACGGCTCGGCCGCCGGGCGCGGCGATTACATGGAGGGCAGCCAGGTCGACTTCGCCGCCTCCGACCCGCCCTTCCGCAACGGCGAGGACGAGCTGGCCGGCACCGGCGCCGAGATCCCGCAGTACGGCTACTCCTACGTTCCCGACGTGGGCGGCGGCACGGCGTTCATGTATCACCTGACGGTGGGCGGGCATCTGGTCACCAACCTGCGGCTGTCGGGCGAGACGCTGATGAAGATCTTCACCGGCCAGATCACCAACTGGGACGACCCGGAGATCACCAAGGACTACGGCGCGCAGCTGCCGAACGAGCCGATCATCCCGGTCGTCCGCTCCGACGGCTCGGGCGCGACCTACTTCTTCACCCGGTGGATGGAGCATGAGTTCCCGGCCCAGTGGAATGCGTTCTGCCAGAAGGTCGATCCAGGGATCCAGCTTCCGTGCCCCCAGACCGAGTTCTATCCGCAGTTCGGCAGCGCGAAGCTGGAGTCCGGTTCCAACGCGGTCTCGGTCTTCGTGACCTCGAGCTACGGCGAGGGCGCGATCGGCTACGACGAGTACGCCTACGCGCTGAACGCGCACTGGCCGGTCGTCGAGATGGAGAACCCGGCCGGCTACTACGTCCTGCCGACCGCGTCCAACGTGGCGGTCGCCCTCACCCAGGCGCAGATCAACGAGGATCCGAACAGCCCCAACTTCCTGCAGCAGGACCTGGACAACGTGTACACCTACACGGACCCGCGCAGCTATCCGCTGTCGAGTTACAGCTACCTGATCGTGCCGAAGACGAGCACCAAGGAACCGCCGATCTTCAATAACAACGTCGGCCGGTCGCTGTCCACTTATATCGACTTCTACCTCTGTCAAGGGCAGCAACAGGCGGGGGCGCTCGGCTACTCACCGCTGCCGATCAACCTCGTCGAGGGCGCGTTTCTGCAGGTCAACAAGATCCCAGGGACGATCGGGGCGCCGAACATAGACAACTACGGCAGCTGCCAGAACCCGACGTTCATCAACGGCAAGGACATCCTGCTGTCGACCGCCGTGTACCCCACCAAGTGCCAGAAGGTCGGCTCGCCGCTTGACTGCACCACGGCCAGCACGAAGCCGACGACGTCGAGCACGGGCGCGGCCAAGCCCGGCGCGACCGCCGCCGCGACGGGCAGCGCGGGAGCGGGCACCGGTACCGGCACGGGAACGGGCACGGGAACCGGGTCAAGCGGCGCCGGCAGCGGGACGACAGCGCTGAATACGGACATCACCGGATCGGTCGTGACCGTGCCGGGCAACGGCGCCGACGGCATCCTGCTCGCCGTGATCACCGCGCTCGCGGTGGCGGTGGCCGTGGCCGCGCCGCCCTCGGTGGCGGCGTACCTGCGCCGCAGACGGGCCCGGTAGCCGGTGACGAGCACGCAGACGGCCGGGGCGTCCGGCAGTCGGGCCAGGCCGGGCGGCGTACCGCGGCTGGCATGGTCGGTCCAGGGCAAGCCTCGGCCATCCGACAACGCGCTGCGGTCCGTCGGCGTCGCGCTGACCCTGCTCGCGGTCGTCGTCCTGGGGTTCGTCGGCTACCTGTACTTCCTGTCCGGGGTGCAGGAGGCGCGGGCCCAGACCAACCTGTACGCGCGGCTGCAGGGTGAGCTCGCCCAGGCGGTCGCGCCGACCGGGCCGGTGATCCCGGGCCATCCGGCGTCCCCGGCATCGCTCGCCGCCGTGCCCGGCGACCCGGTGGCGGTGCTCGACGTACCGTCCATCGGCATCTCCAACCTGGTGGTGGTGGAGGGCACCTCGCCCGAGAACCTGACCCTCGGCCCCGGCCACCTGCGCGACACCCCGCTGCCCGGGCAGGCGGGGGTGTCGGTGGTGTTCGGCCGGCGAGCCACCTTCGGGGCCCCCTTCGGCAACGTCCCGCTGCTGAAGAAGGGCGCTGTGATCACCACGATCACCAGCCAGGGGGAGGCCAGGTACCAGGTGATCGCGGTATCCGACAGCAGCAAACCGGTGCCGTTCAGCGAGCTCCCCAACCAGCTGCTGCTGGTGACGGCGGACTCCAAGCTCGCGCCCGCGCACTACATCGAGGTCGAGGCCAAGTTCGTCGAGGCGGTGGTGGCGGACACCACGCAGTCCACGCCGTTCCCCGAGTCCGGCTACTTCCCCCAGGTCAGCGCGGCCGAGGCGGCGCTCGGGCGTGACTCCTACGCGCTGATCCCGGCGATGGCCTGGGCGATCGCGCTGGCGGCGGCGGCGCTGGCCGGCAGCTACCTCGCCGCCCGGTGGGCGCGCTGGCCCGCCTGGATCGTCACGATCCCGGTGCTCGCGGCCATTATCTGGAACCTGTACGAGGCTCTGTCCGCCCTCCTGCCGAACCTGTACTGAGGACCCTCACGATGACTGAAATCGCAGCTCACCACACTCAGCCCCTTGAGTCGCCCCTCGTCGGACTCGAGGCGCGGGGGGTCTCGGCCTGGTTCGGCAAGCACAAGGTGCTTGAGCGGGTCTCGCTCGAGATGCCGCCGGGCACCGTGACCGCGCTGATCGGCCCCTCCGGGTGCGGCAAGTCGACGTTCCTGCGGATACTCAACCGGATGCACGAGATGATTCCGGGCGCGGCCCTCGGCGGCGAGGTGCTCCTGGCCGGGCAGGACATCTACCATCCGAGCCAGCGCCCGCAGCACGTCCGCAGCCGGATCGGGATGGTCTTCCAGAAGCCCAACCCGTTCCCCACGATGTCCATCTACGACAACGTGATCAGCGGCTTGCGCCTGTCCGGGATCAAGGTGCGGGTGAAAGACAAGGACGCGCTGGTCGAATCCTGCCTGCGCCGGGCCGGCCTCTGGGATGAGGTCCGCAGCCGGCTCTCCACCCCCGGCGGCGCGCTCTCCGGCGGCCAGCAGCAGCGTCTGTGTATCGCCCGGTCGCTCGCGGTCTCCCCCGACGTGCTGCTGATGGACGAGCCGTGCTCGGCCCTCGACCCGACCTCAACCCGCCGGGTCGAGGAGACCATCGCCGAGATCTCCTCCCAGGTCACGATCGTCATCGTCACCCACAACATGCAGCAGGCCCAGCGCGTCTCGCACTACTGCGCCTTCTTCCTCGCCGCCGCCAACCAACCAGGCGGCATCGTGGAGTCGGGCTCCACCCAGCACATCTTCGAAAACCCCCAAGACCCCCGCACCGCCGACTACGTCCACGGCCGCTTCGGCTAACGGGCGCCTCAGCCGCCCAAATCACGCGTCACATGCGACATATGCCGCCTTATGTCTGAACCTCAGCTTTAGACATATCAATCTATACACATTATCGTGTGCAGTTGGAGTCGTATAATGCCCCAAACTGCACACAATAGTTGTTTCGACCTCCTACGAACGCTCCCAACTGGGGAATCCGGTCTCGTCGTAGGACCGCAGGCGCTCGGTCTTGGCGGTTTCGGTCCTCACCAGGACTCAGCCTGCCACGGTCCGCCCGGGCGCGTGAGCATAGACTTCTGCTCTTAGACCTAAACCCGGCGAGAAAGTAGTGTCGCATGGCCATTGAGCTCGATAACTCGTTCACTGTCCCGGTGCCGCCCGAGCAGGCCTGGGACGTGCTGCTTGACGTTGAGACGATCGCCCCCTGCATGCCCGGCGCCAGCGTCTTGTCGGTCGACGGGGATGAGATTCAGGGCCAGGTCAAGGTCAAGCTCGGCCCGCTCTCGCTCACCTACAAGGGCACCGCCAAGTTCACCGAGAAGGACCAGGAGAGCCACACGATCGCGATCGAGGCGACCGGCAAGGAGACCCGCGGCGCGGGCACCGCCTCGGCCAACGTGACCGCGACCCTCAAGCCGGGCGACACCGGCGCCGAGACGGTGGTGTCGATCCACACCTCACTGAACGTAACCGGCCGCCCGGCCCAGTTCGGGCGTTCCCTGCTCCCCGAGGTAAGCGGCAAGCTCATCCAGCAGTTCGCCACCAACCTCGAAGCCATGATCACCGCCGACACCGCGGCCGACGAGACCGTGTCGGACGACACCGCGGCCGGCGAGACGACCGCCGCCGCGACCGGCGCACCCGCGACCGGCGTGGCATCCGCACCCGAAACAGCCGGGGAGACCGCCCAGGCGACTGCGGAGGCCCCCGCCGAGTCCTCCGCCACTGCGTCAGTCCCGGTGGCCGCGAAGCCCACCGCCCCCGTGGCCAGGCCGCCCGCCGCTCCCGCGGTCAAGCAGGAAGAGTCGCTGAACGCATTCAAGTTCATCGTCGTCCCGATCCTGAAGCGCCTCATCCCGGTCGCCGCCGTCGGCGCGGCCGGCGCCGCCATCGCGGTAATCTTCCGCCGCTCCCGCAGCAAGAAGTCCTGAATAACGGGACGAGGACCTCGGTGACGGGGAGGGAGGAGTCGGCCGGGAGGGAGAGGCTGGACGGGGGGCGGCCGGCCGCCACCACCGAGGCGCCGAGGGCGGCCACCATCGCGCCGTTGTCGGTGCAGAGGCCGGGGCGGGGGACGCGGAGCAGGATGCCGGCCGCGGCGCAGCGCTCGGCCGCCAGGGCCCGTAGCCGGGAGTTAGCGGCTACGCCGCCGCCGATCACCAGGTCGGTCACGCCGTACTCGCGGCAGGCGGCGACCGCCTTGCGGGTCAGCACGTCGGCCACGGCCTCCTGGAACGAGGCGGCCACGTCGGCCACCGGCACCGACTGGCCGGCGTCGCGGCGGGCCTCGACCCAGCGGGCGACCGCGGTCTTCAGGCCGGCGAACGAGAAGTCGTAGCTGCCGTCGTGCAGCTTCGCGCGCGGGAACCTGATCGCGGCCGGGTCGCCCGCGGCGGCCGCGCGGTCGATCGGCGGGCCGCCGGGGAAGGGCATGCCGAGCACCCGCGCCACCTTGTCGTAGGCCTCGCCCGCGGCGTCGTCGATCGTCGCGCCGAGCGAGCGCACCTCGCCGGTCACGTCCGGCACCAGCAGCAGCGACGAGTGGCCGCCAGAGACCAGCAGCGCCAGGCAGGGCGACGGCAGCGGCCCGTGCTCAAGCTGGTCCACCGCCACGTGCGCGGCCAGGTGATTGACCCCGTAGAGCGGCTTTCCGAGGGCATAGGCGTAGGCCTTCGCCGCCGCCACGCCCACCATGAGCGCGCCCGCCAGGCCCGGCCCGGCGGTCACGGCCACCGCGTCGATGTCGTCCGGCCGCACTCCGGCCTTGGCGAACGCGCCCTCGATGACCGGGACCATCGCCTCCAGGTGGGCGCGGCTGGCGACCTCCGGCACAACTCCGCCGAACCGGGCGTGCTGGTCCATCGACGACGCCACCTCGTCGGCCAGCAGCTGCCGGCCGCGCACGATCCCCGCTCCGGTCTCGTCACAGGACGTCTCGATGCCGAGCACCAGCGGGCCATCGGCTAGGTTGCTCACCGCTGCAGGTCCTTCCGCATCACGATCGCGTCCGCCCCGGACGGCTGGTAGTAGCCCCGGCGCACGCCGATCTGCTCGAATCCGCGCCGCACGTACAGCCCGTGGGCCCGGGGATTGTCGGCCCGCACCTCAAGGAAGACCTCGGCGCAATCGCGCTCGCGGGCCGCCTGGATCAGCGCGTCGAGCAGCGCCGAGCCGATCCCCAGACCCCAGTGCGACTCGCGGACCGCGATCGTCAGCACGTCGGCCGCCAGGCCGCCGGGGACGAACAGCATCCCGGCGTACCCCGCCATCACGACCCCCGGGCGGCGGTCGGAACCGCTGACGATGTTCCGCTGCTCGACCCCGCCGTCGTCGGCGGCCGCCTCCGCGATCAGGTAGAGCCTGCTCTCCGGGGGCTGGACGATCTCGTCGGCGAACATCTCCGGTGTCCACGGGTCGTCGGCGAACAGCTCGTGCTCAAGCGCGAGCACGTCCACCAGGTCGGCCGTGACCATGGGGCGCAGCCGGGCCGGGTTTTCCCGGCCGGCCGCGCTCTCAGCGCCGGCCGCGTCGCGCCGGCGCCAGCTGGGGGTCACGGCGTCACTCGCTTGGGCGCGCCCGGCTCGCGGGCATCCGGCCGCCGCAGGTAGAGCGGCTCCGGCGGCAGCAGGACCGCCCGCCACCCGCCGGCGACCGCGGCGTCGTCCGCTGCATTCTCGCCCCGGGCCACGGCCGCGGCGACGAGCCGGCACAGGGTGGCCGCGGCCGGATAGGCCGGCCCGGTGCTGGTGGGGAAGAGCTCGGGGTAGAGCATCGGCCCCTCGCCCGCGACCGGCAGCTGGCGATCGGGGATCAGCGCGGGCGCGCTCACGTCCGGCCCCGCCCAGCGCCCGGTCTCGTCGTAGCGCGCGAAGTACAGCTCGCGCCTGCGGGCGTCGGTGGCCACCAGGAAGGACCGCTCGCCCTCGGTGTCGGCCGCGATCACGTCGAGGGTGCACACGCCGTAGACCGGGATGCCGAGCGCGGCGGCGAGCACCTTGGCGGTCACCACGCCGACCCGCAGCCCGGTGTACGGTCCGGGGCCGACCCCGACCGCGACCCCGGTCAGGTCCCGCTGCGATACGCCCGCATCGGCGATCACCTTGGCGATCGAGGGCGCGAGCAGCTCCGCGTGGCGGTGCGCGTCCACGGTGACGAGCTGGGCCAGTGGCTGGCCGCCGTCGTGGAGCGCTACCGTCACCGCGGGCGTAGCGGTGTCAAGTCCGAGCAGCAGCACGACCAATGAGCGTAGTCGACGTTGCCAGGGCTCAGCGCAATCTATGCCGTCAAAGCCAACTTTGCCGCTCAGTTCCCGAACAACGCCCCGCTCTTGCGCTGCGTGGCCGACCGCTCAGTGCACGATCTGGCTGGCCACTTGCTTGGCAACCGTCTGCGCCACCGGGGTGAGGTCGCTCATGGCCACCGGGCCGTACTTCTTGGCGCCGGAGGACCGGTCGACGCCCTCCATCACCGCGATGATGATGACGTTCCGGTAGCGGACGTAAACGCTCGCCTCGTCGTTGATCACGCCGTCCCGGTCGAAGACCTGGGTGGCCGAGAAGGCCGACGTGTCGTTGCCGCCGGGCATGCCGGATATGTCGGCGACGGTGGCGGCCGGCTGACCGCTGTTCGCGGCCGGCTTGACCAGGTTGTAGTCGTAGGACGCGAGCGCCGCCTCGGCCGCGTAGGTGGCGCTGCCGTTGCCCGCCGGGACCAGGCCGGTGCCATTGCTGTTCGCGACCAGCGCACTCGGCGTGTACGCCTCGATCTGCACCTCGAGCACCCGGTAGGTGGGCGCGTCGTCCATCGTCCAGCTGCACTGGCTGTCGGTGCCGCTGTTCAGCGGCGGCGCCGCCTCCTTGGGCGAGTCGGGCAGGTACTGGCTCAAGGTCGCGTTCGGCACCGTAGTGCACGCGTCGGGCACCGACTGCACCTCCCCCGGCAGGAACTGGGTCACCAGCGACCCGAACCCCAGGTTGGTGGAATTGCTGCTCTTGCCGGTCAGGAAGTACACCGACACCGCGATCACCACCGCGACCACGGCGCCGCCCGCGATCAGCAGCCGACGGCGGCCGCGACGGTCCGAACGGCGGTCGTCGCGGGAGTCCAGGCCGCGCCGGTGCCAGCGCGCGGAGAACGCCTCGACCGAATCGGGCTCGGCCCAGGACGGCACGTCTTCCTCGCGCTTCGGCGGCTGCTCGGCGGGCCACTGCGGCTGAGCCTGCTCGGCCGGCGCCTGCTGCGGCTGGGCGTGGCGCGCGCGCGGCGACTGGGCCGATGCCAGTCCCGGCTGGCCCGTCGGCTGGCCGCCGGGCTGCTTGGCCGGCCACTCCTGCTCGGCCCAGGGCGCCTGGCCGACGTCGGCCGGGCCGCCGCCGCCGGGGTAGCCGCCGGGCTGGCCGGCGCCGTAGCCGGGGTTGACCGGGCGGGGGCCCGACTGCCCGTACCCGGGTCCGGCGGCCGGGTATCCGCCGCCGTTGCCGCCTCGGCTCTGCTGGCCGTACTGATCGGGCTGGCCGTACTGATCGGGCTGGCCGTACTGATCGGGCTGGCCGTACTGATCGCCCGGCCCGCGCCCGTTACGCGAACGCGCGTCCCTGGGCCGGATCGGGGCAAGATCGGGGAACTCGCGCTCGTCCTGCGGCGGCGCCGCGTACCCCTCCGGATCGGGCACGTCTGCTTGGTGACGTGCGCGGCGGCCACGGGGCCGACCGGGGAATGACCCATGCTGAGTCACGGCATGCCTCCGGTGAGGGGTTGTGACCTAGAGACCAGGCGCAATGCGGACAACGGAACTGTACAAAGCCGAACTATAGACGATCAGCGAGGCCGAGGAGGGGCAACTCGACGCCTTCCCAGCGCCCGCCGACAGCGGAAATCCGCACCGTGCGCGGCCGGTCGGCCGCCGCGCCCTCGTCATCCCAGTCCGCGTCCCCGTCGCCGCCGGCCGTGCCCCCCGCCCCGCCCGCGCGGTCCGCCTCGGACATCCCGCCCAGAGCGGCCGCGACCGGTGCGATCGTGATCTCAAGCCGGTCGGCCGCCAGGCCCTCGGCCAGCCCCTCGCCCCACTCCACCACGGTCACCGAGGACGCGGTGTCGGTGTCCAGGTCCAGGTCGTCAAGCTCAAGCACGCTGCCGAGCCGGTAGGCATCGGCGTGCACCAGCGCCGGCCCCCGTCCCGTCGCGCCAGAACCGCCGCCCGCCAGGGCGGCGAGCGGCGGGTGCACCCGGGCGATCACGAACGTGGGCGAGGTGATCGGCCCGCGCACCCCCAGCCCGTCCCCGATCCCCTGGGTCAGCGTGGTCTTGCCCGCGCCGAGCCCGCCGCTCAGGATGACCAGGTCCCCCGCCGTCAGCACGGACGCGAGCCGCCGTCCGAGTTCCCGCATCTCCTCGGCCGCCGAGACGGTGAGCGCCAGCGCCGTTCCCCGGCCAAGCTCGCGGGGCGAGTCACCCGGCCCGAGGGGCGAAGCCACGGGACCGTTCGAGCTGAATGCTTGCTCATCACTCATGGCGGGACCTTCACTCCTGGTGGGACCTGGGCACGCGGGCGCTGATGCCCGTCACGATCTCGTACGAGATCGTGCCGAGCGCCTCGCCCCATTCCTGCGCGGTCGGCTCGCCGTCATCCCCGGGGCCGAACAGCACTACCTCGTCCCCCGCCGCCACCGGCTCGTCACCGAAGTCGACCACGAACTGGTCCATGCAGACCGTCCCGGCGATCGGCCACCGGCGACCGCGGGCGGACACCAGCGGCAGCCCGATCGCGGCCCGGGGTATCCCGTCGGCGTAGCCGAGCGGCACCAGGCCGAGCGTCGTCTCCCGCGCGGTCGTGTACCGGTGCCCGTACGACACCCCGGTCCCGGCCGGGACCCGCTTCACCAGCGCCAGCCGCGCCCGCAGGGTCATCGCCGGCCGCAGCCACGCGGGCGGGCCGCCCGGCAGCGTGGCCAGGCCGTAGCTCCCGCCGCCGACCCGCACCAGGTCGTAGCGGGCGTCGGGCACGTCGAGGGCGGCCGCGGTGTTGGCGATGTGCCGAACCTCGGGGGTGATGCCCGCGCTCTCCGCCACCGCCAGAGCCTCCTTGAACGCGGCCAACTGGGCCGCGATCGAGGGGTTGCCGGGCTCGTCGGCGGAGGCGAAATGCGACCAGAGGCCGACGACGGTGATCCGCCCGGCCTGCTGGGCCTGGCTCGCGGCGGCGAGCACCGACGGCCAGTCCGAAGGGACGGCACCGCCCCGGCTCAGCCCGGTGTCGGCCTTGAGATGAACCCGGGCGGGCCGGCCGGCCGCCGCGGCGGCGGCGGCCAGCCGGCGCAGCATGTCGGTCGATCCGGCTGACAGGTCCACCCGGGCGGCGATGGCCTCGGCGTGGCCGTGCTCGGGGACGGCCATCAGGCAGAGAATCGGCTCGTGGAGCCCGGCCGCCCGCAGCTCGAGCGCCTCGGCCACGTGCACGACGCCGAGCCAGTCGGCGCCGCCGGCCACCGCCGCCCGCGCGGCGGGCACCGCGCCGTGGCCGTACCCGTTGGCCTTGACCACGGCCATCAGCGCGGCGGGGGCCACGTGCGCGCGCAGCGCGGCGATGTTCCCGGCGATCGCGCCGAGCTCGACGCTAGCCTCCGCATGGCTGTCCATAGGGAACAATGCTACGGCCAGATCAGGCCCGGTTCCCGCCACCGCCGACGACCGCGAGGAACGCCGCGTGCAGCGCCGCCACCACGTCGGAGGCGCCGATCGGGGCCTCGCCGCCGCCTCCCCGCTCCCCGGCCGCGATCCGCGCGGCGAGGCCGTGCAGGTAGGCCGCGGCCAGCGCGGCCTGCGGCGCGGCCAGTCCCTGGGCCAGCAGCGCGCCCGCGAGACCGGACAGCACATCGCCGGTGCCGGCCGTGGCCAGCCACGACGTCCCGGTCGTGTTGACCAGGACGGGGTCGAGGTTGTGGGGCGGCGCGATGACCGTGGTCGATCCCTTGAGCAGCACGCACGCGCCGAACTGGTCCGCCGCCCGCCGCGCGTGCTCAAGCCGCCGCGCCGCCACGTCGGCCGGGTCCGCCCCCAGCAGGCGGCTCAGCTCGCCTGCGTGCGGGGTCAGCAGCGTAGGGGCCGCCCGCGGCAGCAACTCCCGGTGGCTGGCGAGCAGCCCGAGCCCGTCCGCGTCGATGAGCACCGGGAGGTTGGTCGCGAGGACCCCCGCGAGCCGGTCAAGCGCCGCCGCGTCGGTCCCCATCCCCGGGCCCGCGACCCACGCCTGCACCCGTCCGACGTCGTCGGGGAACTGGAACTTGCGCTCGCCCGGTGGCAAATCGCTTTCTTTTGAACGTACCGTTGCTTCGCCTGGCAGCTCCGTTATCACTACCTCGGGGTGGACGAGCCGGACGCCGGTCGCCGCGTTCTTGGCGGTCACGAGACGGACCATGCCCGCGCCGCCGTTAACGGCGCCGCCCGTCGACAGCAGGGCCGCCCCGGTGTAGCGGTCGCTGCCCGCCAGCAGGCCGAGGACGCCGCGGCGGTACTTGTCCGACTCGGCCGTGGGGCGCGGCAGGATGCGCGCTATGTCGGCCGCCTGCGGGGCGCTCGCCTCCGGGGGCGAGTCGAGGTACGGCGCCAGGCCGATGTCGACCAGCTCGACCACTCCGGCGTGGCCGCTGCCAGGATCGATCAGCAGCCCCGGCTTCAGCGCGCCGAACGTCACGGTGACGTCGGCCCGGACCGCCGGGCCGTCGACTTCCCCGGTGTCGGCGTCGATGCCGCTCGGCAGGTCGACCGCGAGGGTGGTCCCGGCCGAATTGGCCGCGAGCTGCGCCAGCGTCGCGAACGGCTCGCGCAGGCCGCCCTTGCCGCCGATGCCGAGCAGCCCGTCGATGATCAGGTCGGCGTGCCCGATGGCGTGCCGCGCGTCCCGACCGGCGTCATAGTGGGTGCGGACGTCGGGCCTAGTGTCCTCGGGCGCGCGCGGCGCCGCGACGGCCACGAACCGGCCCCCGGCCGCCCTGAGCGCGGCGGCGCCGCCCGGGTGCAGGCGCGGCCCGGCCTGGATCGCGGTGACGGCCGCGCCCCGCCGCGCCAGGCGCTCCCCGGCGTAGAGCGCGTCCCCGCCGTTGTCGCCGGTGCCGACGAGCAGCACGACCTGCGCGCCGTAGACCCGGCCGGGCTCTTGGCGCAGCAGGGTGGCGGCGACGGAGGCGAGCCCCGCCGCCGCCCGCTGCATCAGCGCGCCGTCAGGGACGAGCGCCATGAGCCTGGCCTCGGCGGCGCGGACCTTGCCAACCTGGTAAGCATCTCGCATGGTGTTAGTCTGCCGGATCAGACCCAGCCGAGGCCGGGCGGGCGGTCGCCCTCGGCGATGACGACGGCGGAGGCGATGCCGGCGTCGTGGCTCAGCGACAGGTGCCACTGAGTGACGCCGAGGCGGGCCGCCGCGGCGGCGACCGTCCCGTGGACCCGCAGTGACGGTCGTCCCCCGTCGTGGGTGACGACCTCGGCGTCGGTCCAGAGCAGGCCGCGGGGGGCGCCGAGCGCCTTGGCGAGGGCTTCCTTGGCCGCGAAGCGCGCCGCCAGCGAGTGCGGCGGCAGGCTGCGTTCTCCGTCAGTGAACAGGCGGCCGACCAGGCCCTGGGTGCGGTGGAGCGCCTGCTCGAAGCGGGCTATCTCGACGACGTCGATGCCGACGCCGATGATCATGACACTGCGCCCGTCATGACACTGCGCCCGTCATGACACTGCGCTCGTCACGACGCCGCGAGGCGGACCGCGTCGGCGATCCGTCCGGCGATCGCCTCGGCCTGCTCGGTCTGCCTGGCCTCGACCATCACCCGGATCACGGGCTCGGTCCCGCTCGGCCGCAGCAGCACCCGGCCCGCGTCGCCCATCTCGTCCCGCGCCTGCGCCACCGCTGCCGCGACCGCGGGGTCGCTCATCGCCCGGTCCTTGTCCCCCGCGACGTTGATCAGCACCTGGGGGTACCTGGTCATGAGCTTGGCGGCGGCCGAGACGGAGATGCCCGCGCCGTTCACCGCGGCAAGCAAGTGCAGGCCGGTGAGCACGCCATCCCCGGTGCTGGCGTAGTCAAGCTGGATGATGTGCCCGGACTGCTCGCCGCCGAGCACGTAGCCGCCGTCGCGCATCGCGGCGTACACGTGCTTGTCGCCCACCGGCGTCTCGATCACGCTGATGCCCGCGTCGTGCATTGCGTCGTGGAAGCCGAGATTGGACATCACCGTGACCACCACGGCGTCGCCGGTCAGCTGGCCGGACCGCTTGAGCTGCGAGGCGAGCACGGTGATGATCTGGTCTCCGTCCAGCACCTGACCGTCGCCGTCCACGGCCAGGCACCGGTCCGCGTCACCGTCGAACGCGAGGCCGGCGTCCGCGCCGTGCTCGGCCACCGCCGACGCGAGCGTCTCCAGGTGGGTGGATCCGACGCCGGCGTTGATGTTGTCCCCGTCCGGAGCGGCGCCGATCGCGACGACCTCCGCGCCGGCCCGCCGCAACGCGCGCGGCCCGATGCTGTAGGCCGCGCCGTGCGCGCAGTCCACCACCACCCGCATCCCCGCCAACGGCGGTTGACCGGCCATCGCCGCCTGCGATGAGAGGGTGGCGAGCAGATGGTCGAGGTACGTCTCGTTGGCCGAGTAGGCGTCGGTGACGCGGCCGAACCCGGCCGCTGGCGGCGCGGCATCGGCACGCACGCGGCCGCTGCGCACGGCCTGCAGCCCGTCCTCGATCTCGTCCTCGGTCTCGTCCGCCAGCTTGACGCCGCCGCGGCCGAAGAACTTGATCCCGTTATCCGCGGCCGGGTTATGGCTGGCGGAGAGGACAACGCCGAAATCGGCGTTGAGAGCGCCCGTCAGGTGGGCGACGCCGGGGGTCGGAATGACCCCAAGGCGGTGCACGTCCACCCCGAGGCTGGCAAGCCCGGCGACGACGGCGGCCTCAAGGAAATCGCCCGAGGCCCGCGAATCGCGGCCGATCACGGCGACCGGGCGGAGCGCGCCGTTGGACCGGGTCGCGGCGGATGCCAGAACGGGCACCGCCGCGACCGCCAGGTCCATGGCGAGCTGAGCCGTCAGATCAACCCCAGCGACCCCGCGCACACCATCAGTACCGAAGAGTCGGCCCATGTCGGTCGATTCGGGTACGGCCGGCGACTAGCGCTTGGAGTACTGAGGCGCCTTGCGGGCCTTCTTGAGGCCATACTTCTTGCGCTCCGTCACTCGGGCGTCCCGGGTGAGGAAGCCGGCCTTCTTCAGCGCCGGGCGGTTCTCCGGGTCGACCAGGATCAGCGCGCGGGCCACGCCGAGCCGGAGCGCGCCGGCCTGGCCGGAGACGCCGCCGCCGACGATGCGGGCGATCACGTCGAAGTTGCCCTCGGCGCCGAGCGTCACGAACGGCTCGGCGACGATCTGCTGGTGAACCTTGTTCGGGAAGTACGAGTCAAGGCTGCGGCCGTTGATGGTCCACTGGCCGGTGCCGGGGACGATGCGCACCCGCGCGACGGCCTCCTTGCGGCGGCCCGTCCCGTTAGCGTGGCCGGTGACAACCGGACGACGCGCGGCCCGCGGCGCGGCGGCGTCGGCGGACTCGGTGGTGTACTCCGAGGGTGCGTCCTCGGCGTCAAAAGGCTCTTCGGCAAAATCCTCAGAGAGGTATGCCGCGTCGTCTGCGGGCGTCTCTACGCCAGTGGGCTCGGCCACGTTGATCTTCCTCACGCTTCCTTGCGGCACTACTACTGGGAGATCTGCCGGATCTCGTACGGCTGCGGCTGCTGGGCCTGATGCGGGTGCGTCGGCCCCGCGTAGACCTTGAGCTTGCTAAGCGTCTTACGGCCAAGCGAGTTCTTGGGGATCATCCCCTTGACCGCCTTCTCGACGGCGCGCGTCGGGTGCTTGGCCATCATGTCCGCGTAGCTGATCGAGCGAAGGCCGCCCGGGTACCCGGAGTGCCGGTAGGCGCGCTTGTCCTCCAGCTTGGTGCCGCTGAGTGCCACCTTGTCCGCGTTGATCACGATGACGAAGTCACCGGTGTCAATGTGCGGAGCGAAAATGGGCTTGTGCTTGCCCCGCAGCAGCACCGCCACATGGCTGGCCAGGCGGCCGAGCACGACGTCGGTGGCGTCGATGACATGCCACTGACGCGTGATGTCACTGTCCTTTGGGCTGAAAGTGCGCACAGTCGTTTAGCCTTCGCATGTGGTTCGTGATCCTCAAGACCCCACT
>Ga0302326_10013341_pt1 | contig 17431 bp, 8 predicted proteins | sample Palsa_T0_3_FD_202264 | JGI IMG/M metagenome (GOLD analysis project Ga0302326, IMG submission 202264) | Peat permafrost microbial communities from Stordalen Mire near Abisko, Sweden - Palsa_T0_3 | ecosystem: Environmental > Terrestrial > Soil > Palsa > Peat permafrost | place: Sweden: Abisko... | reverse complement strand
GTGGTTTCGGTGAGGCCGTAGCCCTGCAGCACTGGAATTCCGAGCATCATGAAAAAAAGCTGCGTTTCGACGGAAAGAGGAGCGGACCCGCAAATCAACGCTTTCAGATTCGCGCCGATGCTTTTGCGGATGGTCGGGAACATCGCCGTTCGCGCGATCCAAAGCCACAGGGAGTCGAGCGCGCGATGTTCCTGTTTGTGCCGGCGCAGATAGGCCTGCTGCGCGTTCGCAAATACCTTCGCCGCGATTCCTCCGCGCTGCTCGATCGCTTCCGCGATCTTCGCGCGCACTCGTTCGAGCAGCGTAGGCACGTTCAGAAAATAATCGGGCGCCGCGATTTTCAATTCGTCGGAAAGCTTGGTCAGGTCGGTTGAAAGGGCCAAAACGCTGTTGCGCGAAAGCGCGGTGAGCAGCACGATCCAGGAAGCCGCGAAGCAAAGCGGCAAATAGTGAAAGATGCTTTCCGGTGCGCGATCGGCCCCGGCGCGATCTCCCATGAGCTGGTCGAGCCGCGCGTTCGTGCATCCCAACATAAAAGTTACATTTCCAGCGTTCAGCACCACGCCTTTTGGTTCGCCCGACGTTCCGGAGGTGTAGATGATCGTCACCGGGTCGGCATCTTCGTGGTGCTGCGGCGGAACGGGCGTCACCGCGTCGGCCGCAAAGACGCTATCGAGCAGAGTAATGTGCGGCGCGGTCGGCCACCCGTGTTTGATTTCGGCGGCGAGCGCCGCATTAGAACAGCAAATTCGCGCCGGTGCGGAGTCTTTCATCATGCTGACGAGTTCCGCCGGAGCCTGCCGCGGATACAACGAAACAACGACGATGCCTTCCGCCATCATGGCCAGGTCCGCCGCCACCCAGCGAATGCTATTCGAGGCCAGCAGAGCGCAACGATCGCCTTTTTTCATTCCGCGCGCGACGAAAAAGCTTCGGGCTTGCTGCACCATGGCCAGGAATTCGCCGCCGGTGACAGAGTGTACCGCGTCTCCGCGCACCTCGCGCAGCACCGGCGCGTTCGCAGCCTGCCGCAGCCTTTCGAAAATGGTCTCGAGAAAAGTCACCAGGCCTCAGCCCCTCGGCGTCGCCGCGGCGTTCATTTTCGTCACGGTATTTCGGAATGCAAGCTCGCCGCTATGCCTTTCAATCAATTCGCGCAACGCAGGACTCAGCGGCGGGAGGTAATCCTCCCAGTCCAGCACGCCGCCGCGGATGGGAAATTCCGGATAGCGCCGCGCGACCTGCTCTTCGAAATAAACGCCCATGCGCGCCATCAATTTCAGATTGCGCGCCACCACAGCGCCCATGGCATCGCGGATCTCGTCGGCCTGCGCGTCGAGCGCGCGCAATGCCTCCACGATTTTGTCCGCCAGATTCGGCTCGTCCACCTGCATCAGCAGATGCTGGTGGCCGCGCTCGCGCATCAGGTTGCGGATACGCTCGTCCATGGTCACGCCCGCCGACGGCACGCCCGCGGGCATGGAAGTAACAATGGCATGGTAGCGCGAAGAGAGCATGCGGTCGCACGCGCGCAAAATGCTCACGAGTTCATACATGTTGAACTGGTCGGAAGCAAAGATAGGCGCGCCGCCAAGTTTTTCGGCCACGCGCTGGCAGGCATCGCGGTCCAACAATTCCATGGCAATCAGAACGGGAAACACCGAGCGCGATTCTTTGTAGCGGGCCACGCCTGAGGCGACCGCCGCGAGGTATTTCTCGTAAGCTGCGTCCACGGCCTGCCCCGAACGATGAAAATAAATCGTCCGGTAGTGGCTTTTTTTGTACGCCCCCGCCGCCGAATGCGCCAGCCACTTTCCAAGCGAAGCTTTCACCGGCCACCAAAAGGGATTGATGGGGCACACCGCCAGCACCGGCGTTCGGCCGTCCCATCCGGCATCGCGCAAGGCTTTGCGGCCATATTCGGATGGGTAAGGCTCGAAGGTCCAGGCCGTGTCGGTGCCCAGCTCGGTGGGAACGCCCAGTTTTCCCAGCACCGCCTGCGATTCCACGTTGCGCGTGATGACCAGAGAATTGTGGCAGTAGCGCCGGCACATTTTCCGCAGCAGCGGGTCCATTTCTCCGGCCTCCGCGCCGTAGGCCACGCTCACTTTGTTTTGCGCCGCGGCAATTCCCAGCGCGCCGATCATCATGGTGGTCAGCGCGTTGGCGAATTTGCTTTTGAACATCGAGCCTTCGCAGGCCACCACGCCGTCGTTCCTGCGCACTTCGGAATGCAGGAACGGCGGGTAAACGTCCGGAAGGTACACTTGCTTCGCGTCGCCAAAATAGCCGCGCGTGAGATCGAAATTCTGCGACATCACGCTCAGAGCGATATTGTCCGCGCCCAAAATTTGCCGCACCTGCCGCAGCATCTCTTCCACGCGGACGTCCGAGCCCGTGTTGCGCGTGCCGTTGTATCCGGCGAAGAGCAGCTTGAGCCTGGTGCCCGGCTTCCAGGCCTCGCCCGCGCCGAGCATCCATTCAAACTTGTTCAGCTCGATCAAGCCGCTGACCCAGGCTTCGAGAGCGAGGTCGGTCATTGGTGCGAATCCTGCGCCGCGCTGGCTTTTCGCGTTGCAGCGGGGGCGGAAGCGTCCGCCGGCCAGGCCCGGTACTTGTAGAGGAAATTGTTCTCGCGGGTGAAGCGCAGCAGGGGATAGCAGTACTCGGAAAATGGCGCGGGTCGCCGCCCCATCTCCGCGACCGCGCGCGAATTATCGAATACCGTGTTCCACACGAGATAGGGCAGAAAGACTTTCAGCAACGTCGCGAGCCCGCCGATTTTCCCAGCGCGTCCGGCCAGCGCGTTGACCATCTTGGAAGACGGCCCTTCGAGGCCCGGCACGAACACGGGCCCGCGCTTTCCCTGCGCCTTCGCAAGCGCGTCCGTCAATTGCGAAAACGTCTCGGAGCCGGTGCCGGACGAAAGATGATAAATCTCATGCGCCGGGTTTTCTTTCTGGTGCAGCGTGGCTACGGCATCGGCGACGAAGTCCACCGGAACGATGTCAATGCGGTCCGTGGCGCGAAAAGGCAGCGCCGGCAGCCCGGCCAGAAAGACAAACGCGCGCACCATGTCGAACTGGTTCGTCTCCGGGCGCCGGCTATCGCCCAGCACGATGCTGGGTCGAAAAATCGTGCGCGGGACGTCCGGAAGGAGTTGCCGCACCATGTGCTCGCAGAATTTCTTCGTGCGCGCGTAGGGATCGTAGTCCGAGCGATTCCAATCGATCGCGGTGTCTTCCTGCACCACTTCGTCGGCACGCTGCCCCGCGACGGCCACCGTGCTGACGTGGCTGAACCGGCGAAGCCCGTGATGATCGCGCGCGCGCATGGCCAGTTGAATCACTTCCAGCGTGCCGCGCAAGTTCACGTTCAGGCAGCTCTTCTCCGATTTGCGATTGAGCGATGCGGCGCAGTGAATCACCGAGCCGGTCGAGCGCACGAGTTGCGTGTAATCATCGTCGCTAAGCCCAAAGCGCGCGTCGGTCAGGTCGCCGAGAAAAATATGTATCCGCGAATTCAAAAACTCTTCAAAGCGCGGAAAATCCAGATGAAGTTGCAGCGATCGCCAAAGACGCTCGCGCGCTTCCTGCTCGTTGCGCGCGCGGACCAGCAGGTTCAGCGGCTCGGAATGATCCGCGAGCAGATTGGACGCGATGTGGGCGCCGATATAGCCGGTCGCGCCGGTCAGGAAGATGGCCACGATGGATTTTAGGACGTTGTCGCGGTCGCCGAGCCCGCCGCACCCGCGGCGTTTGCCTCCGTGCGGGTCGCGAGTGGCACCTGCCGCCGGGGCCGTGCTTCCGGTTGACGTCCTTCGATGAGAGGATAGCACCACTTTCGCAGCGCCGGAATGTGCACGTTGATCCAGTAATCCCACCAGTCCAGCGCGCGCGCGTCGTATCCAAAGTCCGATTGTTCATCCGCCGGTAAGGCCGCGCTCAGCCGTTCCACGTTGGCGGCTTCGAAGATGTGATCGTTGTGCAGGATGAACGGCTCGAAAAGCGAAATCAGCTTGATCACTTTCTCGAGTTCGCGTTCCCGACGCGCCAAAGGCGGCCGGGCGGCAAAGGGTTCGACGGTGCGATTGATGGCCTGCACGATTGTTTTCTGCGCCGGCGCGGACAGTTTTTGATAGCGCGATTTCGAGACGGGAATGGCGTCGAATTTCAGGCGCAGCCGGTGATTGAGTCCCGTCTGCGCGCGATAGAATTTCCGGTGCCCCAATCCGGTCAGCTCGATCGAACGCCGCATGTCGCATGGATTTGCCGCCGAGGTTGCCAGTTGATAGACGCGCTCGTGCCGCCGCCGGGCCAGCGCCGCTGCGACGAGCGTCATCCCGCGGCACACCAGGTCCACCGGAATCAGGTCCAGGCATTTGCTTTCCTTCGTGGGAAGCTGGCGGAAAAATGTGCCCAGCAGATAGGAAAGCGAGGCCGAAGTATTGATGCCCTCATTCCATCCGAGAAAAGGTTTTTCGATCGACGACTCGACGATGGCCGGACGCACCACCGCCACCGCCGCGTCCGGGTTTGCGTCCAGAAAAGTCCGGATGAGCGATTCGGACAGGCTTTTGGTGAAGGTGTAGGTGTTGGGCCAGCCGAGTTCGTTCGCGCGCCGCGTGCCTGCGTCGGTCAGCGTCTCGCGCAGCCAGCGGAAACGGTTCTTCCGAATCTGATTTTCGAGCGCCGCGCCGTGCAGGTCTTTCGCCGCGTGCTCTTTCTTCAGCGCCGCTCCGCGAAGCTCCTCGGCCACTTCTTTCGATTCCGCGCGCGCTTCGGCCTCGCAAACCGTCGCTTCGAGCGCTTGCCATTCCGTTTCGGCATCGTAATCGGGGAGTCCGGCCGGATTGTAATTTTTCGGCAGCTCTTCCAGCACGCGCCCGTCGCGCCGCCCGATCACATAGCACGTTGACAGGTGCAGCAAGGCGGCGTGATCGCATTCGCGCAGAAAATTCAGCGTGTGGACCGTGGAGCGAACGTTCATGGCCAGCGCATCGCGCAGGTCCGGGTTGAAATCCGTCAGCCCGGAGCTGTTGACGATCACATCGAGTGATTTTGCGAGGCGCTGGCGCATCTCCGGCGCGAGGCCCAGCCCCGGCTTGCTTACGTCGCCATCAATGACCTCGACTCGCTCGCGCAAAAAATCCGCGAACTTATCGCCGTGGCGCTCGGCCAGCCGCTCGAAGACCGGCGATTCTTCCACCAAGCGCTGGAAACGCTCGAGCGAACTCGCCGAGCGATTGCGCCGCACCAGCAGGAAAATCCGTCCGGCCTCCGGCAGATCGGTGAGCAAGCTAGAAAGCCAGACCTTGCCGATGAAGCCCGTCGCGCCGATCAGCAGGATATTCTTTCCGCGCAATGCTTCGCGCACGGAAAAAGGAGCGCGCCCGTTCGGCGAATCGAAATGAACCACGGGCAGCCGCACTTTGGGCGCCGGCCGCTCGACAGTCTGAATCGCTTGGTCCAGTGCCTCGGGATTTTTCGAGAATCCCAGGATTCGAACGAGCGACTTCCGCGAAACTCGGCCGTCCGGCTGCCTGCCGGTGATTTTCGCAAATGCGCCGCGCGGGCGAATCACCGGGTCCAGCAGCCGGCCCGTTGCTATGCCTTCGCGAAAATCCAGCCGGTTGCAAACGATTCGCCGCACGCCGAGGTGCCGTGCGAGCGGCCGCATAATGTGCTCGAGCCCCTGGCTCACGAGGATGACGTTGCCGCCACCGGCCACGATTTCGCTTAGCCTTCCGACGCCCTCCTGCTTCAGTCTCGGCTTCAGAAAATATTCGAAGAATTCTTCGCCCAGCAGGTCCAGCCGGTCGCGGCTCACACCGCGCAGAACGGTGTGCAGCAGCCGGGTGGCGACCACGCGGTTCGTGCAGTAGAGCACAGGCCGCGCAGCCGCAAGAAAAGCCATTCCACCGCGTCGCATCCAGCGCTGCAGGAAGCTCTGCGAGTTCCAGGCGAAAAATCCGACCGGCCGTACCGCCGTCAGATTCAGCAAGCTACCTTCCACACGCCAAAAAATGGGCGCCCGCGCCTGTGCGGAGGCTTCTGGTTCGAGCCCGCTCGCGTTCGAAATTGGTTCGATGGACTTAGACGGCGACATCGTGGGTAATCAGCTGCAAGTAAATCTGGAGTATCTAAAATTATCACGCTATTCGGCGTCAATCAAGCGACGCAGTTCGGATCGCTAGGCCTCCCGTAGTCAAGCGCTGCCAATTTTGCAGCAGGGCATTTCTTGTAAATCGCCGCCAGTTCGGACGTGCCACGTGGGAATCGGGCCTGGCTCGTGGAATTCACGGCGCATAATCTCTATTTCTCCGATTTCGGATACTCGAATCGGAAGCTGTCGCCCGCCGGACCCGCCACGCCCCTCGTGTTGTATTCGAGCATATATTTCAAATGCTGTTCGTCTTCGGGATAGCCCACGCCGTCCGGATACGGATAGGGCACGAGCGTGTGGAAGGGAAGCGGCGAGACGGTATCGCCATGCGCGGCGTAGAAATCCATGTCCTTCGCAAAACCATCGGCGTAGAAAAAGTAATCGCGCGTCCAGCCATCGGGCAGATCCGTCAGATGCGTGGCGTCGAAGTCCACCGCGACCTCATCGCCCGAGCCGAAAATCACATACTCATCGTCCGACTTGCGAACCAAATCCGTCACATCGCCGTAGCGCGTGTAGTTTCCAATCTGGCGCGTGTATGGCCCCGTCGCGCTCACATCCTCATATACATAGCTCAAATCGTTGATCGGATCGTCGCTCGCCGGATTCCCCTCCACCACGCGCGGATACCCGCGAAATTGCAGTTGCGCGCCGGCCAGTGGAATTTCCGTCAGCTTGTACGGCGTACTCGTCGGCGAATTATCCACGCGAATGCGGTCCCAGTAAATTTTCAGGTTTGTCGTGATGCGAATGAACCGGGTTCCCGGCGGCAGTTTTCCGGTCAAGTCCGCAACCATCGTGCGCGCAAGCCCGGCCGGAAATCCCATGTCGTCCATCACGCGAACCCACTTCGCCGAACCGTCCAGCGCCTCAACGAACGGCGGCACCGGCGGAATTCCCGCCTGCCACGCCGCGTACATCGAGCTCGCGCTGAAATAATCGGTAAAGCCATCCAGCAGCAGTCGCAAAGGCCGCGAAGCGTCCCACGGGCCCAGATCGAGCTCGATCGCATGCATCGCGGCGAAGCCCGCGTACGGCGCGCTCGGAAAATCCGTCACATACTTATGATCGCGCTCGAGCAGCAGCGGCAGCAGATTGTGCCCGCGGTCGTCCCACGCGCCGAGCGGCGGATGCGCCTCCTTCACAGCAATCACTTTGAATTTCGGAAACGGCGGATTGCTCGCGAAATATTCGTTGGGATACACCTCCACGTCCGCCGGATGATCCACCGCCATCAACCGCGCGGCATCCAGATAGTCCAGCTCCTCCATGGGCTCGAGCATGCGAAAGCGTATGCGTCCGTCCTGCGCCTGCACTTGCGATCCCGCCACTTTCAAATATTCATCCGGGTCCGGCGTGTTCCGCTGGCCGGGAGCGATCCAGTGCCCCACGATTCCCGGCCCGATCATGTCCGCAAGAAATTCGAATTTTTCGCCGTTCCACACAAACACGATGGGGCAGGAGCTCCCGCGCCGGTCAATTTCCGTGATCGATTCCGTTTTGAACGCAGGAATTTCCATTTCGTCCTGCAGCACGCCGGTGGGCCAGAGCAAACGCACCACGTCCGCGCTACGCTCGGCCCCCAGCCCCGCGACAATCTCCGTGGGCCCCTGCCCGAGATACCCGGAAGCTCCGGCGATTTCCCATTTCTGCTGCAACGCTCCGGCGCTCAGCTCGACTTTCGTGCCGATGCCGGTCTTGTTGTCGTTGGTGCCTTTGAAATCGAGGCGCACCCAGTTGTACCGGTTGCCGCCCTCGTTCTTCAGTAGCACGGGAGGCAGATGGTTCCGCGTGATCAGCAGGTCCAGGGAGCCGTCGCCGTCGAAATCGAACGCAATCACTCCGCGCGGATTCTTCAGCGCGATTTTGTCCAGCCCGGTCTCGGCGGTGACGTCGCGGAAGCCCTTTGTTCCTTCATTGCGCAGCAGCGCGATGCGCCCTTCGCCGGAAAAATTCTCGCCCACGGCCACGAGATCGATCCAGCCGTCATCGTCGTAATCAAGCGCAGCCAGGCCCCAGCCGCGCATCCATCCAAGATCGGGCAGCGGCACGCGCTCGAACGGCTTTCCCGGCACATTGCGCCACAAGCTCAGCCCCGGAATTCCCCAGTGCGTGAACGCCAGGTCCATCCAGCCGTCCTTATCGAAATCGAGCGCGACCACGCCTGCCGTGGCCGCCGGCATATCGCCGGCCCAGGGAGTTGTGGCGCGAAACGCGCCTTCGCGCGGATTCATGAACGCCACCGGCGCGTTGTGCCATCCGGTGACCACGAAATCAATCGCGCGATCGTTGTTGATGTCGCTTCCAATCGCGCCGACGGAAGGCCCGCTTCCCGCCAAGCCCGCCTGCCTCGTCCAATCGGTAAACGTGCCGTTCCCGTTGTTGCGCCACAAAATATTTCCGGGCGCCTGGGCGTCGGTGGGAAACGAAAATGGCTCCGCCGGATTCCCGAGCGGAAAATCGATGAATCGCGTGACGTACAAATCGAGATCGCCGTCGTGATCGTAATCAATAAAAGTCAGTCCCAGCGCGAGCCCATCCATCTGAATCCCGGCGTCCTTGGTGACGTCCTTGAAAACCCCCTCACCCTCGTTGTGGAAAAGCAAAATTCCGCCGTTCATGCTCACCGCCAGGTCCGGCTTTCCGTCATTGTCGTAATCTCCCACCGCGCAGCCCATGCCCTGGCCGTGAATTTCGAGCTTGGCATCTTTCGTGATGTTCGTGAACTTTCCGTGGCCTTCGTTGCGGTAAAGCGCCGAATTTCCGGTGCCGTCAGCGTCCACCAGAAAAATACCCGGACGCCCGTCGCCGTCGTAATCGATAATGCACGCTCCGCTCCCGAGAAATTGCGCCAGCGACTCGGGCGCGGGCGTAACTCCCGCCGTTTCCGCCTCTTTTTCGGTGTTCGCGTTTTGTTCCGTGCTCCTGCTGTGCGATTTGTGCCCTGGACCGGAAGGCGGCGGCGCCAATCCCGACTCCGCGGTGACGTTCACGAAATGCACCGGCACCGCCGGTGGCACCGGCTCCGGCGCGGGCTGCAAAGACTCGGCAAGCGAATACTTTCCCTGCTCGCCATAAATAAAGCTGATCGGCTTGCCGAGTTTTTCGGAGGTCAAGTGCTGGAAACGATCGAAGTGTTCTTTGGCCTGGTGCGTGTCATTCGAGCGCTGCAGCGCCTGCGCCAGCCCAAACTCCGCCGAAGCGTGGAACGGATTCAGGGCCAGCGCCTGCCGGAATGCGGCGATGGCCTTGCCATATTGCTGCGCCTGCGAATAGAGCAGGCCCACAAAATATGGCGCGTCCGCATCGCCGGGATCGAGCTCCGCCGTCCTCTGAAAATCCGCGATGGCCGCTTCGGAATTCCCCTGCGCTTTTTCCAGCAACCCTAGATTGAACCAGGCGCGCGGATTCCGCGGATCGCGCTCCGTATATTTCGCAAGGATACGGCGCGCATCGCCGAACCGCTGCATATTCAAGAGAGCGATGCCCGCGTTCAAGCAGCCGGTTTCCGATTGCGCATCGAGAATGCAGGCACGCTGAAATTTTCCCAGCGCGTTTTCGAATTGCTGGCGATTCATCAGCGCCACGCCGAAATTGTTCTCGCGAATGACTTCCGCGCGAGCTTTGTCGCGCGTATCGGATTCTGAGGGCGCGTCCGCCGCCTTGGACGCGGGCTTATGCTTGGGTTTGGTCTGCTGCTGGGCGGCCTGGGCAAAGGTTCCGCCCGGCATACACGCGAGCGCAACAAAGAAAATCGCGGCCCGCGCCGCGTGCCTCGAGTATTTCAGTCGGATCATTCCGGCCTCAGAATTCCCGGCTTATTCTAGCGTTTTGCGAGAGGCTTTGCTGCAGTGGCGCCCTCATTTTCTTTGATGGTAACAATTTGATCGGCGGGCACGTTCTGCAAGCGGTCCACTTGCCCGCTCGGCCAGCGAATTTCTATGGCATCGGCCTGGGTGTGCGCGGCGAGCCCAAAGGTCAAAATCAATTCGCTCGAGGACAAGTAGCTCGAGCCGCTGCGCAGCATTTGAGTTTGCGTGTCGCTGCCGGCACTCACCTGCACTACCGCGCCAATTCCGTCGCGATTGGATTTTGTGCCGATCAATTTGATCCGCAGGCTGTGATTCGTCGCGCCCGCATTGCGGAAAAGCGCCACGGGGCCGCCATTCGTCGAGACCAGCAGGTCCGGCGCGCCGTCGTTGTTGATATCGCCATACGCCGCGCCGCGCGCCACGCGAGGAGCCGCAAAAGCAGTGCCAGCGGAAGAGGTGACCTCCTTGAATTTGCCGTCGCCGAGATTGTGAAACAAGTGTGGCGGCTCGGCGTACCGCACGCGGGGTTGCACGCGCTCGATCGCGTCCTCGATGTGCCCATTGGCCACATAAATATCGAGCCATCCGTCCAGATCGTAATCGAAGAAGAAGCATCCGAAGCCGAGCGTCAACAGCGTGGCGTGGCCCAGGTCCGATTGTGGCGCTTCGTCCACGAACAGGCCGTTGCGCTCGTTGTGATATAGCGCCAGCATCTGATTGGAAAAATTTGTGATCAGCACGCTCGGATATCCCGAGCGGTCGTAATCTCCCGCGTCCACTCCCATCCCGGCGCGGGCGATTCCATCTTCGCTGTATCCGACGCCGGCCGGGACGCCTTTCTCGGAAAATGTCCCGTTGCCGTTATTGATGTAGAGCTTGTTCGGCTGCGTATCGTTGCTGATTAAAATATCGGGCCAGCCGTCCTGATTCGCGTCGAGGATGGCCACACCCAGGCTCTTCGACGCCACGTCGTACAATCCGGCCTTCTGCGTCGCGTCTTCGAAGGTTCCGTCGCCGCGATTGTGCCACAGCCGCACGGACGTGCCCTTGTATGGTTCGGGCGTGCAATACGATTTCTTTTTTCCGTCTAGCGCGCAATAGATGTCGGTCTCCGGCGACCACTGCACGTAATTCGCGACCACCAGGTCCAGATGCCCGTCGCGGTCGTAATCCACCCATGCGGCGCTGGTGCTGAATTCATTCGGGCCCCACAGGCCGGCCTTCTTCGTCACATCGGCGAACGTCCCGTTGCCGTTATTGTGAAAAAGGTGATTTTGCCCGAGCGCGGTGACAAAAATATCGTCGTAGCCGTCGTTATCGAAATCGCCGATGGCCACGCCCATCCCGTACATTTCCACGGCGAAGCCTGCTTTTTGCGTCACGTCCGTGAATGTGCCGTCGTGATTATTGTGATACAGCGCGAGGGTGGAGTGTTTCCCCGGATGCCCCGGCCACGCCGTTCCGTTCACCAGCAGGATGTCTTGCCAGCCGTCGTTGTCGTAATCAATGAACGCCACGCCCGGGCCCATCGTCTCCGGCAGCCACTTTTTTCCGAAGGCGCCGTTGTTGTGGACGAACTCGATTCCCGCCGCGCGCGTGATGTCTTCGAAATGAATCGCGGTGCCACTCGCGGAAATCGCGGGCGCCTTTTGCTGCGCGCGTCCTTTCGCAATACCGATATTGCTCGTCGCGCAAATGGCCACGATCGCGCCCGCAGCGCAGGCCACCCCGAGCCAACGTCCGCGCAAGCGTCGCCGCATCAATCGGAGCCCTTGTTTGCGCTGCAGCCGGTTTTCTTGGCGGTGCAAAGGGAATCCCCTACGCGCGCGACGCGCTTCGGCGACGTCGGCCCTGCCGCCAGTGCCGAAACATGTTCGTGGATTGGCTGGCGCTCGGTGTTGTCCTCGAGATGCGTGCGCAGATACGGCCCGGTCAGCGTTTGCGCCGATTCGTCAGCCTTGAAACGCAAATAGCGCTTCTGAAACTCGCTCGCAACATCCGGCCGCCCGAGTCCCGTATTGCACAGCATCAGGTTGTAATTCGCCTCCAAATCTTCGGGATCGATTGCGAGCGTGGCACTGAATTCCTTCACCGCCTCCTGGTAACGCCGCTGCAAAAAGTAGATGCGTCCCAGATCGTCGTGGACCACGCGGTCGCGCGGATATTGCGCGAGCACGATGCGCAAATGCCCCGCAGCTTCCTCGTAACGGCCTTCATTGCGCAGCATCTTGGCGTAAAAGAAATGCGCTCGGGCCAGGTTCGGGCTGAGCGAGAGCGCATGCTCCAGCACTTCGCGGGCGGCCGGCAAATTTCCTTCCTGCACCCGCACGCGCCCCAGGTTCACCCATCCGTCCGGATTCTTCGGAACGATTTCCGTCACTTTTTCAAACGCCCCGGCCGCGCCGGAAAGGTCCCCTTGCAAAAAGAGGCCGATGCCGTAATCGTTCCAGCGCGTCCAATCGTCGGCGTTCAGTACCGCGCTCGGCGCGGATTGCACCGCGCTCCCCGGCAGCACGTTCACATCCACCGAGTTCTCCGCCATCACCACAATCGGCAATGACGGAATCCCCTTGCCCCCGCCCGGCACCTTCGAGGGGTCGCCGCTGAACACATAATGTGCGTCGTCATAATTCGGAGATCGCGCCTGGTCCCTGTCCTTCGGGTCGCGCGCGCCCGCGAAAGCGAATTGCGTGCCAAACCACGCGAACTTGCGGTAATTGACGCGCGCGGTCAGGTGAATGCGTCCGCCCGCGTCCTGCGGAATCTGCATTCGGAAGTGAACCGTGTCCGCGGCCCCGGGAGGAATCAGCCGCACGTAAACTGCCGCGCGCGTGGCCCAGGCATTGCGCTTGTTGATGGGGTTGCCGTGCGCGTCTATCTGCAGCGAGCGGTAAAAATGCGCGCCCGCATCGACCGGGCCCTTGCCCTCATCCTCCACGCGCCCGCTCCAGAAAATCGTCTCGCCTTTGTCGTCCACCGCTTTCAGCTCGAGCCAGCAATCGTAGGCGTCCACCGTGCCGCCGGGAAAAAAGTGGCCGAGCTTGCGCGTGCGCACCACCACGTCCACGCGATAGGTCGCGCCCCGGCGCACCGCTGCGGTGCTGCGATCGAGTGGCGCTGTCAGCAGCGCAACCGGCGTTGCCGATTCCGGCGAAGCATTCACGGGCGCCGACGTTTCGGACTCTTCGCCTTGCGCAAACGTGGTTTCCAAATTGAGCGTCCCGGCATTAGCGCCGGAAACCCCCGCGGCGCCCTCACCTTGCACCCTTGTAGAGTTTCCGGCCTTTTCTGCAACCGTCTCCGGTGAGATCGCAAACACATCCACGGTCAACTCATGATCGGTCAGGAATTTTTCCGTGTCGCTTAGTTGGTCTTTGTCGCCGTTCACATAGGGCAGCGCCGTGTTCGCTGCCGGGAAGCGGTGCGAATGGATATTTCCCGCGATGTTTCCCGCCTCTGCCGAATGCGTCAGCGGCATGTGGCAGTCCGCGCAGGCCTGCCCCTTGGCCGGATAATAAAATGATCGCGCGCCCTGGAACGAGACGCCGCTGGCCTGCCAGTTGTCGTATTCATTGAAGCCGCGCACCCAGCGATAGTGATTCACCGGCACGTCCAAATGCACCTTGTGGCACGCGGAGCAGAATTCCGCGGTCTGCGTGCGCATGAAAGGCTTCAGGAAAACGCGCCGGTGTGGCTCGGGATTGAGCTCCGTCAGAAAATCGTGCAGGCGGCGCACCAGCGGATTCGGGCTCGCCGCCATGCGGTGCAGCGCCGGATATTCCAGCTCGAAATCTCCCTGCCCCATCGTGCTTTTCACTTTTGCAATCGAGTGGCACATCATGCAGCCGAGTCCCGCCTGCCCCGCCGGAGTGTCTTCCACCTCGCGAATGGGATGGTCGAACATGCCGCTGAAAAGCAGCGCGGGATCGTGGCAGCCCGCGCACCACTTCGAGGGCTTCACGCCCACGGTGTCCTGCATGTACTCGATGCTCTTGCGGTACCAGGCATTGTTGAACGAAGAAAAATGATGCGCCGAGCCTTGCCATTCCTTGTAAATGTCCGCATGGCAACGTTGGCAGGAAGCGGACTCGGTAAAATAATTCGCGGGAATTTGCCCGCCGTGGGCCGTCTGCGCCGAGCTCGGAAAGAAAGGCCCGCCCGGCCCATCGCCCTCGCTCTCCATCGTTCCCGGGGCTATCGCCGGGTTTTCGATGCGGTGCGCGCGCTCCCACGGAACCGTGCGCAGCCACCACGCTCCGTATGCCGCGAGCGCGACCACAACCAGAAACATCGCGCTGCGCAGGAAACTTGCGGCAAGTCCGCGCGCCAGGAATCCTCGTCTGCCGGCCCAGCCGGATAAGAGCAGCGCGCCGCCCGCGGCACACGCTCCGATGTGTGTGTACAGCAGCGGCCATTCCACGCGCCGCGTGCCTTCGTAAATCAGCACGGCGCCGAGGACTCCGCCAAGCGACAGCAGAATCCACCCGATGCGGGAAACCAGTGGAGCGCCGCGCAGAAGCCCGCGAAGCGCGAAAGCGAGAAGTATCAGGAAAACGATTCCGGCCAGGAGATGAGCGATGACCGCTGCAAAATAGGGCACATTCGCCGACGGCCAGGCAAAGAGGTATGCCGCCGTCAGAAAGAGAATGGCGAGTGAGATGGAAGTGAAGCGTCTCATTTTTCGGGAATCGAACGTGGAACCGGGCATTCTCTGCCTATTGCCCTGAGGTGTCAATTGCCGGTTTTGCCGTACCGTCGCGCGTGTGGTTGCACTCTGTCTGCTGCTGTCCCGTGCGTGCTAGACTCGCCGCTCGGCTGATAATCTGCGGGAGATCGAATTGGACGAAATCGTTTACGCCTCGCTCGTCGAAACGGCAAAAAACATCCGCGGGAGGAAAATCTCTCCGGTGGAATTGGCCGAAGCGCATCTTGCAAGAATCGCGCGCCTGAATCCGAAATTGAACGCGTTCGTCACCGTCGATGCCGAACGAGCACGCGCTCAGGCACGATCCGCGGAAGCGGCCGTTTCCCTTAATTCGAAAACTACATCTCTCGGTCCGCTGCACGGCGTTCCCATCTCGATCAAAAGCTCCGTGGATGTCGCCGGGCTGCCCTGCGAATGCGGGAGCGTTCTGCGCAAGGGAAACACGCCGCCGGAGGACGCACCGCTCGTGGGCAGGCTGCGCGCCGCGGGAGCCGTCATCCTCGGAAACACAAACGTGCCGGAATTCTTGATGGCTTATGAGACGGACAACCTGCTCTGCGGCCGCACGAACAATCCCTGGGACCTCGAGCGCACGCCGGGCGGCTCGAGCGGCGGAGAAGCCGCGGCCATTGCTTCCGGGTGTTCCGCGGGCGGAGTCGGCAGCGACGGCGGCGGCTCCATTCGCGTGCCCGCGCATTACAGCGGAATCTGCGGGCTCAAGCCCACGCCCGGCCGCGTTCCTTCCACCGGCCATTTCCCAGCGTCGGCCGGGCCGTTTGCGCAGCTCGGCGTGGTCGGGCCCATGGCGCGCACCGTGCGAGATGTTGCGCAACTCTTCGAGGTCATGGCCGGGCCGGATCCGGGCGATCCCGCCGCCGCGCCAGTTCCGCTGCGGCGCTGGAGCGCGGACGAAATTCGCAAACTCCGAGTCGCATACTTCGAAGATGATGGCGCGACACCGGTCACGCCCGAAACCGCCGCAGCCGTGCGCGCTGCCGCGGATGCGCTGCGCTCGAACGGATTTAGCGTCGAACCCTGGCGCCCGCCGAATCTCGATCGCGTGTGGCAATTCTGGTGGAATTTGTTCGGGCGCGCGGGGCAGATGGCTTTCGGTCCCACGCTCGAAGGCCATGACCAGGATTTGAGTCCCATCCTGCGAGCCTTTCGCGCGCGTGTTGCCGAAGAGCCGCCGCTCACCGCGCAGGATCTGCTGAACACGCTGCTCGCGCGAGATGTTCTTCGCGGCAACTTGCTCGCGAAGATGGAAGTATTCCCGATTCTTCTTTGTCCCGTCTGCGCCGTTCCGGCTTTTCGCCACGGCGAGCGCGAATGGACGGTGCAAGGGCGCAAAGTGGAATACCTGAAAGCGATGAGCTATTCGCAGTGGTTCAACCTGCTGGGGAATCCCGCGGCAGTCGTGCCCGTGGGCCGCTCGCCGGAAGGCTTGCCGATTGGCGTGCAAGTTGTGGGACGACCTTGGGAAGAAGAAACAGTTCTCGGCGTTTCCGCAATCATCGAAGATGCCTGCGGCGGTTTCCGCCGCCCGCCAATTTAGCCTCCAACAACTAGCAGGAGTCACTGGCTAACTCGCGGTGTTGGCGCGGGCGATGAGCAAAATCGCCAGAATGTAGAAGATGAACATCAGGGCCAAAAAAGCTTTCGCGCGTTTGTTCGCGCCGGCGAATTCCTTCCACACGAAAATGCCCCAGAGCGCGGCGACCATGGGCGCGGATTGTCCAATGGCATAGGAAATCGCCACGCCGGTGAAATTTGCGGCTACGAGATTGAAGACGGTACCGGTGGCCCAGATGCCGCCGCCAACGAGTCCCAGCAAATGGCCGCTCGCGGGGCCGTGAAAAAATCCGCGGAAGGCGACCGGCTCGCCCACCAGCGGCTTCTTCATGAAATAAATATTCCATATGAAGCAGGAAACGAGCGCGCCGCCGGTGAGAAACACAGCGATGCTGTAGGGCCCGAGAGTATTTCCGTGGGTCAGAGCCCGGGTGGAAAACGGCGCCCACAGGCCCATCAGCACGCCCGAAACGATGCAGGTGAGAATGCTCTTGCGCGAAACTTCCTGGCCCTTGCTGATTTCGCCGTAGGCTTTGCCGTCGAGAATCACGGCGACCACGGCGCAGAGCACGCCGGCCGCGAGCATCGGCAGATAGCCGCGCTGCTGCTGCGCGTAACTCAGCACCACGCCGACAACGAGCGCGATGCCGATGGACACGGGAAAAGCGGTCGCGAGGCCGGCCATATCGATGGCGGCGACGAGCAGCAGATTCGCGAGATTGAAAATCGCGCCGGCGAGGAGCGCCCAGCCGATATTCGAAGCATCGGCCGACTGCACGTTGTTCAGGAAGCTGGAAGCATCGTGGGCGTTGCTGCCTAGCGTCAAAGCGAAGACGAGCGAGGTGAGAAAAATGCCCAACGCGTAGTCCCAGTAAAAAAGCTCGAAGCGATAATTCTTCACGCCTTTGAAGGTGTTGGCCCAGGAGCCCCAGCAGAACGCGCTCGTCACCATCATCAGCAGGGCCAGGTTTGCGTCGTGGGGTGTGAACATCGATTTTCTCTCGTGGCCCTAGAACGCGGGCGCCCCTGCCGGGCTATGCGACTTGATAAACGCAACCACTTCGCCGAGTTTGGACATGGCGCGAGCGCCCACTTTGGTGCAGCAGAGCGCGGCGCAAGCGTTGGCGAAAAGTCCCACGCGAGCGAGGTCCCATCCCTGCAGCAGGGCGTAGGAAAG
>Ga0302326_10013340_pt1 | contig 17431 bp, 13 predicted proteins | sample Palsa_T0_3_FD_202264 | JGI IMG/M metagenome (GOLD analysis project Ga0302326, IMG submission 202264) | Peat permafrost microbial communities from Stordalen Mire near Abisko, Sweden - Palsa_T0_3 | ecosystem: Environmental > Terrestrial > Soil > Palsa > Peat permafrost | place: Sweden: Abisko... | reverse complement strand
GTCGCAAAAACTATGCGGCGATTCCGACCTCCAGAAAGCGATTGCGCCAACGCGCGGCCTTTTCCGGGGTAACGCCCAACTCTGCCGCGATTTCTTTGTCCTGCCAGCCCTCGTTCCCATCGAGGCTCAAAAGTCAATGCGAATACAACTAACATGGTTGTCCTGAACATGACCCTCTATTAATAAGGTGTAACCTCGAAACGTGAAGCGTACGTGTGCCATAAACCACTGGTAATGGCGTGGCAGGCAAAGTTCGCTAAGAACCAAATGTTTGTGCAAATTTGCGCCGGGAGCGATCGGCAACGTTTGGGACGATACCGATCGGAAATACCTTTCAGCGGGACGCGATCCGAATCGCAGCATCTTTAAGGTGCGGGGCGCCGGCGGTGAGAGTGAGCGCGCCGCCCATGCGCGAGGTTCGAACCACCACCAGCGCTTTTCCGTGAAACAGCTTTCGCTGGCTGCCCTGGTAAGGTTCCTCGCTGAACATGTCGCCGTTCCCGACGGCGGCAATCCTTCCCGGGCCTTTGAGACTGAAGGTCACCTGATGTTCCGCATTGGGGTCCGGCTGTCCCTGCGCATCTACGGCTTCCACCGTGATGAACGACAGGTCTTGACCATCGGCACGAAGCGAGGTCCGGTCGGCGGTGAGGCGAACCTGCACCGGGTCGCTCACGGTGCGGACAACGTTTTCGGAGATGGGCTTGCCATCTTGTAGGGCGACCGCCTTTAGCGCTCCCGGGGTATAAGGTACATCGAAGTTAGCGGTGAATTTCTCGGCACGCGTTGTCGGCTTCTCGCCGATCAGCTTGTCATCGAGATACAGGCGGACTGTGTCGCCCCGGGAATAAAGTTCCACTGTGAGTGGCTTCCCCTCCATACCGGGCCAGGTCCAACTGGCGTAAACTGGCACGAGGCCCCAGCGAGTGGCGTGGATCTCCTTGCCCTCGGGAGTGGGCTGACGGACTCCGAGGTAAAGCTTCTCGCCGCCATCCCACACGATGTTGCGAAAGTGCGCGCTCGCCTTGCGATTCCCGCAGATATCGATGTCGCCGCAGTCAGCGCCATGGCAGGGAAACGGAGCGCCGTAAGATTCTTGAGTCTTATCCCCGACAGCGCGGTAAAACCAGCGTCCCAGGCCCGATTCACCCAGATAATCGATGGCGGTCCAGACGAAATCGCCGACGATATACGGAAAGTCGTTCACCATCGCCCAGTAGTCGAAAGTCTGTTGCGGAAACGACTCCGTGCATGTCATTATCCTCGACGGCACGCGTTTGTGGTCCGCTGCGTGGTTGTTGAGATTGTAATTGTAGCCGCCGATATCGAGCGCCGCGTAGAAACCGTCGGTGTCGGCCCACTTGCCGGCAATGAAGTTGAGCGCGGAAGTAACGGGCCGGGTCTTGTCGAGCCCTCGCAGATAGTCGGCCAGCATTTTCGCTTCCTGCGCGCCGAGCGGCTGTCCGCGTTCAGGGATCTCGTTGCCGATGCTCCACATTACAACGGAAGGATGGTTGCGGTCGCGGAAGACCATGGACTCGATATCCCGCTGCCACCAATCCTTGAACACCACGCTGTAATCGAACTTGTTCTTGCCGCGCGACCAGCAGTCGAAAGCCTCATCCATCACCAGCATCCCGAGGCGATCGCAAGCGTCGAGGAAGGCCGGCGAGGGCGGGTTGTGCGCGCAACGGATGGCCGTGAACCCAGAATCCTTCAGCATCCGCACGCGCCTCACCTCGGCGCGGTCGAACGCCGCGGCGCCCAGAGGACCGTTGTCATGATGAACGCAGCCGCCCGTCATCTTCAGCGGTTTGCCGTTCAGCAGGAATCCCTTTTCGGCGGACCATTCGAGGGAGCGGATGCCGAAGGAGGTCGAGACCTCGTCGACCTTCTTGCCGTCGAGGAGCACTTGCGTCACCGCTCGATAAAGGGTCGGCGATTCGGGCGCCCAGACGGCCGGCTTGTCGACCGCGAATTCCTGACTCACCTCGGCCGAGCCGCCCGCCTCGACACTGGCGCTGCTATTCGACCGGCCAACGGGGGCGCCTGACCCATCGTAGACCACGGTTAGCATCTCGGCATTCGATTTATTGGAGGAGTCGTTCGCGAGCCGCGTCTTGACCGAGACTTTCGCTTGCGCGGCGCTCACATCCGGCGTGGCGACGCACACTCCCCAGGGAGCCACGTGCACCGGACCGGTCACATTCAGCCAGACATGCCGATAGATACCGGCGCCGGCGTACCAGCGGGAATTGCGATGCTGGGATTGATCGACGCGCACGGTCAGCACGTTGTTTCCGGGCTTGAGGTGGGGCGTGAGATCGTGCAAGAAGCTGGTGTATCCGTACGGGTGCATTCCCAGATCGTGGCCGTTGACGTACACGGTGGCGTTCATGTAGACGCCTTCGAACTCCACGTTGACTCGTTTGCCGCTCCAGGCCGCCGGTACGGTGAAAGTCCGGCGATACCAGCCTATGCCGGCGGGAAAGTAGCCGCCGCTGCCCTCGACCGGGTTCTTAGGATCGATTTTGCCTTCGATGCTCCAATCGTGCGGCAAGTCCACGGTTCGCCAGGCCGCGGCATCGAAAGAAGGCGATTCGGCGCCGCTGGGATCTCCCAGGAGGAACTTCCATTCGTGGTCGAACAATAGACGCTCGCGGGGCGGCTGCTGGTTGGCGGCCTCGGCGGACCGCAAAGCGCCGGCGACGGGCAGAATCGCACAAAATGTTCTTCGGTTCATAGTAGAGGCTTCCCTAGTGCCAAAGGCGGCTCTCCCAAGTTTGTCACGGATTAGACGGCCGAGTGACGCGGATCCCACAAGGTTTCGTCTTCGCCGCAGACGTGGCTCACCCAGCGGCTCCATACGAAAAGCGCGTCGCCCAGGCGGTTGAGGTATTGTACGGCTTCGGGCGAAACGGGTTGGTGGCAGGCGAGTGAGACGGCGGCACGCTCAGCGCGGCGGCAGACGGCGCGGCACTGATGCAGGGCGCCGTTCAGAACACCGCTGCCGGAGAGCACGAAGGAATGCACTGCCTTCAGCTCGCGGTTGGTACTACTGATTTCCTGTTCGAGACGGGCGACGTGGGCGGAGGTGATACCGTGATGGGAGTCATCAGCCTTTCCAGGAGGAGACGTCAGCAGGGCGCCGAGATTGAAAAGCTCATGCTGCACACGCAGCAGGAAGGGTACCAGGGGCCAGATCCGGCCATTGCGATCGGTGAGGGCTTCGGCGAAAGCTCGAGCCGTACCCACGAAGGCGTTCAACTCTTCGACCGCGTAATAGGCTTCGCTGTGGGCGTCGGCCACATCGCCGGGGTGCTTATAGATTTGATCGCTCATGAGTAAATTAAGATTATCAGGTATCAATATGGTCTACAGGGTGCTTACCGTGGCGAGGGACGAGATCGCGGCGTAGTATCCGAAGGCGTCTCGGAGCCCGGTGAGGTAGCATCGCGACTGCGGTGATTGCATAATAGAATTCGAGGTCTGAATTATGCACAACCGGCTATTCGCCGCGGTGGCGCTGCTGAGCGCCGCAGCGCCGGGGGCGGGCCAGGAGAGTCCGGTGGCGCCTCCAAAGACGGGATCAGTCGCGGGAGTTGTCATCGACGAGAAATCGGAAGACCGAATCGCCAAGGCCTTCGTCATCCTCCGGCGCGATCAGGAGGGAGGCATGGGTGAGATCACCGGCGCGGACGGCAAGTTCACGCTGCGCGATGTAGATCCAGGCGCCTACGTATTAACGGTCGAGCGGGACGGATACGTCGTGGCGCGCGGCCAATCTCAGACCGTCCAGGTGCAGGCGGGCCAGGCCATCGCGGACGTGAAGCTGAAACTGCAGCGCACGGGCGCGGTCTCGGGCCGGATTCTCGATGCCGACGGCGATCCAGTCTCCAATGTGAGCGTGGTTGTGTCACCGATGCGCGCGAGTAAGGACGCGCGCTCGGGGACCGTCTACGCTACGACGAATGACCGCGGCGAGTATCGGATCTTTCAAATCGCGCCCGGCGAGTACCGCTTGTCTGCAACTTACACGCCGAGGAACCGGCTTGATGGAGTCCGCATGCAATCGGCCGCGAAGGCCGGGGCCGCACCCACCTCCGGCGGGGACGCCTACCCGACCGTGTACTATCCAGGCTTGACGGACTCCCGACTGGCGGGCGCCGTGAAAGTTGAGCCGGGAGCGGACTTACAGGGTTTCGATCTCCAGTTAGTCCGCACGCACGGTGTACGGGTGCGCGGGCGCATCACCGCCAGTTTCACTCCGGCCCCGCTGTTCGAGATGGTCACCTTGGCTCCGATCGGTCAGCGCGATCCGTCAGGTCAGCCACTCAATGTGCTGGTTCGAGATCCCAAAGGAGAGTTCGAGTTTCAGGGGGTACTGCCGGGCTCCTATCGTCTCCAGGTGGATGCTGCGGGCCTCGACGAGTCGAGCCGGATGTCGGTGCATCGGGCGCTGGAGGTGGGCGCCTCGGATATCGAAGGTATCGAGTTGACGCTAGCGCAGCCGCAGACCTTGAGCGGACGCATCGTCGCCCCAGAGGGACGGGAGTTGCCACAAGGATTGATTGTATTGGTGCAGGCGCGTGAGGCCGAAGACAGGCAAGGCGGCGGGATGGCGCAAGTGGGCGCAACTGGCACGTTTACCATACCGAAAGTCGCACCGGGCGAGTACGACTTGGTGGTCGGTTCCACAACAGGCGGAGAGGACGACTCCTATATCGACGCGATTCGCACGGGCGACACCGACGCGCTGGCGGAAGGGGTGCGAGTCGGCGACGGGCCGATAGCCCGGATCGACATCATCCTGAAGGCGAACGGTGGCGCAGCGGAATGCGTCGTGAAGGACGACAAGGGCGGTCTGGTTGCCGATGCTAGCGTCCTGCTCGCTCCCGACGCGCCGAGACAGCGACAGGCCGCGCTATTCGGAGAATGCCGGACGAGTGCCGATGGGGTGTGCAAGATCACGGGGATCACTCCAGGCGACTATCACATTTATGCGTTTCCTGCCGGCACGCAGATCGATCGCCGCGATCCGGGCGCGCTGAAGGCATTTGAGAAGTACGGCGAAGCGATGAAGGTCGGCGAGGGTGAGCGGAGACAGGTGAATTTGAAGATCGCGCCGATCGAATGAAAGATCGTGGCGCGTCAGAGCCATAACCAAATAGTCACCGAGGAGACGCTGAGTGTTGCCGCTGCTTGCGTGGCTCCTGCCGGATGTTTCTAATCGGGAGGTAGGGATCTAGGAGTGCGAGTTGGCTTTTTCCCGGAAAAGGAGTCGCCACTCTGGCTCCCCCGTGATCTATTGGTGGACCCCACTGAAGGCGGCCCGTCCCATCGCCTATAACGGCTATGTTTTCTCCGCGCCGAACGGCGGATGGGGCGACTTTTGGACATTCCGCTATGTCCATACCCATGAAATGAAGGTTTCCGGTACCCGCTGAGCAGCCGCGAAACTGATCGCGGAAGTTTACCTGCGGAGCGGCCAGCCCGCGCGGCCGGTTTTCCCCGCTGGCATGAACTGCTTCATAAATCCGAGTGGAAGATCTCAACCGTGACAACTTTACCGCCCTCCGGCCGGCGTCCCCGGCTTCGAGACGCGCACCGACGCATCTTGCACTACCAGCCTACGGAGACTCTCCTGCTGGCCTCCTTATGTTGCTGCTCGGTATCGGAGTGGTCGCCCGGCGCAAACTAGCCGTTCGATCTATAGTTGCCGGAATTCCATCGGAGGCACAAAACCAAATCCAGCCGCAGCGCATCTTCGAAGTTGCCCCCGGTCCAGCGTCACGGTCGAGCCCATCACTGTGGTTCTGAATTGGTGGGCCGGGCTCGACGGCGGTAACCCGGCCCTGTTCGTGTGTCTACTTCTTCTTCCCTTGCGCCGCGACGGCGTCCATCGCCGCCTTTACCTTCTCGGGATCGCCCAGGTAATAACGATTCAGCGCCTTCAAATCGTCATCCAGTTCGTAGACTAGCGGCATTCCGGTCGGGATGTTCAGCTCCACGATATCCTTTTCCGGAATGTTGTCGAGATACTTCACCAGCGCGCGCAGACTATTGCCGTGCGCCGCGATCAGCACCTTCTGCCCGCTCTTGATGGCCGGAGCGATAGTCTCATGCCACAACGGCAGGAAGCGCGCCACCGTGTCCTTGAGGCACTCGGTGAGCGGCAACTCCGCGGCGGTCAGTCCGCGATAGCGCGGATCGTGGCCGGGGTACCGCTCGTCGTCGGGAGTGAGCGGCGGGGGCGGAATATCGTAGCTGCGACGCCAGATTTTCACCTGGTCCTCACCGAATTTCGCCGCCGTCTCCGCTTTGTTCAGACCCTGCAGCGCACCGTAGTGGCGCTCGTTCAAGCGCCAGGACCGGTGCACCGGAATCCACGCCAGTTCCATCTCGTCGAGCACTGTCCACAGCGTATGGATGGCTCGCCGGAGCACCGAAGTGTACGCCACGTCGAAGGTGTAGCCTTCCGCCTTCAGAACGCGGCCGCCCTCCAGAGCCTCCTGCCGGCCCTTATCGGAGAGTTCAACGTCGGTCCACCCCGTGAAGCGATTTTCCTTGTTCCACGTGCTCTCGCCGTGGCGGATCAATACCAGTTTGGTCACTGCCGGAACGCCTTCCTGCCGAGGAATTGCGCCGCGGCTCCGAGCTGCTCTTCGATGCGCAGCAACTGATTGTACTTGGCAATGCGATCGGTGCGGCTGGCAGATCCGGTCTTGATCTGGCCGGCGCCAGTCGCCACCACCAGGTCGGCGATGAACGGATCTTCGGTCTCGCCCGAGCGGTGCGACACAACCGAGGTGTAATTGGCGCGCGTCGCCATCTGCATGGCTTCCAGCGTCTCGCTGAGCGTACCGATCTGGTTCACCTTAATCAGGATCGAGTTGGCGATTCCCTTATCGATACCGCGCTGGAAGATCTCGGGGTTGGTCACGAAAATGTCGTCGGCAACCAGTTGGATCTTCTTGCCGAGGGTGTCGGTCAGGAGTTTCCACCCGTCCCAGTCCTCTTCCGACATGCCGTCTTCCAGGGAGACGATAGCCGGATATTGGCGAACCCAATTGGCCCAATATTCCACCATCTGCTCAGAGCTGCGGGCGCTTTTGTCCGATTTCTTGAAGACATACTTGCCGTCGATGTAGAACTCGCTGGCCGCCGGATCGAGACACACGCCGATATCGATGCCGGGCTTATATCCGGCCTGCGTGATCGCTTCCAGCACGGATTCGATGGCTTCTTCGTTGGATTTCAGGTTGGGGGCAAAACCGCCCTCGTCGCCAACCGAAGTCGAATAGCCTTTTTTCTTGAGCACGCCTTTCAAAGTGTGAAACGTTTCCACCCCCATGCGCAGCGCTTCCGAGAATTTCGTCGCGCCGAAGGGAGCGATCATGAATTCCTGCACGTCGACGGAATTGTCGGCGTGCGCGCCGCCATTGATGATATTCATCATGGGGACGGGGAGAACTACCGCGCCCGCGCCGCCGAGATACCGATACAACGGCGTGTGTTGCGCCGCCGCAGACGCGCGCGCAGCGGCCATCGATACCGCGAGAATTGCATTCGCGCCCAGACGGCCCTTATTCGCCGTGCCATCGAGCTCGATCATGATGCGATCGATCGCGGCCTGCTGCCAGGCATCTTTACCCACCAGCGCGGCGGCGATTTCGCCATTGATGTGGCTGGTGGCTTTCAGCGTGCCCTTGCCTAAGTAGCGACTCTTGTCGCCATCCCGCAGTTCGACTGCTTCCTGTTCGCCGGTTGAAGCGCCGGAAGGCACAGCGGCCCTTCCCATGCTTCCGTTGGCCAGATAAACATCCGCTTCCACCGTCGGATTCCCGCGGGAATCCAGAATCTCACGTCCTATAATCTTCGCAATAGTCGTCAAAGTATGGCTCCTAAAAAATCAAATCCTACAAAAGCTTTCGTGGCGTTAAGCCCAACCAGAACAATATTCACCACAGAGGCACAAAGACACGGAGAAAAACAAAGACATAGCCAAAGACCAGAGCGCGCGGAGATGGCAGACGCCATGGAGTCACAGCTGCACGGCTTACACCGGCCGCGGACATCGCCGGCTCCGTGCTCTCCGCAATCTCCGTGGCCGGCCTTCCAGAGCGTTTTTCTCCGTGTCTCTGTGTCTCCGTGGTGAACAATGTTCTCACGCCACCACCACGATGCCGCCTTCGGTGACATGGTATCCCTTGGCGCGGTCCGCTTCCAGGTCGAAACCGATCACGCTGGAATCGGGAACCTTCACGCCGGTATTTACGATTGCCCGCCGAATCCGGCTATAGCGGCCGATTTCACAACCGGGCAACAAAATCGAATATTCCACTTCACAATAACTGTTCACACGGACAGCGGGTGAAAGCACGCTGTGGAGAACCCTCCCGCCGGAAATTATCGATCCCGCGCTGACCACGGAATCCACGGCGAGTCCCATGCGCCGCCCCTCCTGCGCGAAGACAAATTTCGCCGGGGGCTGCTGCGTCACATACGTGCGGATAGGCCAGGTGTGGTCGTATAGGTTGAACTCCGGCACCACGTCTACCAGATCCATGTTGGCTTCATAATATGCGTCCAGCGTGCCTACGTCTCTCCAATAGCGGCTCTGTTTGGCGTTCAAATCGCGAAAATCATAGGCGATTACCCGCGTCTTATTCAGAATCCGCGGGATGACGTCTTTGCCGAAGTCGTGTGCGGAATCGGCGGCCTGCGAATCCTCGTGCAGCGCGTCCAGAAGCACCTTCGTATTGAACAGGTAGATCCCCATTGAAGCGCTCACCATGTTTGGGTCGAAGCGGCTGGGGGTCGGATTCCCGTGCTGAGGCTTTTCCTCGAAGCCCGTAATGCGGTAATGCTCGTCGATTTCCACAATGCCGTAGCGCACCGCATCGGCTGGAGGCATCCGGATGGTGGCTATGGTGATGTCGGCGTTGTGCTGGCGGTGCCAGTCCAGCATCTCCCGATAATTCATCTTGTAAATATGATCGGCGGCCAGAATAAGTGTGGAGGTGGGCGCTTCCGCCTCGATGCTTTGAAAATTCTGGAACACTGCGTCGGCCGTTCCCTGGTACCAATCCTCGCTTACTCTCTTCATCGGCGGGAGCACTTCAATGTACTCGCCCAATTCCGAGGAGAGAATGTTCCAACCGTCGCGCAAGTGGCGGATCAGGTCGAGCGCCTTGTATTGGGTGAGGACCAAAATACGGCGCAAGTCGGAATTGATACAATTGGACAGGGTAAAGTCAATGATTCGATAAGCTCCCCCGAACGGGACCGCCGGTTTGGCCGTTTCCCGGGTAAGAGGGTATAAACGCTCACCGGCACCCCCGGCCAGCAGGATGGCTAGTACATTTTCCATCTTGGCCTAACCTTTTGAAAATAAAGGATAATGGGTGGGAGCGACAGGCTCGTCTGTAAGACGACATTAACTTTTGGCTTGACTTTATCTATCAACCACTTATGATATCAGTACCTTCTGTGCGAAGTGCAGGAAATTTGGAGACCAGGCTCACTTCAGGTGATCGACGTTTCACAAATCCTTCCGGGACGGTAGCACGGGGATTTTACGGTCTAGCAGGGAGGTGTTTTTGGTTTGGCTGAAGTAAAGCTTCAAGAGGGCGAAACTCTGGAGAACGCCCTCAGGCGCTTCAAGCGTAAGGTCCAGCAAGAGGACATTATTAAAGAGGTGAAACGACACTCTTTTTACTTGAAGCCGGGAGAGAAGCTGAGGGCCAAGCAGGCGCTGGCTCGCAAACGCAACCGGAAGAAGAATCGCCGGGAGATCGAGTAAACCGACGGCGGGACCCTGGTCCCGCCGCCTTAACCACCAGTACTGGTAAGCAACGGGGCACAGGTTATGGCGGAGTTTCAGGACCGAGTTCTAAAGTGTGTTGACTGCGGATCAGATTTTGTATTTACGGCGGGAGAACAACATTTCTTCCATGACAAAAACTTCAAAAACGAACCCAAGCGGTGCAAGGCCTGTAAGACCAAGCGCCAGGGCAGCGGTGGCGGTTTCGCCAAAACGGAGACCATGACTACCTGCTCGCAGTGCGGGCGGGAAACCACGGTACCTTTCAAACCAACCCAAGGTCGTCCGGTCTATTGCCGCGAGTGCTTCCTCAGCAGGAAGGCAGCCGGTTTATCGACTGCGGCAGCCGGGTAGAGAACGAACCCATTTCAAGTGGACCTTTGGGCGCTAAGCGACCTTTGCACGCCATGGTGCATCCATGTCGTCGTCACCCTGCGGATTGCCGAGCATTTAGCCGCCGGCGTCACGCGCATCGATGACTTGGCAACAGTGGCTGGCGCCCATGCCGACTCGCTCGCGCGGGTCCTGCGGCACCTCATCGGGAAGGGTCTCTTCGACGAATCTTCGCCCGGCGAGTTTGCGCTCAACGATGGAGCCCGAGCATTGCTCGAACCCGGTGCGCACTTGGGCTTCGATCTCGACGGCATCGGCGGCCGCATGGCGCGCGCCTGGTCCAGTCTGCTCACTGCGGTAGAGACCGGAGCGCCGGCATACGACGAGGTCTTCGGTCGTCCTTTTTGGGACGATCTCGCGGCGCACCCGCGCGTCGCCGAAAGCTTCGACGCGCTCATGGGGCCGGCAGGCCACGGTCCGCCGAGCGCGGACATTCCGCTCGCCGGCGGCTGGGATTCCATCCGGACGGTGGTGGATGTCGGCGGTGGCACGGGCTCTCTGCTGGCTGAAATTCTGCGAACCCACCCTGTGGTTCACGGAACGCTGGTCGATCTGCCGCCGACAGTGGAGCGGTCGGCCGCGATTTTTGAAGCGGCTGGAGTTGCCGATCGCGTAACCCTGGCGGGCCAGAGCTTCTTCGACCCGCTGCCCTCGGGCGGCGATCTCTATTTGCTCAATAAGATTCTCGCCGACTGGCCCGATCGCGAGGCGATCGCCGTTCTGAAGGAATGTGCCATCGCCGCCAGTCCCGAGGGTCGGGTGATGGTGATGACCGGCGTGACGGACGCGGAAACAGCCGATCCGGAACTGCTGATGATGGTGCTGGTCGGCGGCAAGGATCGTACCATGGCGGAATTCCGCGAACTGGCCGGGGCTGCGGGATTGCACGTGCGGTCCACGGGACGAAACTCGTCGGGAAGATTCATGGTGGAATGCCGGGTAGCTCCCGGCCGCCAAATCAATCTCTGATGTGGCTCAGGCACTCCCGCAGGCTGGGTCGAGACTTTCCAGAAACCTCGTGACATCTTCTTGAAAGCGGGGCGAGGTGACGCGGACTTTAGAGGGACTTGCAATATTTACCCAACTTGCGCAGAAATGGGGTCATTCCGCTCAATCTGCAGACTCGCCGCATTTTGTAATTCCAAGCAAACGCTAGGACTCAATCGGAAGCGCCCCGACGAATGAGCCTCGGCGGAGTCGGAAGATTCAGGTCGCGGCACTTTCGATTGGGGCGTTTGAACGAGGCCGCTGGCATTTGCGGCGGGCGCGGCACCTATGGGTGTTGAATCGAGTTTGAGGCCTCGGGGACGGGCGGTTTGCCCGCCGCGCGAGTGGCGAGGTGGCTGTCCTGGTGCCACAATGGCGGATCCAACTGGGGTGGAAGCTCGAATGGGCAGCGTTTTGCGGCGAACGAAACGCATGGACTGGTGTAGAGACACACGTCGAGTGGGGGTGCCGAAGCATGCTGTGGCTTCGAGGCTGGATAACTTCTACGAACTGTCAACGAGAGTCTTCCGGTCAACAGATCTCCGTCGGATCTGTTGAGCGGTGAGTTTCTCGATGAGCATCATGCGGCCGCCGCAGTGCGGGCAGAGCCAGCCCTCGGCAGCGTTGGATGGCAAATATGCTGTTTGGATCGTCGCCACTCGGAAAGGCATAGTGGCCGTTAGGTAGGGTTCCTTCCATTAGGTCTGCCCGCGCAGTCAAGCGAATTGATTTCCGGCGAACGGGCCCTGGCCTGGTCACGGCGCGCCTTGTTTGAACAGCATCCATCGAACGGTGATTTGTGCCGTGCCGGATCTATCGTACGCTCAGATTGGTACGGAGGTCCAGTCTCGATGAATTTCGTGCGGTCCATCCTAATGGGTCACGATCTGTCTGGTTTTCGGAACGGGCCTGCCGACCAGAGCCGAAGTGTTCTGTCCGAGTTCAAGCCGTTCCTGGCAAGAATAGATACTGCCTTTCAGAAAGCGAAAGCTCCTGCCAAGCGCGAACTTGCTGGCAAGTGGGTGATGATCGGATTTGTGGTGACCCAAGCGTTCAGAGGCTCCGGGAAGGAGATCCACATCGACTGTAATGGCATCAAGCGTGATGGGAAACTGGAATGGATGCTGAGGTTTTTCGGAATGCCGGATGGAAGCCTGGGTGTTGATCAAGCAAGATCGGGGACTTCCCAGAAACGAGAAAAATCAGTTTTGAGGCCGGCGGGACCCTTGTCTTGGAGCAGGACGACGAGGGTGATGCGATAACGGTGTACCGCTGCCGAAAGGAGGTCATCAAAGTGCTGGTTTGTGCGCATAAAGGAGCGCTAGGGCACGGGTTGGAATTTCGGAAGCAAGAGAAATAGCAGAGGCGAAAATGGAGTTGTGGACGAGGCAGGCATTTCGGTAGCTTGCCCCACGGCGGTGTAACTGCCGAGTTGCCGGGCGCCAAGACACCTTACCGCGCGCCTCTCAGCGCGGCATGCGGCGGTCGGGGGCCGCCGCCATTTCCCGCAATAGCCGCAGTAATTTCAGAACGGGAGTCACGCGCCTTGGCAGCCGCCGGACTGGCACCGCCTTTGCGCCAGCCGCTACGTCGCCTGGAACGCCATATTCCCCGGCTTAATCCGCCGTGCCCGGCACCAATCCAGATACAGCCGCGCGTAGCTCGCCGTGATATAGTCGCTCTCCTCGAACCCCATCCGCGCCGCCAGCCGATCGATCCACGCCGGCGACCCCTCAAGCTCTACGTACGTCCCTATCGGCGTCTCGTCGACCATAGCCAGACCCGCGCCCCGCGCCAGCCGATACTCGGTCCGATATTTCTCGTAGCGGAATGCCGGCCTGTATCCCAGCCTCTCGAAAATCGCGCCGATGGTCGAAGGATCCGTCACCGTTAGCTCCAGCTCCTCGCGCGACTTGTGCTTTCCGGCCACCGGCTTTCCCTTGAACGTGACGGTGCTGAGCCGGCCGGCCTGCCGCAAACGAAGCAGCGTACTCGCCCTCCTCAGCGTGAGCCGCGGAGTATCGAATACCACATTGCTCTCGAAAACCCGCCCCCGCGCAAGAATAAATCCAGCCGAGCGCAAGAGCTTCCGCGCGGTCCGAGCGTCCGGCGCCGCCAGCTTAATTTCAGTTTCCGTGGGACTATGCGTCATTGATTATTGCGGCCGGTCGCCCCGGTGATGGTCCAGGAAATCCTGATCGATAGCTTTCCGCCCGCGAAATCCCTCGTCCACGCCATGCCAGAAGGCGATCTTGTCCTCACCGAGTTTCCAGCAGAGGTACACTTCTTCGTCGCGGAACAGGGTAGGGAAGTCGATCAGCCCCATATCGAGATCCTTCACCACGCAGCCCACTTCCTGCACCTGCTCGATCGCGGTGCTCAGTTTCGATCGCGTTTCATCGCGGCGATTCCTGGTATCGATCACGCCATCGCGGTTCACCATCATGCCGCCCATCAGCGTCACGCGCTGCATGATGGCTTGCATCTCCTGTTCGGCTTCCTCATATTGCGATTTCAGCGAAACCGCCTCGCGCAGCAGATGGTCCACGCGCGGGATCAAGCTTTGCGCCTCCGCCAGAGTGAATCGCCGCGCCATGCGTTACACCGCGTAGTGCGACGTCACATAGTCGTTCAGAATCCCGATGAATTCGGACACAATGTGGTCGCCTTTCAGGGTGGTCATGAGGCGGCCATCCACATACACCGGTGCTTTCGGCTCCTCGAACGTGCCCGGCAGAGAGATCCCGATATTGGAATGCTTCGATTCGCCCGGCCCGTTCACTACGCAGCCCATCACCGCCACCTTCATCGTCTCGACGCCCGGATGGGTCGCCTTCCACTTGGGCATCTCCTCGCGCAGGTAGGTCTGGATCTGGTCTGCCATGTCCTGGAAGAATGTGCTGGTAGTGCGGCCGCATCCCGGGCAAGCCGTGACCTGCGGCGTGAAACTGCGGATCCCCAGCGATTGCAGAATCTGCTGCGATACGATCACCTCTTCGCAGCGGTCGCCATTCGGCAGCGGCGTGAGCGACGTGCGTATGGTGTCGCCGATGCCTTCCTGCAACACCGGCGCGAGCGCGGCCGTGGTCGCCACGATGCCCTTGCTGCCCATCCCCGCTTCGGTCAGCCCTAAATGCAGCGGATAATCGCACACCACCGCGAGCGCGCGGTAAACGTCGATCAGATCCTGCACTCCGCTGACTTTCGCGCTGAGGATGATCTGGTCGTGCGCCAGGCCGTGCCGCTCGGCGGCCTCCGCCGATTGCATGGCGCTCGCCACCATCGCGTCCAGCGTTACCAGGCGTGCGTCCTTGGGTTCGTCACGCGCTGAATTCTCGTCCATCATGCGCGTCAGCAGCGCCGAATCGAGCGATCCCCAATTCACCCCGATTCGCACCGGCTTGCGATTCTCGATGGCCACTTCGATCATGGTGCGGAAGTTGTCGTCGGTCTTTTTGCCGATATCGGAATTGCCGGGATTGATGCGGTACTTGGCGAGCTTGCGCGCGCACTCCGGGTACTTCTTGAGGAGGATGTGGCCGTTGTAGTGGAAGTCACCGATGATCGGCACGGGAACGCCGAACGCCGTTAGGGTGTCGACGATTTTCGGCACCGCCGCCGCCGCTGCCTCGGTATTGACCGTGACCCGCACCAGCTCCGAGCCGGCCCGCGCCAGCGCCATCACCTGATTCACCGTCGACGCTATGTCGGCCGTATCGGTATTGGTCATCGACTGCACGACAATCGGATGATCGCCGCCGACCTTCACGCCCCCCACATCGACCACCACCGTCCGGCGGCGCGCTGCAACTGCCATGAATTCTCCTCCTCAAGTGGAAAATTCAATTTTAGCAGGGCGGGGTAGACGGCATCTTCCAAGGGCCTCCGTGGTCTCCGCCATCTGCATGAGCTTTCTGGGTACCGCTGCGGTGAAATGGCCCGTCACTGCGCGGGCGGCATGGCGGAATAGTGGACGTGCACCAGCAGCCACCGATCGCCCCGCTTGCGATAAATCTGTGTTTCCCGACCCTCCGTCTGCACCTTCGCACCATCTTTCCTTTGCGTGGCGGCAAAATGCCAATTGAACTCCGACCATGCCGAGTCGCCATAGACGTATATGCGAATATCGCGTGGCGTGAGCTTGCGTTCGGAGAACATCCCGCCCATGATGTCCGTAAAGATCAGCTTCACCTCGTCCCAGCCATGGGCGTGGCCCAGCGGGTGGATAAACGAAATGTCCGCCGAGGTGTCCCACACCTTCGCGGCCAGGTTGGAGTCCGCCGCGTCTACGGCTGCAGCGTAGTCGGCGATGAGCAGCCGGATACGGTCGCTATCCGCCGGCGGTCCGGTCTGCGAATGGCAGGGTACGAGCAGGAAGAGAAAGGCAGCGAAAAGTCCGGTGCGCATGGAACGAAGCTATCACGCTCCATGGCTATTCGCACCGCAGAGCGATCATGGGATCGATACCAGTCGCCCGCCGCGCCGGGCCGTAACTCGCACCCATCGCGACCAGCACCAGCACTGCCGCCGCCAGTGCGAACGTCAGTACATCATGCGGTTCGACACCGAACAGCAGACTCCCCAACAGACGACTCAGCGATACCGCGGCCGTAAGCCCGATCGCCAACCCGATCCCCACCAAAACCAGGCCCTCCCGCAAAACCGCGCGCACGATGCTCATGCGGCCCGCGCCTAGCGCCATGCGGATTCCAAACTCCGCGGTCCGCCTCGCCACCATATAAGCCAGGATTCCGTAGAGCCCGACCGAAGTCAGCAGCAGCGCCAGAATCCCGAAGCCGGCCGCCAGCCAACTCACCATCCGCTCCGGCGTCAAACTCCGGCCGACCACGTCCGCCAACGGCTCGAACGACGTAATCCGAATGCGCGAATCCACTTCGCGCATCGCTGCCCGGCAATCTCCCAGAATGGCGGCCGCCGTGGGGCGTCCGACGTCCGCCAACGCGCGGATCTCCAGATGATCGGGACCCTGATTCCCTTGGGCCGGCCGATACAGCAACCGCGGCGTTTCTTGCCGGAGGTTGTCGTACTTGGCATCCCGTACCACACCGACGATTTCCCAGTCCTTCGGACCATCCGGCCCCCAGCCGAACCGTCTCCCAACCGGATTGGCCGTGCCGAAGTAATAACGCGCCAGGGTTTCATTCACGACGATCGGCACCTTAGCGCCTTTGCGATCCGCCTCGTTGAAATCGCGCCCTCTTAGCAGAGCGATTCCCAGGGTCCGAAAATATCCGGGGCTTACCGTCTGCGTGCGGACGTTCTTGTCTTCGTTCGGCGCGGGCGTATATCCCTCGGGCGCGAAACAGCACGTTCGTCCAGTTCCGCTCCCAATGGCGCCGAAGCGGGAGAAGCTGACCGACTGCACACCGGGGATTTGAGCGAGCCGCTCTACCAGGCGATCCCCCAGATCCACTCCGCTATCCGGAACCAGCGCGGTATCGAGATTCGCCTGCAGCACTTGCTCGTCGAAGCCCGGACTCACCGCCTTCAACTTCAAGAACGTGCGCAACAGCAGACCTGACGCGATCAGCAGCACCAACGAGAGAGCGGTCTGCGTCACCACCAGGAACCGGGTCGGAGTGAGCCACCCCGCCCGGTTGCCCGCCAGGCGCGCCTCCTTCAAAGTGGTCCAGGGATCGACGCGATTGCTCTGCAGCGCGGGAGCCAGTCCGAAGGCCAGTGCCGCGCCGCACGATATCGCCACCGCGAAACCGAGAATAGCGACGTTCATGTGAACGTCCAGGTGCTTCACCGTGCTCATGGCCACCACGGCACGCACCATCGCCTGCCCGATCGCCATGCCAGCCACGCACGCTATCCCCGCCATCAGGACAGACTCCGTGAGGAGTTGCCGCACCAGCCGCATACGGCCCGCGCCGATGGCCAGCCGCACCGCGAATTCCCGGCGGCGCGCCGCCGAACGAGCCAGCAGGAGATTGGCGATATTCGCGCAGGCGATCAGCAGCACCAGCGCCACCAGCGCCATCAGTAACCGCAGCGCTTGTCCGTATTGATCCCGTGTGCCGGATAGACCGCCGCTCCCAGGCTCCATTCCGATTCCGCCCAGATAGTCATTCTGTGGGTCGACGTGCAGGTCGGCGCGCAACGCCTCGAGCATCGGGCGCGCCCCGGCCTGCGCCCGCCTTCGATCGATACCGGGACGCAGGCGCCCCACGACGCCTAGCCAGCTAATATTGCGAGTTT
>Ga0302326_10013339_pt1 | contig 17431 bp, 10 predicted proteins | sample Palsa_T0_3_FD_202264 | JGI IMG/M metagenome (GOLD analysis project Ga0302326, IMG submission 202264) | Peat permafrost microbial communities from Stordalen Mire near Abisko, Sweden - Palsa_T0_3 | ecosystem: Environmental > Terrestrial > Soil > Palsa > Peat permafrost | place: Sweden: Abisko... | reverse complement strand
GGATCGTTCCAGCCAAACCACCCGGTCAACCCGGATTCAAAACCGGGGTTCACCAGCCCTCCGAAACTATTCACCGGCACGAGCGCGGTTTTCGATGCGTTGACCGTAAACTGCGAGCCGGTAATGGGCTCACCCTCCGCCCAATTGGGATTATTGATCAGCGCATCGTCCGAATAACCGTAAGGCGTGCTACCCGCCATCGTCTTCATGCCCTTGGAACGCGCGTAGGACATGAGATCCAGCATGTAAGTCACGTTATTCGCGGGATGAACGGAAGATCCCATAAAGGCAAATGTGGAACTCCAGAAAGCGACGCCGGTATACCCGTAACCGGCGGCCTGATCGATCTGCGCTTCGATGGTACTTACGTCGGCGAGGCTCTCCGGGTAGGCGTTCTGCCAATACCAAAGTGCGGGTGTACTACTCTGCCCCAGCGAGCTTGTTATGAACAGGGCGCTTAGGGCAATTATGCGAATGAAAAGTAAATTACGTGCCATCTTTGTAGGAGTGCTAATTCAAGTATCATACAGCACATAGAAAACTCCTACACAAATCGTAAGGACTGGAAAAAATATCCGCGCTGGAAAGTATACCTAAGCCTAACCTTGGTTAGCCTGCCGCTGGCTGTGAACTGAATCGTAAGTGTCGCGCTGGCCTTAGCGCCGATGGGGCCACCTCTTTACAGGACGCGGGGCGGGCAATGCGGCGCTGGTATCTCCGGATGGACTGGAAATAGCAACGCCGGAAGGCAGTGAATCGAGAACGTAGGCCGCGCGAATGCTAATGCCGGCCCGCGCTGTCACTTGCCGGTAACGCTGCGGAGATAAGTTGCCCAATTGCTCTTCGCCGCCGCGGCAAACGCCTGGAGCTGCGAGTAATTGTTGGCCCACGTGGTGTACATCAGTCCGGTGATACCGGGAATACCGGCCGCATCCTGTAGTTCCCTGGTGGCGGCCGCGGCGCCGTCACCCGAATCGTAATAGCCCGCCACAATCTGCTTATAGTGAGTTGGCTGCTTCGAATCCAGCCCGGAGAACCACTTCAGCGATTTCGTCAGATTCGGCAGATTCCAGTTCATAATCGTCACGGCTGAAGGCACGCCCGCCCACGATCCCGCAATGTTCCCCTCTACGTAGTAGTAATTGTTGACCGCATTCTGATAAGGGTCGAACATATCGCCCCAGATATAGAACGAAGCTGAAGGCGCCAGGCCGCGATATAGGTTATAAGTGTTCGTCACGTGCCAGGCGAGTAGTTGGCCGGGCGTCATATTTTTTGCTTTGCACGCAGCACAGGAATCTATGTGCCGCATTTCGTCGTAGGAAAGCAGATAGCTCGTTTCGGCGGGCATATTCGCGATCAGCGCCTTCGCGTTCTGCTGTAGCCAGGTCTGTGCGGCGGGTTCCGACAGACATATACCCACATCGCCAACGGCAGTAATCGGTTGTACCGCGTAATAATTCATTGCCACCGACTGCCCGGGTTTCAGAGAGGTGGCCGCAGGCAGCGTCACTGTAACCGGCGTGTGATAGAAACCCTTGAAGAGCCCGCCCGACGTTAGCTGGGGATCGGCGATCGGATTAAAATCCTTCCCTTCCGTATAAACACTTTTGGCGCCGGCCGGGTCGTAGGCTTCCAATGGCGTGCCCGGACGGCGTAATACGTAGACCAGAGACGTTTCTTCGATCAAGGCATCGTCGAACCACATTGTCCCTGAAGATCCGCCCCATACGCCGTACAGCAGCACCGGTTGCGTCATTCCTCGGCTGTTAAATGTGAAATCCAGTTCCGTCCAGTCCTGGGTAGCTTGCTGCTGAACCGTCGTGTTGAAAAGCGCTATGCCGGATGCCTGATCCAAGACTTCGACCATGGAGAAGCCAGAAAATTTCGCCGTCTTGATAAAGATTCGCCCATGATATTGTCGCCAGGGGGTCAGATTGAGGGGTTGTGCAAATCGCGCGTTCCCCGCCGCGTTGGTTACATACCCGGAGGCCGCTCCGCTGTGGGCGACGGTGGAATCGATGCCCATATTTGAATCGCCCCAGCTAAACCATCCTGTCCGCCCGGATTCGAAACCGGGGTTGGCCAGCCCCCCAAAACTATTCACCGGGACGAGTGCGGTTTTCGATGCATTCACAGTGAACCGCGACCCGGTGATGTGCATGCCCTCAGCCAGGTTGGGGTTGTTGAGGAGCGCGTCGTCCGAGTAGCCGTGAGGAGACGTGGTCGCCATCGCCTTCATGCCTTTGGAACGTGCGTAGGAAATTAGATCCTGCATGTAAGTCACATTGGTGGCAGGATGAACCGGGGAACCCATGAACGTAAAAGCCGAACTCCAAAAGGCCACTCCGGTGTACCCGAAACTGGCGGCCAGATTGATTTGTGCTTTGATCTTGCTTACGTCGTCGAGGCTGTTCGGATAGGCGTTTTGCCAATACCACAATACAGGAGCGCTACCTTGCCCACGCGCCAAAGATGCCAGAATTGTGCTCAGGAAAAACAACCGTATCAAATATCTCATGTTTATCATGCTATACGCATAGTAACCGACCTAGGCACGTAGCGATCTTGTAAAGAAATCGTAAATACAAAAGTGTTAAGAACTTGACATACTGCCTAAGTATGACTACGCTTAGGCAGGCACAGTACAGGCATCGGTTAAAAGGAGCAAGACTATGAATACCTCAGAAGACAACGAAGATCAAGTCGAACCAATCGCAACGGACAACGCGACTCAGGAAGCCGACTTCGTTCCCATGGTCGATCGCGCTGCTGTTTCGAGAATTGCCGTACTCGATCCTGGTTAAGCGGGCTTACGCGGGCAACCCGATTTTCCGAAGCAACGCGAAGTAGCGCGGATCGCGCTCCACGTTTCGCACGATCGGATTGCCCTTGATTTCCGTGAGTTCGGAATCGTGCGCGTCGTAGGCCTTCCCGAACCACTCGAAAGCACGGTCTTTGTCGCCGCGATAGGCGTAAATTTCGCCGACGAGACAAGGGGAATTGGAGGCAAACGCCGAGGTCAGTTTCGCAAGCAAAGCATCGGCCTCGGTCTTATCTCCCAGAGCCTGGTGGGCCAGTGAGAGAGCGAACAGCCGATGCGCCTCATTCTTCTCGCGCGTCGCTTCATCGAGCGCCTCCTGTGCTTTCCCCTGAGCAAGCCGGACCAGCGCTAATGTCATGCGGACATCGTCTCTCTCCGGCGCAAGACTAAGCGATTGCCTGAGTGCGTTTTCGGCTTCCGCGTAGCGTCCCGAATAGTAGTAGGCGAGGCCTTCGTTCAGCAGCTTAGCTGAAGACAGAGGGTCGATCCGGATGGCCTGGCGATAGAGCACAATCGCTCTGTCACGGTGCCCGAGCACCATCGCGAGGGTGGCGGCGGTATTCAGTGCGGTGGGGCTCCCCGGGTCGAGACTCAGCGCTTTCTGTGAATAGAAGGTTGCGGCTTCCCAGTTCCAATCGTGATACATCGAGATAAACGCCAAAGTGGAATCGGGCTGAGCCAGGTTCGCATCCAGTGCCCTGGCGCGGTCCAGAGCCTGACGCGCTTTACTAAATCCCTCCTCGTGGGGAATGTAGTTATGCAGGGCCTGATCGGCGCGGTTTGAGCCCAGCGAAGCCCACGCCCGGGCCGACGCCGGGTCAAGCTGGAGAGACTGCTCATAGAGGGCCTCCGCCTTCTGCAGGTTCTCGCGACTGCCGTGACGATCCAGATAAAGTCCCTGCAGGTAGGCATCGTAAGCAGCGCCATTGACGTTGCGCGATGATGTGACTGCGGTGTGCTTCACGAGGCTCGTTACTTTGAGCTTTGCGACGACAGCATTCGCTATGTCCTGCTGTACAGCCAGGATGTCGCTCATTTCCCGGTCAAAACTGTCGTGCCATAATTCAAAGCCATCTGACGTCTCGATCAATTGGACGCTGATGCGGGCTCGGTTACCGAACTTACGGACGCTGCCCTGCAGGATGCTGGAGACCTGCAATTTGTCGCGGATGGTCCGGAAGTCTCCGCCACCGTCTTTAAAACGAAATGACGATGTCCGGGCGGCCACGCGAAGTCCGGGAATTCCCCCCAGTCCCTCCAGAAGTTCTTCCGCCAGTCCTTCCGCGAAATACGCCTGATTCTTTTCCTGGCTGATATCGGCGAACGGCAGAACAGCGATCGATGCCTCGTCGGGCGTCGCAACGCCCCAACGCCCCCGCCCGAACCACCATCCGGCCACCGCCAGCAGCGCCAAAAGGATTGCCATCCCCACCGCGATCCGCACTATCGCAGGCTTGCGCGGTTTCGCGACCTCAGCTTTCAGCCGGGCAGGTACTTGGGCTACTCCGGCGTCGGCCTTCGTCAGATTGAAAATCCGCACCATGACGCCATGCTTTACGGCGACTTCGCCCAAATCGGTCAGGTGCGGTGCCCACTGGCTGAATTGCAGCAGCATCTCAGCCACGCCCTTCGACAGAAGGATATGGCCGGGCGTCTCCGCAATCCATCACGCGCTGCGCGATGTTGATGCCATTGCCCGCTACATTGGCATGGGAATTGACGTCCAAAACGCGAAAAACGGGACCGCTGTTGATCCCCATGCGCACTTTCAGATGCGGCCGGCTTTTCAACCCGGTGGCTACTTCGAGCGCACATTGCAGGGGCGCGAGCGGGTCCCGCAGGAACACCAGCGCCATGCCGTCGCCAGTGGGCAGGCTGACAATTTCTCCGCGGGCCTCGGCGGCAAGAAACCGGGGAGAATGCCGCACAATGCGCTGAAATTCTGCCAGGTAATCTTTCTGCCGGTCCATCGGCAAGAGCGAATAACCCACGATGTCCATGAACAGGACATGGGGATCTCAAGTGTGCCGGAGGCTGCGTGCTCAGTTAAATCCGAGTCGTCGCGACCCACCTGCCGGTAGAGTTCGGGTTCTCCGCCAGAAGGGGACATTGGCCACTTTTGAGTTTAGCAGGCTGCGGAAACGTCGGCCCGAAGGCCGACTTGTGCCGGTTGACAACCGGTTGACAACCGGCGCGAGTCAGGGGACCGAGGGAGGCGGAACCCGGCGTTTCGTTGCGTGCTCAAACGCGTAGGCCAACTCAATCAGCCGCGGTTCGCTGCACGCCATGCCCGTGAAGCTGACGCCGAACGGCGCCGGCTTCGCATCGAAAGTGGAGGGCAGTGGCGGCGTCAGCGTGTTCGGAACCATCGCGAACGGGACGATTACTGTCGGGTAACCGGGCTTCGCGGCAATGGCGGCGCCGCTTGCGCCTGGGAACAATAACGCATCCAGATTGTTCGCTTTCATGGCTTCGTCGATGCCGTGTGTTCCCGCGAGTTCGATGTCTTTGGCGCGGTCGTGGTCATAGCGGGCGCGGTCGCCTTGTACGTCCATTTCATCCGAGATATCGAGTTGCGACTGGCCAAAACGGATGGCCCCTGCCGCCGTATGCGTGATGTTCCATTCGCGCAGTTCGGTCAGGGTTTTGACCGGTGCGGACGGACCGAGCGTAGCGAGCCACGCGTTGAAATCCCGCTTCATGCCGTACTTCAGGACCACTGAGCAATTGGCGTCGAGCCCCTTGGCGTTGTTGAGGCCGGAGCACTGACCCCAAAGCGCGAAATTCTTATCCGGATCCTGCGTCGCGATGCTGGGAATTTCAACAGGGTCCACAATGATTGCGCCCTGCTGCTTGAGGATGTCGATGGCCTCCGTCATGGCACTGGCCTGTTCGGGTGTCAGTGGGTCGCCGTTGGCGCCGCGTCCGCCGCCGCCCCGCCCGCCGCGTCCCCCGGGCGTCTCTGGAGTTGCCCCGGCGCGTTGCGGAAGTTTGGCCCGCTCGTAAAAGAAGGCGCGCGGGATGCCGATGCGGGCGCCTTTCAGTCCGTCGGGTTTCAGGAACTTCGTGTAGTCGCGGCCTGCGGGCGGCGTGCATTTTACGGTCGCGGCGTCGTTCGGATCGGGCGCGGGGCTCTCGAGCGCTCCCAGCATGATCGCCACATCGGTGACGCTCTTCGCCATTGGCCCCGCCGTGTCCTGATCGGCAGTAATCGGGATAACGCCGTACCGGCTGATGCGGCCCACGGTTGGCTTGACCGCCGCGAGCATGTTCTGGTTCGAGGGGCTCAGGATAGAGCCCGAAGTTTCGCTTCCTATATTGCCCGCCCAGAAATTCGCCGCCGTCCCGACCCCGGAACTGGAGCCGCCGGTCTGCAGCACGGGGCGTCCGTCGTTCGAGCCGTCGCGCGGGTCCCGGCGCGGATCGTAGGGATTGTATCCGAAGCCTCGCAGGGCGTTGTAGTTGCCCGGCATGGGCGTTGGCGCTCCGGCCACCCAGTTGGCGAGTTCGGAAAGCCCCGTCTTCGCCATGATAATTGCGCCCGAGTCGCGCAGGTTCTTCACCAGCGTTGCATCATAGGGCGGAATGAATCCGTCAAACGCCAGCGCTCCGCCCGTGGTGACGATATCGTGCGTCAGGACGTTATCCTTCAGCGCGATCGGGATGCCGTGCAGAGGCCCGCGCACTCTGCCCTGGGACCGCTCGCGATCGCGGTCGTCAGCCTCCTTGAGCGCGTTCGGATTCACGGTAATAATGCAACTTGTCCTCATACATGCCGATTCGGGCCAGGTACAGGGTCACCAGTTCGTGCGATGTGAGGCGCTTCTGCTCGAGCGCAGTGCGCATTTCCGGAATAGTGGCTTCAACGACATTGAAGGGCGGCGGCCCGGCAATTGCGGCGGAGGCAAGCAGAAGAAACGGGACCATGCGTATTGTCGAATTCATCAGAACACCAGTCATCAGAACACCAGTCTCAGTGCGAATTGAATCTGCCGGGAACTGGCGCGGGAATCCTGCACGCCGGCCGACGTGATCTTGCCGAAAGTCGAACTCGTCTCCGTAACGCTTGGGTTGTCGAAATTCGGATGATTGAAGATATTGAAGAACTCGGTGCGGAACTGCAGATAGCGGTCGTCCCGGCGCAATGCGATTCGCTTGAGCAGAGCCATATCGAAATCGTGAGTAGGCGGACCTATGATGATATCGCGTCCGGCGGTTCCGTAACGCCCGATGAAGTTGTCGGAGAAACAACTGATGTTGAACCATTCCGCGGGATCGTGGTTAAAGTTGTTCGGATTGCACGTGACATCGGGTCGCGTTCCGGTCTGGGTGCCGGAAAGCTGCAGGCCGGTAGAAGGATCGAGCGGATTGCCGGACTGAATGGTCAGGATGCCGTTGGTCTGCCAGCCGCCCAGCACAGTGTCGACCAGCGTTGAGCTGGATGAACCGAACTGGCGTCCGTGTCCATAAGGCAAATCGTAGGTATAGCTTGTTACGAAGCGATTCCGTGTGTCGAAGGTGGAAAGGCCGCGCTCCAGATGGAAGTCCGTGACGTCGACCACCGAACCGTTCCAAAGCGACGAATCGTCGATGGACTTCGACCACGTATAGGCGCTCAGGAAGCTCAGGCCGTGCGAGAAACGCTTTTCGAAGCTGAGCTGAAGGGCGTCGTAGTCGGAAGAAGCGCTGGGAGACCGGACGCTGATCGAAGAGTACTCCGGATACTTGCGCAGCGCCTGAGTAAAGGATGCAGTGGGTGCGGGTTCGTTATAATCGTATGCCCGGTCTAAGTGCGTACCCTTGGATCCGATGTAGGCAACGGTCAGACCCATCGACTCTGTAAGCTGTTGCTGAACATTGAAGTTCCACTGCTGCACATAGCCGTCTTTGAACGGATTTTCCACCCACGACGCGCTGGGAATGGCAGGACCGCCGGAACTGCCCCCGTAGGGGTTCGCGAGACTGATGTTAGGCAATCCATTTGTACTTTGATTGAAGCTATAACTCGTAAGGAACGGAGCCGTGAGGTTGGAGTTCAGGATCACGTTAAGCAGCTTGACATCCCAGTAAACACCGTAGCCGGTGTGGATCACGGTCTTCTGTCCAAATGGCGTCCACGCAACCCCAAAGCGCGGCGAGAATTCTTTCCAGGAGGAATTATAGATGTTGGGTGTCTGCGGGGTGGAAACGCGCAGGTAGGGTAGAGGCGTGCTGTTTGGGAAGGTGGGATCGAAAGTCGCGAGGTGATTGTATTTATCCGTGGTAGGAGCGTTGTATTCCCAGCGCAACCCGATGTTCAGCGTAAGGTTAGGAAGAATGCGGTAATCGTCCTGGATAAACAGATTGGTCGAAGTCTGCCGTAAACCCGCCACGGTACTGGCATAAATGCCAGCGAATGAACGGCTCACGCTCGAGGTATCGGCATCGCCTAACAGCATATCCGCGATGGCATTTCCGGTACCGCCAACGGCGTTCACCACCCCCGATGACGTGACCGCCGTCTGCGCCGTGAAGAACGGAGTGAAGTTGATGGTGCCGCGCGCGCTCGAATCGAAGAGGAAGTTTTCGCCGAAGCGCCGGATCTCGGCGCCGAATTTGATGGTGTGGCGGCCGGTAGTCCACGAGAGCGAGTCGGACCACTCGAAGGTGTCGTCGTGCCGGTCCTGCGGAAGATTGGTGGCTTCGCCCAGGCGGTCGTAACCGGTCGCCGTGATGACCGGCACGCCGAAGTCTTCGGGATTCCGGCTGGTGCCCGCAATGCCAAGCTTCGTTGAGACGTCGTTGAATTCGTTTTGTTGGAAAATACCGCCGCGGACCCGCGTGAACGAAGTCCGCGCCTCATTCACCTTATTCGCGCTGATTAGCCAGATATAGTCGAGCAAGGCCTGCTGGCCGCCGTTGAGCGTGTTGCAGCCGAAGCCAGGTACGTTATTCGAGCCGGCGCAGAACGAATCGAACGTATCGAAGCGATTTTCCTCGCTGAAGCTGTAGCGTCCGAAAAGCGTGTGCCGGTCACTGAAGCGATGATCCATTCGGATGGTGAACTGGTCGAAGTCATCGATCTTAGTTGGACTGGAAGTGTAGAGTCCGTTGGCCGTCGAAGTTCCCGGCGTGTTCGGGTTGGGATAGAGATTCACCACGTTCTCCCCGACGGATGTTATATCCGACGCCGGAATGATATTGCCGGGAAAGGGATTCCGCGTGACCGCGCCATTCACGGTGTGCAAAGAATTCGGGTCGTAGATAATCGTGGAAAGCGCGGAGAAATCCCCGTTTTTCATCGCCACCGTGGGTTCGGTCGCAACCTTCGTGATCCCTTGCCTTATGCGCGCGCCTTCGAAGTTTCCAAAATAGAAAGTTTTGTTCTTCTTGATCGGTCCACCCACCGACGCACCGTACTGATTGCGCTTATAGCCCGGTATAGGGCCGGGCCGGTCAAAAAAGTTCTTGGCGTCAAGGTCGTCATTGCGGAGATACTCATACAACACACCGTGCAGCTGATTGGTTCCGGCTTTAGTGGCGATATTGATCTGGGCGCCGGGGCTGCGGCCAAACTCCGCCGAATACGTGCTCGCCTGGACCTTGAATTCCTGAATAGCTTCGGTTGAAATGGCGACGGCATACTGGTTGATGGCGAGGTCGTTGTTGTCCATGCCATCGAGAAGGAAGTTATTCCCCTGTTCGCGCACGCCGTTGACGGAAATGGCGCCGCCCTGCGTCTGATTCTGCGATCCCTTAACGCCCTGATTCGCGCCCGGAACCAGCAGATCCAGTTGCATGAAATTCCGGCCGTTGAGCGGCAGTTCGGTGACCGTCTTGTTATCCACGACGTTGCCGACGGTGGAAGAATCCGTATTGATTACCGGGGCCGTTTCCACCACGGAAACTGTGTCGTTGACCGCGCCTACGGCGAGCGTGACATCGATGCGCAGCCTGTCGTCCACGCGCAGTTCGATTCCGGTGCGGTCGGTCTTTTTGAACCCCGCTTGTTCGACGCTGACGGTGTAAGGTCCCACGGGCAGTTGCGGAATGGAATATTCTCCGGCCTCGCTCGTAACTTCGGTGCGGCTCAGGCCAGTGGCCGTTTGCGTAGCGGTGACTTTAGCGCCGCGCACCACAGCGCCGGAGGAATCGGTTACGGTACCCAGAATCGTGCCGCGAACGCTTTGCGCGGTGCACACCGCCGGTAGAAATGTGGCAAGACAAAGCAGTACAAATGAAGAACGCCTGTATTGAAACATAGCAACCCTCAGGACTGTATTGAAATGTGGACCCCGATAGAGGAAGCGCGTTACAGGGCGGAAAGCACGCGAACCGACGAAGTCCGCAGTTTTCTGGAGTTTAGAAGGTTTGGTACCTCCCAGTCAAGCGGCGCTGCTTGGCCGAACGTCAAGGGAGTACGAAAGGCGACCCAAGTTGCCGTCACGACTTCAATCGATTCGCGGGTGCTTGAACGACTTGATCGGAGTTTTGGCGGTTCCGAGCGGGAGTGGGACAACCGCTCCGAGGCTGAGAAGAATAGGCGAAAGCGCCTATTCCACATTGATACAGAAGCATTTACCGGGCAATGTAGAGTAGGCCTTTGGCCTGCGTCCGATTCCCGACTCGTTCTGCGCCGCGCCGATTTTTCCATTGTTGATTCGCGGCCAGGAATGAGGTACCCTACCAGGAACCCATGACTTCCCTGAAATCGCTTTTCTCCGTGTCGCTTTTACTGCTTGGTTCGCTGCTTCCCGCCACGGGTCAGATCACTACACCCGAAAAGTTCTTCGGCTTCCAGCTGGGCGCCGATCGCAAGATGGCCCGCTGGGACAAAATCGTCGAATACTTCCAGCTCATGGAGAATCAAAGCGGCGGCCGGCTGATAGTCATTAACATGGGCCCGACATACGAGGGCAATCCGTTCCTGATGGCGATCATCACCTCGACGGCCAACATGGCGAAGCTCGACCGCATCAAACAAATCAACTCGCAGATCTGCGATTCGCGCGGCATCGCCGAAGCTGAAATCAAGAGGCTGGTGGCGGAGAGCAAACCGATCGTGGTGCAGTCGATGAGCATGCACGCTACCGAGATCGGGGGCAGCCAGATGGCGCCCGAACTGGTTTACGACGAGCTTTCCCGCACGGACGAAGAAGCTCAGCGCATCATGGACAACGTGATCTCGATCGTGGTGCCCTCGTTCAATCCCGATGGCGAGATCATGGTCACCGACTGGTATCGCAAGTATGTCGACACCGAGTACGAAGGCAGCAATCCGCCGTGGCTTTATCAGAAATACGCGGGGCACGACAACAATCGTGACGCCTTTATGACCAACATTCCGGATTCGCAGTATATGGCGAAGATCCTGTTCACGGAATGGAAGCCGGAAGCGTATGTGGATCACCACGGCATGGGTCCTTACGGCGCGCGCATCTTCCTGCCGCCTTATGCCGAGCCGGTGCGTCCCATGGCCGATCCGCTGATCTGGCGCGAACTGAGCTGGTATGGCGCTCATATGGCCTACAAAGAGGAAGAAGAAGGACTTTCCGGTGTGTTCAACATGGGCGAGTATTCGGGATGGGGCCACTTCGGATTCCATTGGATTACGCCGTTCCACAACATTGTTGGAATGCTGACCGAATCCGCCGCGGCGCAACTGGCCACGCCGTTATACCTGCATCCGGAACAGTTGCAGGGCGGCGTGCGGAATATGCCGAAGTACGAAGAAGAGACTGTTTTTCCCGATCCGTGGAAGGGCGGATGGTGGCATCTTCGCGACATCGTGGAACGTCAGAAGGTATCGGCGTGGGCCACGCTCGATCTGACGGCTCGAAATAAGGACACGGTGCTTTGGAACGCGTACCTCAAGGGCAAGCGCCAGACGGAACGCGGCGCAGCGGGTAAACCGGGCGCGTACGTAATTCCTGCCGCGCAGCACGATCCGCTGACCGCGGACCTGATGATCGACAAGCTGCTGGTGCAGGGGATCGAAATCAAACAGGCGGCTAAGTCTTTCAGCGTGCCAAGCGGCATGACCTACGGGCCGGGAAGCTTTGTGATCTCAATGGCGCAGCCCAAGATGGGGTTGATTCGCTATCTGCTCGATCGGACGTTCTTTCCGGATAACGACTGGACCCGCAATAAAGACGGCTCGCCGATCGCTCCCTACGATATGGCTACCGACACCATGTATGAGTATATGGGCGTCCGGGTGGATCCGATAGACGATGCGAAGACCATCGAGGAAGGGAATCTGAAGATCCTCACCGCTGCTCTGCATCCGGTGGGCAAGGTCTCGAAAGGCGCGGCGGGTTACTACGTGAGCGGCAAGCTGGACGAGAGCTATCATGCGGTGAATCTGTTGCTGGCCGGCGGCGTTTCCGTGCGCCGTGTCGATAAGGCTCAGGCGGGATTGAACCCTGGCGATTTCGTGGTTTCCTCGGCTCCGGAATCGACGCTTACGCCGATCGCTCAAAAGACGGGTGTCGATTTTCTGCCGTTGAAAGCCGCGGTGCCCGAGGGGATCCACGAGATGAAGAAGCTTCGCATCGGCATGTATCAGCGGTATGGCGGCGGGAACATCGATGAGGGCTGGACGCGGTTCGTCCTCGAGAAGTTCGAGTTCCCGGCGGTGCCCATCATGGACGCCGCGATTAAGAAAGGCGATCTGAACGCAAACTTCGATGTCATTATCTTCCCTCAGGACTCATCGGCCACGATCACCGGAGACGCGGCGGCGGCCGGCGCTGCGGCGGGAGCCGGAGGCCGAGGCGGTCGCGGCGGCGGACGCGGTGCTACGGCGGCGGCGCCCGCAGCAGAAGGTGCCCCGGCCGCCGCAGAAGCCGGCCGGGGCGGAGGCGGTGGACGCGGCGCAAATGTACCGCCTGAGTATCGCACCGGTATCGGCGCCGATGGCGTTGCATCCCTGCGCGCATTTGTCGAGAAGGGCGGAACGATGGTCACGCTCGGCAGCGCGAGCAATTTCGCTATCGAGCGGTTCGGGCTGAGCATTCGCGATGCCGCCGCGGGGAAGACCACAAAGGAATTCTGGTGCCCCGGTTCCACCCTGAAGATGAAGGTGGATAACACCAATCCGATCGGGTACGGAATGCCGCAGGATGCGTTCGCTGTGTATCTGATGGGCAGCCCCGCGTTTGTTCTCACGCCCACCCAGCACAATGAGCGTTACGAGGTGATTGCACGGTACGCCGACCGCGATCTTCTTCAGAGCGGATGGCTGGTGGGCGAAGACACCATCGCGAGAACAGGCGGTGTGGTGGCAGCGCATGTGGGAACCGGGAAGATTGTGCTGATCGGATTCAGAACCCAGCATCGGGCGCAAACGTATGGGACGTTTAAGCTGATGTTTAATGCTCTGATCGATGATTAGCAGGCTGCGGAAAAAGGAGCTATCCAGGCCAAAGGCCTACTCCACTGGCTTGTAGGCTGCCGATTCTTCGTTGTGGAGTAGGCGTTTTCGCCTGCATTTCCCTGGTGTGGTTCATGAATTAGAGTATCCACCGGTTCGTCTGAAAGCGCTGTTGAACCGCGCGTGGATGGGTATGCCCTGAATCAAGTTCGGGGGATCGGGACATCGAAATAGAGTGGCAAACCAACAACCCGCATACCCGGCCGCGCGCGCCACAGCGGCCAGGGTGTACCCTCATTTCGCCAGCCATTCGGCGGGCCTCGATCTCCTCCCGGACGTCGCGGCTATCGAGGCAATTATCGACGTGGCTTTCTGGGCCAGCCTGCGGCGCGAGGAAACGCTGACGCCGAAGGTCTCGCTGGCATTCGTCGCACCCGCGCAGGTAGCGCTGGCGGTAATCTTCGAACGCCCCGTGCCGCTGGCGGCGCAGCCTCTCACGCGGCTTGGTCCGGCCGTGGAACGTCCCGGCATACACCTGTGCGTCGCGCGTCAGGAAGGCGAATTGGTGGTTTGGGGCGCCACCCGCATGTTGCCGCAATTCTGTTTCGTGTTGGAAGTGGTTGCGCCCGGACTGCTGGTCATCAAGCACAGCCGTGGGGGAGATTCGGGAAAATTCGTCAACGTCGCCGTGTTGCAGGGGGACGAAATTAAGGTTGTCGATCAGCGCGCCGCCAATGCGCCGGAGTGTCCGGAGCTTCTCACTCCCATGTTGGGCTTCCAGTCGGATGTCTCTGCGCCCGGCAGCGTGAACGCGCTCATCCAAATCGCCGTTTCCATGCGCGAACACGGCCGCGGCGGTTCGCTGCTGGTGGTGCCGGCGGAAACCGAAGTTTGGCGTGAATCGATTTTGCAGCCCATCCTTTATTCAGTCGCGCCTTTCCGCGCGCTGGCGGATCTGATGCTGGAAGATCCGGTGGAGCGATCGCGCCATCGCTGGCAGGAATCTTTGGAGCGGGTTGTCGAGGGATTAGCCGGGCTCACTGCGGTAGACGGCGCCACCGTCATCACCGACCGCTACGAATTGCTGGCGTTCGGAGCCAAGATCGTGCGCCGCGTGGGTTGGGATCAAGTCAATTGCGTGAGTCTGACGGAACCTATCGTTGGCACGCCCGCTATTGTCACCGAACCCGGCCAGTTAGGAGGTACGCGCCATCTCTCCGCCGCGCAGTTCGCCCACGATCAACGCGACACCATTGCGCTGGTAGCGTCGCAGGACGGCCGCTTCACGGTGTTCGGATGGTCGCCCTGCGAACAGATGGTCTACGCGAACCGCATTGAAACACTGCTGCTTTAAATCGTGGCGCACGCACTTTTACGCGCCGCGTCGGCACTCTCCAGAAACCTTATGCCGCGGACTCAGGCAGCTGCCGGCTTAACCAGTTGAAATCCAGGCCTTTGCGCTTTTTTAGACAGGCCTGGATTTGTTGTTCGCGATACCGTGTTTCGTTAGTATTCGGTTCCTTTATTTATCGACATACTGCTGTCCGTGTTTCATATAAGTCATTCCTGCGAAGTCAAAGCTATCCCGGTGCGCAGTACCGTCGCCTGCGGACCCGGCTCGGCACCCCCAAAGCCATCACGGCGATGGCCCGCAAAACCGGCGTGCCTGTTCGGAAAGTCGCGCCGGTACGAACCTGTTCCCGAGGGGCTGCGATCATTGACCGCGCTGCTGGTCCCGCGCGAGAAGATTATCCGCCCACTGCTCGCCGCAGGCACACAGCCGGAGCCGCGGGCAAAACCCGTCAATCCCGTACCCCTCGATCATCACTATGAACGTCTGCGCGCCGGGATGCGTGACCTCTTCACCGAACTCGGCATTGCCGCCTGAACATCGACAATTTATTTTTCATCCATTGGCGTAAGCTTCTAGTCATTTTTTATTTTGACCGAGCCGACGCGGGAGCAGATACGTGAAGCCGATGAATTCCTCCCAGTGTGTGGAAGTGCTTGTGAGTCCACGATCGAACCCGCCATCGATCACAAGATTCCGCCGGAGGGAATACGACAGCGCCCAAAGGTTACCCAACGCGTTCGAATTAAGATACGGCTGCGTAAAATGCCAGATTTCCCCGGAAAGTGTGAACTTCTTCAGGGGATGGGATATCGACAGCGTTTGTGCCAGTTGCGCGCGCCGATCGCCGGATTCCGTTTCCTCGGTGACGATCAGGTTGGCATCGAAATGAAAGCCTGCAAGATCGTCGCTCAGAAGAATTGCGCCGCTTTGGCGGAACGTTCCGAGATCCAGTTCGGGTGCAGGGCTCTCATAGAGCCTGCGAACATAGCTCATCGCGATAGTTGGCCGCGCGCCATCGCCTGGCACGAGTATGGCCTGCGCCCCCACAAACACTTCGCCGGCGTGGATCTCTTTGTCTTTGCCATTCCTGTCGCTGCTGTGAACGTAAGGCTCGGTTTGAACGAAGAACTCAAGCCGTGGCAGCACGGTCAGCTTTGTGACCTGGTTGATGCCGATGCGAGTACCGAACTCCCCCGAGGTCAGCGCGCCTAGGCCGCCTGTTTCGAATTGCAGGAAGCCTAACGGCGTCAGTGTGGCAGGTGTCGACACAGTGGGTCTCGCAGGGTTCGCTTCCGGCACGGGATCTGTGGTTTGGGCTATGGCGGACAGAGTAAGGATCAGCAGCCCTCCGCAACCAAGCATTTTGTTTCTCATGAATTGTGTGGGCTCCGGCGAAAGGCTCAACAGCGTGACCGGGTCGACAACCCAATCGAGTTTTTTGCCGGATCGCGTAACGATTACCGATGGTAAAATCCTCGTCTCCATTCCATGCATACCGAGTCGAATCCGGTCGCCATTGACAGCGACCGGTTCTCAGGCTGACGCTTAGCCCGCCGCATCAAGTAGGTAAGTCAACTCAACAGCGGCACAATCAGGACTCTGCGTCATTGCTCCCAGCATCGGTGTTGTCTAGTTGCCACCCGCACCTGGGTCCGCCGCGACTGTGTGTTGAGGCCCCGGCAGAAACTCAAAGCCGTAGTTGTCGCCAGGATAGAACCACAAATGCAGGGCGGCAGGCTGTCCCCCGTGCGAGTTGTAAAACGACAACTCGCTCTTGTCCGCCGGCTGCAGCCGGTATGCGGGAATGGCCAGTACAGTAGTGATCAGCCGTCGATCTTCCGCGTTGAAGATGAAAATCACATTCCCGCTTGACGAGGAGTCCTGGACCTTCAGCTCATATCTGCCGGGCGGCAATGTCGTTCCTCTCACGGTGAGAGGTTGGGATGTTGTAATGATGGTTTTCTTGTCCGATTCGCTGGCTTTCAGCGAGGGTGCAATCGTCGTGCTCATGAGGCTCAAGGCCAGAGCGGCAAAGACATGTAAATGACGTTTCATAGTTTTACTCTTCTTTATTCCATTTCATGAGGCTGGGTTAGCCAGCCCCAGGGTTGGTCATGATTCTTAACAGGCTCCGCAGGGTCTTCCCGACCGTACTGAAGGCGGACCACTCCTGAACGGTGGACGGTGAGATCAAAACGGGATTATCTGCAAGACACCCATACTCAACTAACGGAGTAGGTGTCGCTGAGTCGATTCCGCCGCTCCTTGCGTCCTTCACCAATCAAGACCCACGGAGCGAAGTTTTATTCCTGTGCCTGGCGACGCCCGAGGTTCGACACAGCAACGCTCAATCTGACCGGCCGGCGCCGAAATCCAGGGGTTAGATTTTTCGCCTCACCGCGTGTGATGTCGGTGTGACGTTTTGCTGCGGCCGATCCGCCCCGTACACCAGAGATCGTTACGGCTTACCAGGATGCTGGCAACTGGTTAACAACCCTTAGGTGTACGTGCTCCACACGTTTCAGAGACCAGGCATGATGCCAGGCAGAGAATAGCGGACGCTAACCCAGATCGTACTGTCGTGCGTGGCTTTGGGCGCACCGATGGCTACGAACCAAGGATTGCGCTGCACTCATTCATACTGACCGATCAGGCTGAAGGTGCCGTAGCGTGGATTCTTCCAAATGGTCTGGTTGAACCCGTACGTCACGTCGTTGATGACGCGGTTCATACTGTTGGGGGAACCGGTGTAGCCATAGCCGATTAGCGTCTTGCCACTGGCGTCGTACGCCGAGTCGCGGCCGATGTATATGCCGCCGGAGTACGCGCATAGCAGCGTATTTCTGACAACCGCTTCGACACCATTCACAGTGCCCGTGGAATGGATCACAGCGAGCCG
>Ga0302326_10013338_pt1 | contig 17432 bp, 15 predicted proteins | sample Palsa_T0_3_FD_202264 | JGI IMG/M metagenome (GOLD analysis project Ga0302326, IMG submission 202264) | Peat permafrost microbial communities from Stordalen Mire near Abisko, Sweden - Palsa_T0_3 | ecosystem: Environmental > Terrestrial > Soil > Palsa > Peat permafrost | place: Sweden: Abisko... | reverse complement strand
GTTTAGCCCGCCGCCCCAACGCGCCGGGACTGTTTCGAAGGAAAGCAAGGAGCAATCATCAGAATGGCTGAAGAGAAGTCGGAATCCTCCGCCGCGACGAGCCCGGACGAAATAGCGCTCGAGCTAATGAAGTTTATAGCCGTGACCACCGGATATGGCAAGGGCATACCCTCCGCAGGCTTTGGCGGCAAGGAAAAAGGGGGCCGCTCGGCCGAAGAATACGCCGAAGCTCTGTTAGAGCTGTTTGACCGGTGCCGTTCGGCTGTGCGCAAAACCCCTAAATAGAGCCGAAGGCCCGCGATGGCGGGCCCTCCTCTCTTACCGTTTCTTTTTCGCCGGCGCCTTCTTCACTGCCTTCTTGGCGGCTTTCTTGATCGGCGCTTTGGCCGGAGCCTTCTTCACCGCCTTCTTGACCGCCTTTTTCGCAGCCGCTTTTTTCGCTGGCGCCTTCTTGGCAGGTGCCTTTTTAGCAGGGACTTTCTTCTTAACCGGGGCCGCCTTCTTTACAGGCGCAGCTTTCTTCTTCGCCGGGACGGCTTTCTTGGGAGCAGCCTTTTTCTCCGGCAGCGGCGCCTTCTTCACGGGCGCTTTGGCGACCACCGGTGCGGGAGCCGGCTCAGGCGGGGGCTTTGGAGGGGATTTCTTCCTTGGCGGCTTGGCAGCCGGTTTGGGGGGCTCCGGCTCGGCAAACCCCAATTCGGCCTGCCCTTCGGGCTCTACCGGTTTTTCATGGGTATGATGCTCATGCCCGTGCGATCCCTCGCTATGCGCGGGCGGTGTCACAGTTTCCTGGCTCGGCTTATGCGGCAGTTCTTCTTCCAATTCGTCCTCCTCGTATTCGTCCTTGTCGGATTCCATTTCGACGTGTTCATCTTCGTAGTCGAAATCGTCGTCGTCATCGTCTGGCGTGAGCCAGTAGTTCAAAAGCAAGCGCTCTCTCCTTTCGCATTATCCCTACTATGCAACTATGCAACGAGATGATGCGAGAAGCAAAATGATTTCATATGCGATGGCCTTTTCGCAAGTGCTCAAACAAGAAAAGCTTGATCTTTTTCGATCAAGCTTTCGATTTTTTGTTTTGTGAAGTGTGAAAGGCGCGGTTCGCACGCACCTTGCTTCTTTCGGAGGTGCGGAAGACTATCTGCGCAAGCTTGCGGTGTGCACTTCAGCCTTGCGGTGCAACGCCTGACTCGAGATGTGCGCTGGGACGCGATGCGTCGCGGCTACGTGACTACCGCGTTGGACAAGGGTTGATCGGCTCGACTGTACGCGAGTCAGGCTGTACCGTCCCTTGCCAAAGCGGCGGGCCATTACAGCTTTGGCTGGAACCGCTGGATCAAGGGCTGGGATCAGCAGCGTGTCGCCAGCTTCAAGCGTATCCGAGCTGTTATTTACGGCGACGATTCGCTCGGGTGTCAAATGATAAGACTTAGCTATCGCGGCTAAAGTATCGCCAATCGATACATGGTGCAACCGCCACGCATGCCTACTGTCGGCCGGGACCGTTTCCAAGGCCTCCTGGGTTGTTGCTGCCATGCCCTTTGGAACATGCACCTGGAAGCCGGCGGGAGCCAAACGTCCCAACAAAGACGGATTCAATTCACGAATCACCGAGACCGGCTGGAGAGTCGCATCGGCGATCAAATCGAGGTGCGTGGCCGCCGAAACGCGGATCGAATCGTATTCGAGAGGTGAGTCCATTCCGATATTGTCCAGACCGTAATCCTCCGGATTCTTCCCAATAATTGTCATGGCAATGATAATCGGAACATAGTTCGCTGTTTCGCGCGGAAGCGAATGGCGCCGCAGCAACTCCCAGTAATCGGCATAACCGGTTCGTTCCACAGCCCGGTCCACTGCTCCGGCGCCGCAGTTGTAAGCAGCCATGGCCAAGTACCAGTCGCCATATCGTTCATGCAGCGACTTGAGGAAGCGCGCAGCAGCCCGGGTTGCCTTCTCAGGGTCGAGGCGCTCGTCGTATGTGCCGGAGCGCTTCAATTGATAAGTTGCGCCTGTGTTGGCGATGAATTGCCACATACCGACAGCATTCTTGTTCGAAACCGCTCTGGGCAGGAATCCCGATTCCGCCTGCGCGAGATAGATCAACTCCTCCGGTACGCCTTCCTCAGCCAGAATGCGCTGAATCAGTGCGCGATAGCGGCCCGCTCGGCGGAATCCCGCCAACAAAGTCCGCCTTCCTGTGTCTGTCGTGGAAAAGAACCGAATCAAGCCAGGAACCGGTCCAGCCAGTTCCAGCGGTATCCCTGAAGTCACCTGGCTCAACTCACTTTGCAGCTTAGGCGCGAGCTTTTCGTCGACGCCAAAAGTCATTTGGCTAATGGCATCGATGGGTGCCTCATCGAACGCCACCTTTTCGTCATCGGCTTTCTGCCCAGCCCCGAGCTTTTCCACATCGAACCGGTAGATCAGGTTACAGATCTCATCCAAGCGGCGTTCGATTCGGCCATGATCGGGCAGCGAATCTGGCACCCTAAGGAGCGCATCAACGGCCAGATCAAATTCCTTTCGAGCACCGGCCAGATCGCCCTCAAAATACAGCTGCCGGCCCGCATTAAAGTGACTGTCGGAACGCCGCAAACATTCGTCTGCCTCTCCCGATCGGACGCCGCCGTCCGCCCCGGCGTCTGTCGCCGGCACGGCGACAGGCGCCAAGCCCGCTGTGGCGTTCGCCGCCGCCGCTCCCGCCATCAGGGTTAAGCCCCCTGACAACATCTTCTTTGGGCCTGCGTAGGAAACTTCCACAGTCAGAGCCGACAGTAAAGCGAACAGGGCCACCTTAAGGTGTGATCTTTTCATCATGCGATAAGCGTCATTTATAGTTTAGCTCAATCGGAACGGAACTATTGCCCTAGACTCCGCTAGCAAACACATTTAAGCAGAATCTTTCGAATAAATTCTTCCAAAAATAGTATCTGACGATTCGGTGTCGGGCGGAGCATCTTTTGCTCTGTTTTTCTGATCGGTTGAGAATAGTACTAGCAATAGAATTTATGAGCAAACTATGTAAATTTGTATAATTCGCCCTTGGTTCGTGGGCACTTAGCCTATCTTTTTCAATGGATTAAGAGAAAACTCGGTTTGCGATCTGACCCAAAGCGATCTTCTGGAGCTGGGGATTTCCGAGATAATTAGCGGGTCGGCACCGGTACTGGTTGGCGGCTGGAAATGACCCGATCAATCATTCCGTACTCCAGGGCGGCCGTCGGCTCTAGAATGTAATCGCGGTCCACATCGCGAGCGATCTTATCGATGGGTTGACCCGTTGCGTCGGCGAGGATCTCGTTCAGCGACTGGCGCATGCGCAGGATCTCGCGTGCATAGATGTCAATATCGGCTGCTTGCCCACCGAGTCCGCTCATGGAGGGCTGGTGGATCAGAATCCGGGCATTCGGCAAACTGAACCGCTTGCCTTTGGTGCCGCAGGCCAGGAGCACTGCCGCCATGGACGCGCACTGGCCGAGGCAATAGGTCACGATATCCGGCTCAACCAGTCGCATCGTGTCCAAGATCGCTAAACCCGCGGTAATCGAGCCACCCGGTGAATTCAGGTAAAGGGAAATATCGCGTTCGGGATCTTCAGCGGCCAGAAACAGCATCTGGGCGATGACCAGGTTGGCGACATTGTCATCGATGGGCGTGCCGAGGAAGATAATATTCTCTTTCAGCAGGCGCGAATAGATATCGTAAGCCCGCTCACCCCTGGACGTTTGCTCCACCACCATCGGCACGAGTACGGAATTGTTCATCCAAAACTCCTCATTAACGAAAAGCGCTCCAAGATTCGTAATAATTCTGGGCGGCATACCCATAATATAAGATCGTAATTAGGGTGCCGATTCAACGTCGAATGTTTCAGGTAAAACGCGGTTTGACGATTCGTTCGCTTTCTTGGTGAGACAGCGGAGGGTTTATTCTGGTAGCTCAAGAGTTCTTTTGCAGATCGCGACGATCAGCTCAAAATGAGCTAAACCCTAAATCCATTTTATTACCCTTTACTCTAATCTTTGAACAAGTTCCCGACGAAGAAACCTAGTAGGGCACAACTCTTGAATGAGCGTATGAAGGTTTTGATCGCAGACGATAGCGCAACGTCCCGTGCCATGCTGCGTGCTGCCTTGGTGCGCTGGGGCTATGAGGTGGTGATGGCCGAAAATGGCGCGGAAGCCTGGGATATTCTCGCCAAACCCGACGCTCCGCCCATGGCCATCCTAGATTGGGTTATGCCCTATTTGACCGGGCCGGAGGTATGCGGCAAAGTCCGTGAGACCCGCCGCGAACCGTACACCTACATCCTGCTCCTCACCTCAAAGAACAGTAAAGATGAGACAATTGAGGGCTTGGAGGCGGGTGCGGACGATTACATCGTGAAGCCTTTCAATCAACAGGAACTGTCTGTGCGGCTGCGTGCCGGGAAGCGCATCATCGATTTGCAATTGAGCCTGATGGAGGCCCGCGAGGAGTTGCGCGAGAAGGCCAGCAAAGACTTATTGACCATGCTGCCCAATCGAGCGGCGATTGTGGGCACGCTCGAGCAGGAGGTTTCGCGATGCCACCGCGATCAGCGCTCGGTGGGAGTCATTCTTCTCGATATCGATCACTTCAAGAAGGTCAACGACACGTTCGGCCATTTTGCCGGCGATGCCGTTCTGCGGGAAACTGCGGCGCGGCTGCGCGGCAGTATGCGGCCGTATGATCAGGTGGGCCGTTATGGCGGTGAAGAATTCCTGGTCGTCCTCCCCAATTGCGAACTAGAGCAGGCGGCCAATCAAGCCGAACGCATGCGCCAGCGCCTCGAAGAATCCAAGGTACGGGCCGACGCCGGCACTGAAATCTCCATCTCAGCGAGCTTCGGCGTCACGATTTCCGATCTTTCCGACCGCAGCCCCGATCTTTTTGTGCGGGTTGCGGATGAGGCTCTCTATCGAGCCAAAGCGGGTGGCCGCAATCGGGTTGTCAGTCTTTTGCTGGACGATTCCGATCTCAAGTCCGCTTAGAAACCGCGTATCCCGTTGCTATACTTATTTTTAGTGCGCCCGTAGCTCAGTTGGATAGAGCGTCTGGCTACGAACCAGAAGGTCGGCAGTTCGAATCTGTCCGGGCGCACCAGAACCGAACTTTCCGCGACCAGCATCACGTCTTCATCCGCACCATAAAGTACATTCCAAAGAGGCAAAAAATCACATCGGGGGCCCAGGCAGCCATGACGGCGGGCAACTGATTGAGATCGCCGACCTGCTCGAAGAGGGTGCCGACCGTCCAATAGGCGATGGCGATGAAGAAAGCCACGAATACTCCGCGCATGGCGCCGCGGTTTCCGCCGACGAAGGCGAATGGAATACTGAGGATCGCCATTATAACGGCGAAGAGGGGCACGGCGAACTTCTTGTAATACTGCACACGCAGGGGGGTCGTATCCAGACCGCTTGCTTGCAGTTCCTTGATGTAGGAACCCAACTCTTCGAAGTTCATCTCCTTGTATTCCTTCTCTTCTTTGACAAACCAGGAAGGAGTTTCGGTCAATCCAGGGAAGGTGGCGGTGGCGTTGTAGAACTGGCGGTAATTGGATCCGGAGATGTTTGTTTCCTGGCTTACGCCATTTTCAAAAACCCAGGCGTGCAGACGGGGGTTCCACTGGGCGCGGTCGGCGGTGATCTGATGGACGACGTGAAAGGTCCGGGGGTCGAGATCGAAGACATTTACCTTGGACATGATCGCCTGCTTGGGATCGAGGTGGAGAAAGTTATAAATGCGCGAATCGTGGCCATAGACCCATTGGCGGTCGGGGCGCAGATAGGTGGCCACGGGTTTCTTCTTGATTTCGGCGCGCAGCATTTCCTGGCGGCGGTTGGCGGCGGGAATGTAGTAATGATCGAAGGCAAACAGCAGCCCGCTGATGAGAAAACTGGCGAAGATGACCGGCGCGGCGAGCCGGTGGACGCTCACACCGGCGGCTTTGAATGCGGTGATTTCGTTGTACTTCGTCAAAATGCCGAAGCAAATCAGGGCCGCCACGAGCGTGCCGATAGGCGTTAACTGATAAATCAGGCTGGGCGCCAAATGCCACAGATAATCCATCATCGTGGTCATGCTGATGTCGTTTTTCATCATGTCGCCAAGTAATTCGAAGAAGGTGAACACTTCAATCAACGCCACCAGCGCGACCAACAGAATGCCGAAGTAAAAGACGAAACCGTTCAGCACATAGCCGTCCATGAGCATGGGGCGCAAGCTGAAAACGCGCGCGTTCAACGGCTGCCGGCGCACGGTGCGCGTTCCCGCGCGGACTAATTGCAACGTGAGTTTCCAGAGTTGGGCGGTAGCGTTTTTGAGCCATGAGCCCCAATCGCGGTCACCGGGTTTTTCGAGGCGCGCGAGCAGCACTGTGCCGAGGATGGCAAATACCACGTCAGGGGTCCAAACGGCGATGGGCACAGGCAGGCTTCCCTTCTTGGCCAAGCCGAGCAGAGTGATGTAACCCATGTAATAGAGGAATGCCACCAAGACGGTGACGACAAAGGCAGCCGACTTGCCGCCCTTGCGCGAGGAGACGCCGAGCGGGATACCGACGAGCGCCAGCAACATGCAGGCCAGAGGCAGCGCGAAACGTTGATGCAGTTCGATGGCCGCATCCACGTAGTCTTGCCGCGTGAGATCATGCCGCCGGTAGACGCGCTTGTACAGCGGGCCGGTGTCCATTTCCTGGACGGTCTTGTTAACCTGCAGGTCTTCCTGTTTCTGGGCCTGCAGAACCCAGGTATGGGTTTGGGCCACCGTGGTGACGGCCTTGCCTTCTTTATCGCGTTCGGTGGAGCGGAAGTCGCGCATGTCCAGAATAATGCGGTTGTTGATGGGATCGGGATAGGGGAAGGCTTCCTGAGCCACAATGATGCGTGGACCCTCACCGCGGTTCTTGCCTTCCTCCGCTAGTTTTTCCGGCGGGGTGACATCGGCAATGAAGACCTGATGCCAGACGACCTGCTTTTCGTCGGTTTGCACGTTGCCGACATAGAGGACAGTGTCGGGAAACTGCTCATCGAAGATGCGCGACTCGATGGCGCCGGTCAACTGAGCTGCCACGAAGTTCTTAGCGGTTTTGGTTTCGAGATTCAGCGAGAGCGGGGTGAGCCAGAGCGCGGCGAGCGCCGTAATAACGAGCGCCATAAACGAGAACAACATCACGGGCCGGGCGACGGTGACGCTCGAAATACCCGCCGCGCGGATGGCGGTAATTTCACTATCGGCGGACATTCGGCTCAAGCCGATGAGAATTCCGACTAAAACGCCTAAAGGCAAAGCGAACGGCAAGGTAGAGGGAAGCGCATAGAGGAGCAATTTGGCAACCACAGGCGCAGGCGCGGAGCTCTTCACCAGTAAGGCCGATAGCCGCTCAATGGTGCGCAAAAACAACACGAAAATGAAAAGCAGGGTACCGAGCGCGGCGCTGGTGGATACTTCTTTGAAGATGGCGCGGCTGATAATTCGCATGGACTACTGCTCGGCCAGCAAGGCGGGCGGGGGCACGACCGGCAGCTTGCCCGGTTCGTTATCGGCCTGTGCCAGCTCCACACTTTCTAACAGCAACGAGGGAGCTATGACGGATGTCGTGGTAGCGTTCGAGGCGGCGTCCACGTGATTGAAACTTGAACCGTTATTCACGTAGTTCAACACATAAGGCTGGTCGGACGCCGTTGCGACGTCACGCAAATCTTTCGCGCTGAAATCTTTAAAGCGGAGGCCTCGTACCAGCTCTTCACGCCCATCCGGAAAAACGCGGTAAGCCAACAAGGGCGAGTTTAAGGAACGCGAATAGCCGCCCTTTTGCAATTGCCGGCTCATGCTCTGCAGCTCGCTGCCGGCCGCCGTGGAAGGAAAATCCAAACGCCGGATGAGAATGCCATACTTCAATCCCGCTGCTTTGACTTTCTCCAGCAGCTTGGCCTTCATATCGTTTTCCTTGGTTTTTTGGGAGGCTTCGATGAACAGATTACCGGGGACCGCTTGCTCCGAACCAAACGCGCCGGGCAGGCGTCCGTGGCCGTTTGAAACGGCAATGGTTCGGATCGGCTCGCGGCTGGCCAAATACGACTTCAAGACACCGTTCTCAACCACGACAACTCGCTGCGCGGGAACACCTTCATCGTCGAACTTGTATGCACCCGCCAGCAGCGTTCCTTGAAATTCTTCTTTCAACGGATCGTCGATGACGCTCATCCAATCGGGCAAAACTTTACCGCCCATTTTCGACGACCAAACGCTTTCGAGCATTTGGCCGGTGTTCGCGCCCGGAGGCGCCACCGGCTTGCGCTGCAAGCGTACGGCATCTGTTAAGACGGACGCGATCATCTGGGCGGCCGCTTCCTGAACAAAAAGAACGGGTCCGCTGTAGTCTTCGGCGATGGGCGCCTTGACTAGGTTGTCGAGCTCGGCGGCCACGCGGTCCGCCACTCTTTCCAACTCGTTGGCATCCGGCAGGTTTGCGGGGCGCAAGGCGACGACTGTCTGATAATCCCAAACTTTGCTGCCATCGGGGGCCAACGCTTCGGCGCGAATGGCGACGTCCGCCAGCTCCTGGGGAATCCGCATCACCGTGCCTTCGCTATTCACCAAGCGATAGGCCGATGAAATTGCCCTGAAATGGACACTGGATTGGGTGGTTGGCGGAGCCGCCGTCAGCCGCGCTGAAGCGCGCCGCAGAGTTTCCTCCCACTGATGTCGATCGACCTTGAACTCAGGGGGGTTTTCGAGAGCGACGATGGGTTTGGCGGGCGAGAGATCGGGTGTTTGATCGGGCTCGGAGATTTCGCGTAGAGCATTGCGCTTGCGGGTAATCTGATCGGTAGCGGATTTGTAGACCGAGTCGCTCGAAATCCAGAGGTTGTCGCGAAACACCAGGTAATCGTCGTCCAGGGGCAAACCGCCGAAACGGGGAGGGACGCTGAAAATGGAATTTGTGTTATCGAACTGATAACCACCTACGCGAATTTCCACGCGTGGGGATCGAGAGCGGCCGCCGCCAGTGGCCAGAATCCCGCCTAAACTTGCGGTTATGAAAACGCTATTCGAATCGCCGATGCTGAATTGGACGAAATAGGGCTTATCGAGATTGTTGAGCTGCAGAGTTTTGGCGCGGGCGAGTTCATCGAGCATGGCGCGGAGCTGGAGGTCTTTGCGAATGGCGGGGGTGGCGGCGAAGGCGAGGGTGCTGAGGAGGGAGCAGAGGGCGAGGATGGCAACTTGAAGAACGCAGGCGAAACCGCCTGCGCCACCATCAGATGCACGGCCAGCAGGGAGATCAAAGGCTTGGGGATCAGATGGAAGGTCAGCCATGAGATCAAAGGCTTGGGAAGCAGATTTCATAGGCCCTCCGGACGGGGAAGCAGCGGTGACTTCTCTTGCGAATTTTCCTTTTTCTGGGTTTCGATCTCCGAAACCAGAATGGCCGGCGATACGGCTGAGACGGGAATGCTTCCCGACTCGGCGCCGCAATAGCCGTTGAATACTTCCGCGGTGTCCGAGGTGGCCAAGATTTTCTGGAAGCTCGCCAGGGGCGTGCCGACAATATCGACGCCTCGGATCATTTCATCTGGACGTCCGTCTGAGAAAACCCGGTACACCACCAAAGGAACAACCGTAAACGCCTGCAAGCCGCGGCGTCCGGTGGTAGTGTAACCGCTCGATACTTCCTCAAAATAGAGGCCGTAGGGTTTTTGCTGCTTCTTGATTTCTTCCACCAATTTAGCCCGCAGCTCTTTGGCTGAAACGGCGTTTGACGATTCGACGATGAGATTGGATTGGCGGGAAACGATTTCGAAACCAGGTTGACGCCTGCCATGCCCGTTCGATTCCTTGAACTCTCCCACCGGCGAGCGCGACAGCAGAAAAGTCTTCAGCACGCCGTTTTCGACGACCTTCACGGGCCGCGCTTTTACTCCTTCGTCGTCGTACTCATAATGGCCGATGAGGTCGATCCCTTGATAGCTTGTTTTGGTTGGGTCGAAAGCGACGCTGATGAAGTCGGGAAGCACCTTGCTTCCGAGCATTTTGGTGAAGGTCTGGCCCTCCGTAACTTCCTTTTGGCGGTGCCCTTCCACGCGATGCCCGAAAATCTCATGGAAGAAGACGGCCGACGCTCTGCCGGATAAAATGGCCGGGCAGTAGATGGGTTCGGCGGGCGGGGCAGCCACCAGTTCATCGATTTTTTTGGCGAGCGCCTTGACGCGATCGCGGACCGCTCCATCGGCTGGCAGGTGGGAGGGATCGACGGCCTCGATGGAATCGAAATCGTCCACTTCCATGCCATCGGCAGCGAGGGCGGCCGCATGCATTTCAATGCGGAAAAGATTGCTGCCGGTCTGAATGGCGGAGCCTTCGGTATTCACGAAAGTGCGCAAATCGCGGCGCGCTACAAAGTCGACCCCGGAAGCAAGAATTTTGTCGTGATTCTTGAATTCGGTCGACCAAGCCCGCACGCGCTTGGCCCAGTCTTCATTGTTGACCGGATAGCGCTCCGGCAAACGCGCAAACTGCACGGTTGGGGCAGCCGAAAAATCGGCGTTCTTTTCTTTTTCGTCGGCGAGTAATTGCTCGTCTGTCTTGATTTGGAGCAGGCGGCGGGAGGCTGCGCGGTAAACGCGATCTGTTTCCGCCCACAAGGCACGTCTGATCTGATTCGCGTCGTCTTCCAGGCTGATTTGGGTGAAATGTGTGAACTGGGCGCGGGAGTCTTTGATGGGATGATAATTATCGAACTCCGGAGTGCCGACGCGGATGGTGGTGTCAAAGCCTCTGATTCGGGATTGCGAATCGGAGAGTAAGGCACCCATGGTGGCGCCCTCGACGCTGGTGTTTTCATCGGTTACTTCGTACGCCATGTAGTACGGCGGCGGGTCGCCTTTGGCTTTGAGGGCGGCAAATTCGCGGTTGAGTTCGGCGGAAACGATGGTTAGCAAGCCGGATTCTTCGGTGTTTGTGGCTTTCGCTTGAAGGAATGTCCAAGCCGCCAGCAGACAGGCGCCGAAGGGCAAACAGAAGCGAAGGGAGGCCAACAAACGGGGGAAGGCGGCGATTTTGGGCAAATTCAAGAATATCAGCCGTAGCCGGGAGGCTGGCGCGCCGACGAAGAGGGCTGCTTGCGGGCATTTTTTTTCGCCTATTAAATAAAGGGGGGGAGGAACGAAAATAAATGCTCTGTTTTGGGGGGAGGTATGAGGGGTTTGGGGCGATTGGAATGCGGGCAGAGCGGCGGCGCGGCGATTGCGAGATGCGAGGGGTGGTGCGCATGATGTTTGAAAACTCGTTTCTAAGGCCAGGGTAAGGTTAGGGCGAACGGAGAATTTGGGGGATTGGGGTTAAGTGGTTGAAAATAGGGCGCAAAGTTTTTTTTCAACTTTTGTTGTGACTGGGTTTCGGTGGTGTTTGGCGCGGGCGCGGGGATCGACTGGGCAAGTTCCTTGAGACGCGCTGGGGGTGGGTGGAACTTCGTTGGGGTGGGCGGGCTTCAGTTCGGCAATGGCGCGCGAGAGTGTCCAAAGGTACAACGATCCCCTTGGCAGATCTGCTCATTGGTGCAACGGCTCTCTCGATTGGTTTTTCCGTTTTGACGGTCAACCTTCGGCATTTCGGTCTCATCCCTGGCTTGCTTGTCCTTTCGCTCTCCGAATGATTTGGCGTTCTCCCATCCCTTGCACCATCTAAGAATCGATGGCCGTCCAAACCGCCCGCATTCGCCAACTCAACTCTGCGCCCATCATCCCTGACCGCCCTTACATCCTCTACTGGTCCCAAATGAACCGGCGCGTCGATTCCAATCACGCGCTTCTTTACGCCGTCGAAATTGCCAACCATCTCAATCTCCCAGTTCTCGTCTACGAAGCCATCACTTGTACCTACCCATACGCAAACGACCGCTTGCATACCTTCATGCTCGAAGCCGTCCCCGAAACCGCTCGCCGCTTAGAAAAAGCCGCCATCGGCTACATCTTCTATCTGCGCCGCACCAAAACCGCCCCTAACAACACCTTCTACACCGTCGCCAAAAACGCCGCCGCCATCGTCACTGACGATTACCCCACCTTCATCGCCCGAACCCACAACGCATCCGTTCCCGCCAAAGTTGACGTCGCCTATTACGTCGTCGATTCGAGCTGCATCGTCCCGATGAACGAGATCCCTCACCGCCAATATGGCGCGTACACGATCCGTCCCCGCATTCACCGCCTCCTCCCGACCTATCTCACTCCCGCCGACCCCCTTCGCGTCAAACAGCGCTTCACCGCCGCCATTCCAAAATTCCACACGGAAGTCACTACCGCGAATATCAAAGAGCTGGTTGGTTCCTGCCAGATCGATCACTCAATCCCTCCTTCGTCCGAGTTCCAGGGAGGCCGTCTCGCCGCCGAAAAACTGCTCAACACATTCCTCCGCGTCAAACTGCGTCACTATGCCGAAGGCCGCAACGAGCCATCCGCCAATGCCACCTCCGATATGAGTCCCTATCTTCACTTGGGCCAAATCTCAGCACTGGAAATCGCCCTCAAAGCGACTGAATATGCTCAGGAGCACAAGCTGATCGCCGACGAGTATCTCGAAGAGTTGATTGTCAGGCGCGAACTGGCTTTCAATTATGCGCGCTTCGTCGATGACCCAGGCGATCTCAAGAATCTGCCAGAATGGTGCCAGCTCAACATGCAGAAGCACGCCAAAGACAAGCGCGACCCCGTGTATTCGCCTGAGCAGTTTGAGCGCGCCGAAACTCACGATGAACTCTGGAACGCCACGCAGAAGGAAATGCTCGAACGCGGTAAAATTCAAGGCTATTACCGGATGTACTGGGGCAAGAAAATCATCGAATGGTCGCGCACCTACGAAGAGGCCGCCAAAACCATGATCGATATCCACGGCCGCTATGCCCTCGACGGCCGCGACCCCAACACCTATACCAACATCTTCTGGTGTTTCGGCCTGCATGACCGGCCTTGGCCCGAGCGCCCCATCTTTGGCAAAATGCGCTATATGTCGTTGGAAGGCATGAAGCGCAAGACCAACACCCGCGCGTACATCGAGCAGATGAACGGCAGGTCGCCCGTACAACAGGCGTTATGGACTTCTTAATCACCGGCGCCACTGGCTTCATTGGCCAGAAACTCGTCAGCGCGTTGCTGGCGCGCGGCGATTCAGTGAACTATCTGGCGCGCCGGCAGAGCAAAACAATCAGTTCGCAGGCCGCGTTTCACCCCTGGGACGGCGAAACTCTTCCACCTCTCAACAGCGTTCCCCGCTTGGATGCGATTATCCACCTGGCCGGCGAGCCGATCGCGCAACGTTGGAATCCGCAAGTGAAAGACCGCATTTTCCGTAGCCGGGTCGACGCCACGCGCCAACTGGTTTCCGCCATCGGCGGTTTGCGTCACAAGCCGTCGGTATTGGTATCAGCTTCCGCTGTCGGCTTTTACGGCGATCGCGGCGCTGAGATCCTCACGGAAGGTAGCCCCGCCGGCTCTGGTTTTCTCGCTGACGTATGTCTCGAATGGGAACGCGAGGCTCAGCATGCTGAGGAGTTCGGCCTGCGTGTGGTCTGCGTGCGCATTGCCACAGTGCTGGGCCGCGACGGCGGAGCTCTGCCGCAAATGCTCACACCCTTCCGCCTCGGTGTCGGCGGCCGGTTCGGCAGCGGCAAACAATGGATGTCTTGGATTCATGTGAATGATCTCATCCGGCTCTTTCTCTTCGCTGCGGACAATCCTGTCAGTGGCCCCGTGAACGGCTCTTCGCCGCAGCCTGTCACGAACGCCGAATTTACGAGTACACTGGCGGACGCCGTCCATCGTCCCGCCTTTTTCGCTATTCCTCGTTTTGCGCTGAACCTCGCACTGGGTGAAATGTCAAGCTTTCTCTTTGACAGCCTCCGTGTCAGCCCCGCCGCTGCGCAGGATGCGGGATTCCAGTTCCAGCACGCGGCCTTAGCCGAATCTTTGGCCCAGCTCGTTCGTTGATCTGTTATCCTGAAGTTCTATGGCAATCCCGAATATCAAGCGCTTTCGGCCATTTTGCCCGACCTGCAGCGAATATTACACTCTGATGGCTGTCCTGCCTAAGGAGACGGATGTCGACGCGTATCTCAAAGACGCGGTGGCCCGGCACGATCATAAGGCTTTTCAGGAAGCTAAAGACAAGATGTTCAAAGTTCGCGTCGGCCAGCAGAAGCAGAAGAAAGCCAAGTAAGTTCGAACCCGCCGGCGTTATTCCCGGCGGGTCTCCAACACATGTTCGGCCCTTTTCGCCGCTATTTCTATTTCGCCGTCCGAGTCACTCGCTAGCCTTTTAAGCGCAGGCAACAGATCGTCACTGTGGCTTTCCCCGAAGATCCAGCACAAGGCCAGCTTCTGGGTTTTCGTGGAGTTTTCGAGGGTTTTCGGTAGGTTTTTGCGTACTTCTTGACGGTTTATTAGCTCTTTTAGGTAGGTATTCGCGGTATCCGCCCGTTGCCGGGAATTGAGATTCTCGACCAAATACAGAAGCGGGCTGAACTCTTCAGTGGAGACGTTGCCCTCATATACCAAGGCAAAGGCCGCCGCCAGGTGAATGCGCCAGTCCGCATTTGCTTCGTCGTAGCTGGTCTGCAAGGTGGGCGTATCCTCCGGCTCACGCAGGCGTCCCAGTCCTTCCAGAGCTGCCGCTCTTAAAGCTGGATCGCTATTCATGACATATTGCCTGAATATCGTGCGGTCCTCCGGGAGGGCCAACATCGCCAATGCTGAAAGAGTTGCGCGCTTGACTTTTAGATCGCGCGCATTTCCGAGCGCATATCGCACATCGGCCGCTGCCTGGGTGCTGTGCAAAACGCCCACCGTCTCCAGCGCCGTCACCTGTGTGCGCTCGTCGAGGTCGCGCACCAGAAAGCCTACGCCTTCGCCCGCGCTGGGATCGTGAATCTTCTGCAACGCCACCAGACTTTCAAAAATCAGATCGTTATCCTTCGCGTGCAAGGCCTGCATGAGAGCCGGCACTGCGACCCGTAGCCGCAGGATGCCGGCCGCCAGAGCGGCATTCGAGCGCGCCGCCATGTCATTGGAGAAGTTCACTTCTTCCGCAATCGCCGGCCCCACGTCTTCTCGCACCTTGACGTCATCGTCAATCACTTTGTCGTTGCGCGCCGAAAAGAACGATTTCACCTGCCTTAGACCGCGGGTGAAATAACCACTCAGCCCGCTATTCGCCACATACCCGGGTACGTAAACGTTGACAATGCCGTCCGTGGCGCGCACCCGCACCTCAGGGTCGGTATCGTGCGTAGCGGATATCAGCGGATCGAGGCTAGCTGTCGAGCCCACCCTGACGATTGCGTTCACCGCTTCTACGCGCACTGGCCGATGCGGATCCTTGAGAAAGCCACTCAGTTCGGTCAGGCTACCCGTGCCGTTCTTCTCCAGCGCGTGAATGCGGCTGATTTGTGCCTTGTCGCGATCCTTCCGATTTTCCTGACTGAAGAGAAGCAGCGGGAGAACACACCCATACCCCACAACCCGAAGTAAACGCATGATTTGAACTTACCCGGATTAGCGCAGAACTTCAATGATTGTTTTATGGGGGATCAAGCCGGCTTCGTAGCCTAAATCCAAGAGCTTTTGCGCGGCTTTAGGCACAATATCGCCGCCATCTTGCGTGTGGTGATTCACATACATCCCCACAAATTGATCGGCCAAGGCAGGATCGAGGTCGCGCGAGAACTGCAGCGCGTAGTTCAAAGCTTCTTCGCGGTGCTCTAGCGCGTATTGGATTCCATCTCTCATCATGCGCGTGCATTCCGACTGCACTTCCTTGGAAAGATCCCGGCGCAGTGCGTTTGCCCCCAGCGGCAGCGGCAAGTCGTACTTTTGCTTAAACCAGCGCCCTAAATCCACCACGCTATAAAGTCCGCCGCTGCCATACGTCAGCTGCCCTTCGTGGATAATCAAACCGGCATCCACGTCCTGATCCTTAACAGCCTGCAGGATCTTATCGAATGGCACAATCACCGGCACAAAATCGGGCTCGAATAGCTTGAGTGTCAGGAATGCCGTTGTCATGGTACCGGGAATAGCAATGCGCTTACCCTTCAACTCTTCGGCGGTCATGGTAGATCGCGGGCTGACTACCATGGGGCCGTAGCCATCGCCCACGCTGGAACCGGATGCCATTAAGATATATTTGTCCGCCACATACGGATACGCGTGATATGAAATTGCCGTAAGCTCATAGATCCCCTCTTGCGCCTTGTGGTTCAGCGATTCAATATCTTCGAGAACGTGCTGGAAGTTCAGGATGCGCGACCTCACCTTCTTCGTGGCGAGCGCATAAAACATGAATGCGTCGTCAGAATCGGGACTATGGGCGCAGACGATATCAAGCACCGGGGAGGAACTCATAGAGGATTACTGGGAGAGAGCAACTTCAGTTTAACAGGCGATTCAGAAACGCAGACGCGCCTTCGGCTAGGCGCCGACCACGCTATCCCGCAATTCCCGCAGGCGCGGTTCCAAAATCCGCAGATCCTTCACCAGTTGGTGAAAAGCTCGAACGCTCACATCAACCTCTTGGTCTTTGGCTGCGGACTCGAGTTCCTGGGCAGTCGCCCGGGCCCGGGATGCATGCAAGCTGGCCAACGAACCCTTGATGGTGTGGGCGGTTTTCGAAAGCGAATCCCAATTGCAATTTGCCACGCTCGCGTTCATTTCGGAAAGATCCTTCTGGCTCTCAGCGAGGAAAAGATCGATAATTTCCACCATCAACTCGTTGTCGTAGCCTACCTGCTCCTCGAATTTTTCAGGTTCCAGCACCGGCAGATCGTTTTTCATGGAAGCCACTCCAAGCTTTGCCGGCTGCGCGAGCGCTTGTGCCAAGTTTCGCACCGCTTCAGTCAGCGCTATGGGATCGATCGGTTCTTCGACCGAGCCATCCGTTCCTCCATCGCTCACCGACTGCAAGGCCAAAACAGGAATCCGCGTATCGGAACCTTGGCTCTGCTCTACCCGCCGCAGCTTCGCTGTGAAATCGGCTAAATTCCGTGCCGGGAAGTTCGACGCCAACAACACCGCATCGAACTGCTCGACAAACAGCGCTTCACCGGCCTCTTCCAGCCCAATGGCCGGGAGTACCGTGTGGTTTGCGCTAGCCAGAGTGGTGGATATCTCATCCGACCTCTCCGAGCCCCCATCAACAAGCAAAACCCTCAACGAATTCATGTCCTTTTACTCACAAGCGCCAAGTTCGCCCGCCGCTCGCCTCCAAATGGGAACATTACAAGCATACTTAAGAATCGTCCACTTGCCAACCAAACTTTAGTCCCTTTCTGGGAAAGGGCTTCCGACTCTGTGATGTATACTGGCAATTTAGTGGGGGTGCGCTTTCCCTAGCCTCTCGACGCAGACGGTTTT
>Ga0302326_10013337_pt1 | contig 17433 bp, 12 predicted proteins | sample Palsa_T0_3_FD_202264 | JGI IMG/M metagenome (GOLD analysis project Ga0302326, IMG submission 202264) | Peat permafrost microbial communities from Stordalen Mire near Abisko, Sweden - Palsa_T0_3 | ecosystem: Environmental > Terrestrial > Soil > Palsa > Peat permafrost | place: Sweden: Abisko... | reverse complement strand
TATTGCCGCTGACGTTCATCATCCTGGTGGCGGTGGGATCGGACTACAACCTGCTGCTGATCAACCGGGTCAAAGAAGAACTTCACGGTGGAATACATACCGGTCTGATCCGCGCACTCGGCAGCACGGGCGGCGTGGTGACATCGGCCGGTCTGGTGTTCGCGTTCACCATGCTAGCCATGCTCACAAGCGGTCTCCGAACCATCGGTCAGATGGGATCAACCGTCTGCATAGGCCTGCTGCTCGACACGCTGATCGTGCGCTCGTTCGTCGTGCCGTCTATCCTCGCCCTTCTGGGGCCGTGGTTCTGGTGGCCGACCGTCGTGCGCCGACGGCCTGAAGCGCAGGCAACTCACTAGTAGACGTCATCTGCTCGTAAGAAATACTGGGCAGAATTAGAAACTATGCCGACGCCATCAAGCCGAGTGCTCCAAATGCGGGCAGTCGACCTCACTAACCGCTTGCCGGGTTATCAGCTCCGCGAGTACGGCGAAGGCGACGACGCGTGGAAGCGAGTCACGACGAGGGTTGTCTGCGAGCTGGCCCCGCACGAGGGCGGCTTCCTGCCGGAGGTCTGCACGGTGGCGTTCACCGACGGAACCGAGCGCTACTTCAACCCCAACGACCAGGTGGAAATCCGGCCGTAAACGGTCAGGCGGGCACCTTGACGGCGTAGAGCTGGTGGGTTCCCTGCAGGCCTTTGAGTTCGGCCCCGCGGGGTTCGGATAAACCGATGTTGGGCACACCGTGGATCGCTTCGCGCACCGCCTCGCTGACGAGGATTTCGCCACCGCCGGCTTGGTCGGCGATCCGGGCGGCCATCGCGACGTTGCGCCCGAAAAGGTCGTCTCCGCGTCTGACCGACGGACCGATATGGATGCCGATCCGGACCCGGATATCCGCCCACTGCTCAGCGTTTTTGAGCAGCGCGCGCTGAATGCCAATCCCGCACAGCACCGCCTGTTCGGTGTCAGCGAAAGCGATCATGAATCCATCACCCTGGGCCTTGACCACGTGCCCGCCGTGATCGGCGACAAGCTTTTCGATGAGCCGGTTGTGACGCTCCAGGACCTTCACCCATTCGCGGTCTCCCAGCTCTTCGTTATGCGCTGTGGAGTCCTCGATGTCGGAGAAGGCGATCACGACATCGCCGTCTGCGGTCAGTCGCGCGAGGTCGGGACGTTCGACCTGGGCCCAGCCGGCCAGATCTTCGATCGAGTTACGGACTGTGGCGCCAATACCTTTCGTGATTAGGGAGTCGGCTGTCCGCCATGCGGTCCTGATCGCGAACGGCGCGAGCCCGGGGCGCCGTCGCCGGCCGGCAATCCGGGGTTGGCGAGCGCGCTCCAGTTCGGACCGAGTTTCCTTCAGCTGATGTCGCGACACGATGAGCAGCACCCCAAGCGCAATGAGCCCGCCGAGTTCAACGACCGCGATGCCGCTCGCCAGCAGGGTCGCGTTCATCGGTAGTCCGCAGACGCGGACGGTGTTGTCACGGTTCGATTATGACCGTAGACCCCACGCGACTCGCGAGCCGATGGCACTGACGTGCAACTCCTATGCGAGTGAAAGCTGCACCCTGGGTCATTCATAGGCTTCCTAACAAAGGTAAAGAGAGTGATCCCACGAGCGCATTGGTCAAGCGATGTAAGCACAACTGCAATCAAGAGGTGGCCGCGGGAACCGGCCGGGACGATCGGCATCGTTGCCCGAGCCGTTGGCGCCGGAGCTGCGCTGATCGGCTTTGCAATCGGAGCCAATAGCGTGCACGACGGCTCGCTGACCTTGGCTACGGCTTCGGCCAATCGTGGTCCAGCCGTGACTGACAAATGCACGGATAACCCAGCCGATCCGTCGTGTCCACCGATGGGCCCCAATGATGCGAAATGCGCGGGCGCGTGGCGCTACACCGCTGCGTGTTGGCGGTCCATTCGACCCGAACAACATTTCTAACTGCTCGCCAATCAGCCCCGGCTGCCCGGGGTTTGTGCCCTACACGCCACCGCCGACGCCCTCGTCGATCGAGCCTCCGCCGAGAGACAAAGGATACGAACCTCCCCCTCCGCCGCATCACCACGAGCGTGGGTCGCCACCCGGGACCGACCACCCCGGCCCAGGGCAACCGCTGCCCGGAACCGATCACCCGGGACCGGGCGAACCACCACTCGGTGCGGATCATCCGGAACCCGGCACGCCTGAGGCGCCGCCACCGGCTGCGGCCCCACCGGCGGTGGCGGCTCCGCCCGTCGCACCCGCTGCACCGCCACCGGCGATGGCGCCGGCACACGCACCGTCACCGTCACCGTCGAAGTAAGGCAGTCCGATGCGGCTGACTACAGCTTCAAGGCAGGATGTCAGGCGTGAGTTGGTCGAGGTACGAGGGAAAGGCGCCCGCGGAGAGAACTCTCACCGGAGCCGCACGAGACGCAGAGCTCGAAGACTTTATCCGCCTGCAGAATCCGCATCTCACCGATGTCCGTCTGGAGCGGGCCACTGCTACGGGCGACGAAGACAGCAGTCGGCAGTGGTACAGCGTCACCTACTTGGCCGACGATGGCGAAGGCCATCCCGCCGACAAGAAAGAAGAATGAACCCCTGATCAGCCCTTGTCCGACCAGCGGAAAACTGTGAGGCAGGCGGCCAATCCGCCGATAGTCCATGCGGTCAGCACAAAAAATATGTGCCAGTGCTCCCAATTGCCGGCCGGCTCGAAGGCGGCCATTTTCGGCGGCAACAGCACTGACCGGAAGCCCTGCGCCATCCACTTGACCGGAAAGATGGAGCCGACGACCAACATCCACGTCGGCAGCACGATGAGCGGCACGTAGGTGCCCGACACGAACTGTAAGCCGACCGCCGGGCCATTGGTGACCACGGCGGCCGCGACCGCGTTGCTGGCCAGATTGCTGATGAAGATGCCAAGCAGCGAACAGCTGACGATCCCCAGAAGGAACACCCAAGTCAGCGTGAGCCACCCGAAAACCGTTGCAGGCAAATGCAGATCGAAGAACAGTAAGCCGACCGTCAGAAGTATGACGGCCTCGGCAAGGCTGACGATTGCGACAAGGCAAATCTTCCCGATGAAATACGACAGCGCCGTGGTTGGAGTCCCACGCAAACGTCGTAATGCGCCGGTGTCGCGGTCGGCGGCGATGCTGATGCCCAGGTTGATGAACGACGTCGAGAGAATCCCGTACGCGAGCATGCTGGCCGCGATGACGGCGCCGGTGCTGGTTTCGGTGCGGGGCAATTTGGTGGAGAAGATCGAACCCAGCAGGATGCAAATGACCGCCGGTAGCGAAAACGTCAGCACCATTTGCTCCGGTCGGCGGTAGAACATCTTGAGCTCGGGTACAACTCGCGACAAGCCGATACGTAGCGGGGACGGAAGTGGTGGCCGTGACTCAGTCAGCCGGCGTTCCCGGGGCGCGGCGCTGGCGATGCGGTCGGTTCCCGTCACTTCATGCCGATCAATTGAAGGTAGGCGTCCTCGAGAGTGGGGCGAGAGACCGTCAGGTCAGTCAACTCCGTACCAGCCATCGACCGTTCCCTGATCAGTTCAGTCGGGCGATCGGTTTCCACTGTGTGGATCTCGCCGTCCGACCTCCAGCGGACGGTCGCGGCCGAGCTGACATACCGGATCAGATTCGGCGGTGAGTCGACTGCCACCACCTGTCCCTCGGCGATGACCGCGACACGGTCTGCCAGCGCTGCCGCTTCCTCGAGATAGTGGGTAGTCAGCAGGATCGTCGTGCCGCCACGGGCCAGCAGCCGGATGAGGTCCCAAAAGCGCAGTCTCGCTTCGGGATCAAAACCGGTCGTCGGTTCGTCGAGAAACAGCAGTGTCGGCAGGTTGATGATGCCCAAAGCGACATCGAGCCGGCGACGCTGGCCCCCTGAGAGCGTCCGCACTTTCGATTCGGACACCGAACCGAGCCCGACGAGTTCGAGCACCTCCTTGGGGACACGCACCGCCCCATAGCATTTGGCGAACATCTGCACGGTTTCAGAGACAGTCAGCATTCCGGCGTCGCTGACTTCTTGGAGTACGATGCCGATCTTGGCGCGCCACTCCCTGCCCGCGACTCCAGGGTCTTCGCCTAACACGCTCACATGTCCCGAATCACGCTTTCGGTGACCTTCGAGGATCTCGATGGTCGTTGATTTGCCTGCACCGTTGGGCCCGAGGATCGCAAAGACTTCGCCGTGTCCGACATCGAGGTTCACCTCCCGCACGGCCTGCAGTTGCCCGTAGGATTTCGACAAACTCCGAACGTGCACCGCGGGATTCATGAGTGTGCTCCGCCTTGTTTCTCGAGTTCAGCCAACACTTCCCGTAGCTCCGCCGCGGACAGTTGCTCAATAAATCGGTCGACGTTGTCGTCAGCTGTGTCGGTCTCTGGTACTTGTTCGGCGACCGTCGCTGGGCCGGCGTCGGTCAGGTGAAGGTCGGTGAGAATTCTGGTGGCCAGCGAATTGACACTTACGCCTCGGAGTAGCTCGAGCAGCGGCAGATCTATCGCGAACATCGCATTGACCCTGAGCCTGAATTCCATGGCCATCAAGGAGTCCAGACCGATGTCGTCAAGGGCGTCGTCGAGTTCGATATCGGCGACCCCGAGCTCGAACACTGCGGCAGCGATCTGTTGGACATGGCCGGCGACGATGTCGAGCCGTTCGGCGGGTGGACATGCTGAGATGAAGTCGAGTATCGACGAGTCCGAATCGCCTGCGTCGGCCAAAGTCTCGGCTGTACCCAACTCGGCGAACATGGGTGGCAGCTGACCGCCAAGGCTGGCGTGGCGGGCCCGTGCCCAGTCGGCACCGATCGCGATGACGTTGGGAATCTTTTGGTTGATGAGTCGATCGAGGATGCGGGTGCCGGCCGCGGGCGTGATGAGTTCGATCCCGCGCTGCGCGTAGATTTTTTCCAGCTTGAGTTCTTCGACCATCCCCACTGACCATGGGCCCCAACCGATTGTGAGAGCGGGCAGACCCTGGTCCTGTCGGTAATGCGCGAACGTATCGAGGAATGCGTTTGCGGCGGCGTAGTTGCCTTGGCCCGGAGACGCGATGACTGATCCTGCGGACCCGAACATCACGAAGAATTCCAGATCGGCCCCGTGAAACACATCGTGCAGGACACGGGCGCCCTTGATTTTCGGCGCCATAACTGTGGTGAAGTCACTTTCGGTCATGTTCACCAGAAGCCGGTCGTCGACAGATCCCGCGGCGTGGATGATTCCGCGTACTGGCTGGCCTCCGTCTCGAACATGACCAGTCAGCCAGGCATTGACCTGGTCGGGATCGGTGATGTCGACGCTGGCGGTGGTTACTCGGGCACCGAGCTGCTCAATCTTGCGGATGATGTCAACGGTCGCCTGATGCAAGTGGTCGTCGGGCAGCTGCGACCATTGCTCTCTCGGCGGGACCTCGCTTCGCGACAGCAGTGCAATATGACGTGCTCCGCGTTCGGCTAGGTAGGCAGCCACGATGCGGCCGAGTGCCCCGATTCCACCGGTGACGACGTAGGTCGCGTTGGGAGTGAGTTTGGTTGGGAAGTCCTGCGTCAAGCCTGTGCTCGCGCGGAGACGCGGGACGTACATCGTGCGGCCGCGGATGGCGACCTGATCCTCGGGATCCTCAGAGAGAATGTGCTCGCAGATGCGCGATGCAGTCTCCGTGTGGTCGTCGGCGTCGTCGATGTCGATCAGTCCGCCCCATCCGTTGACGAACTCTTGGTGGCCGAAGACGCGCCCGAGCCCCCAAACCGTGGCCTGTTCGATGGCGAGTCTTTCGGTTCCACGTGCGGGTTGCGTGTTGGCGGTGATCACGTAAAGCCGCGGAGCCATGGTGTCGTGCTCTGCGAAGGCTTTGGCGAGATGCAGGATCGTGAAAACACTGAGGTGATCGTTCATTTCACCAGACGTGGCCGCGTGACGGCCGTCGGATTCGGCGCGCATGTCTAGCGGCCAGCAGTTGATGATGCCGGCGAGGTCACCTTCGTTTTCGAGCTGAGTTTGAATCAACCGGTTGAGTTGCTCGGGCCGCTGCGGGTTCAGCGCGTACCCACCATCAATCTTCGTCAGCGCGGTGACGGGTTGGTGCAGGACTACCCGTACGCGGTGGCCGCTGCGGCGCAATCGGTCGGCCACTGTTGTCCCGATGCCATCGCCGTCGAGGAAGACCAACCAGGACAGGCTGTCTGATAACGCTGCCTTCTCAGCCCGATCGTTGCGGATCTCGGTGTGCGTGATCCACTGAATCTCGTACAGCCCTTTGTCTACCCGTTCGGGTGACATACTTGATGAAGCGCTCAGCGATTGCAGCGTGAAACCGGTGAATACGGCCAGTGAGTCTCCGTCGTCGCCGAAGAGTGTTATGTCGCTTTCGATCTCGTCCTTGGTGGCCGACACCACCGAGATCTGTGCGGTCATGTGTTGTTCAGGCGGGTGGTAGATGGCGCTTCGCCGGATTCGAACGGGAAGGTAAGTGGCCTCGTCTGTCTCGCGCCCGAGCAGAGTTGTGCCGATCAGAGTTTGGAAGGCACCGTCGATGAGGGCCGGGTGGAATCGGTATTGATCGATGTCATCGGCGATCTGCCCAGGGATCATGATGTCGGCGGTAGCCCAATCGTCTCCTGACATGATGCCGGCAATGGTCTGAAATGCCTCACCGTAGGTGAACCCAACGGCTTGTGCTCTGGTGTAGAACTCGTCGCGATCAATAATGGTGACGGGTTCTGCACGACGAGGCGTCTTGGCAGTGTCGGGATACCGCGCCAAGGTGTTGAGTTCTGCGGTGGCCGTTATCGTCCATTTAACGTCACCTCCTGTTGTGGCCGTGAACGCGGCGAATTCCAGGGTTCCCGTGTCGCGGTTGAGAGTGGTCCGCAGGATGGGATCGCAGGTTTCGTCCAGGATGACTGCGCGCAGAAGTGCCAGGTTGTCGACGCTGTAATCAGCCGACCCGTAGGTGACTTTAGCTGCCGCCAAGGCCATTTCGATGTATACCGCGCCGGGTACGAGCGTGCTCCCCTGCACCTCATGATCGGCCAGGAAGGGCACGGAGGCGGTACTCAACTCGGCTTCCCAGGTCGGATGAACCCCGCTCACCGGCTGCCCCAGCAATGGATGCACGGGGATGTAATGGAGGTCCTCTGCCGCTTCCTGAGTCTCGTTCCAGTAGCGCTTGGACTGCCACGGGTACAAAGGAAGTTTGAGAAGTCGCGCGGCTTGCCCAGGGTAGAGCGCATCCCAAGCGACCGAATGGCCGTGGCAATGCAGCGCGCCAACGCAATTCATGAGCGTACGCCCGTCGTCCTCGTTACGCCGCTGGGTCGCCAAGACGACGGCTTCGGTTTTATGGGACGCGGCTATTTCGAAAAGTGATGCGGCAAGGACAGGATGCGGGCCCAGCTCGACAAAGTGGGTATATCCATCATCGAGCATGCGGCGGACCGCAGGTTCGAAAAGAACTGTGGCGCGAGTGTTTTGCCACCAATACGCGGTGCCGTCGGCATATCCGTCCAACCGTTCGCCGGTGACAGTGGAATACAGCGGGATGGTCGCCGCGCCGATAGTCAGTTCCTCGAACGCGCTGATCAGGTCGCCTTTGATGGTGTCCATGTAATGGGTGTGATAGGGGACGTTTCCGTTGAGGAACCTGTTAAAGATCTGCAGGTCGTCGAGTTGACCGGCGATATCGTCGAGGACGTCGCTGTCGCCGGCGACGGTCACTGTTGACGGGCCGTTGATCGCGGCGATCGATGCTCGCTGCCCGATTGCATCGCGCGTTTTCGTGTCGATCTTCTCCATGAACGATTCGGCGCTGAGGCTAACCGCGAGCATGCGCCCCAGTCCGCTGGTGCGTTGCTGAAGGCGACTTCGGTGGTAAGTGATATGGATTGCTTGCTCGAAGGTAAGAACTCCGGCCAGATAATGGGCGGCTACTTCGCCGGCACTGTGGCCGATCACCGCGTCCGGGGTGATCCCGTAACACTTCAACTCCTCGGCCAGCGCGACCTGAATAGCGAAGTTTGCAGGCTGCGCGACAGCTGTTTCGGCCATCCTCGAACGGGTTTCATCGGCCCGAAGCTCGTCGACCAGTGACCAGTTCGTGTAGCTGGACAACTCGCGATCGCTGCGCAGAATGCTGTCGGTGAACACGGGATACACGTCGAGCAGATCGCGGCACATCTTCCACCACTGCGGGCCCATGCCGGTACAGACGAAGGCCAGCTTGGGTGCGGTCGGACTGGTGCGGCTCGCAGAGATCTGCCCGCCGTCGGCGAGGGCTTGAAGCTGTTCTCGCGCATCGGTGATGCTGTCCGCGACAAGGGTTTGGCGATAGTTCAAATGCGTTCGACGCCGACTCAGCGTGTAACCAAGATCGAGCAGTGAGAGGTCAGGGTGAGCGCCCACATGCTCGGCCAGCTGACGGGCTGTGGCGACGAGCGCTTCCTCGGTGCGCGCCGAGATCGGCAAGACAGCAAGGGGTAGTTGCTGAGAATGGTTCGCGCCGTTGGCGCCGAGCGGGGCGGGGGGCTCCGCGAGCACCACGTGGGCGTTGGTGCCACCGAAGCCGAAAGAGTTGACGCCCGCCACCCGCCGCGTGTAGTCGGGGAACGGGCGACCGGCTTGGGGAATATCAATACTTAACTCCCCCAACGGAATCTGATCGCTTAGGTTGTGCAGATGGAGGTTCGCCGGAATGTATCCGTGTTTGAGTACCAACGCAGCTTTGATCAGTCCGGCGACGCCTGCGCCGGCCTCGAGATGGCCGATGTTGGTTTTGACCGACCCGATTACGAGCGGGTTGGTTGCCGGACGTTCAGAGGCGAGTGCGTTGGCGAGAGCCCGGACCTCAACTGGGTCGCCGACCGGAGTTCCCGTGCCGTGTGCTTCCACATAACCGACTTCGTTGGGCTGAACCCCGGCCCGTCGCAAGGCCATCGTGATCGCTGCTTCCTGGGCCTCCGCGCTTGGCACGGTGATGCCGTCGGTGTGGCCGTCCTGGGATACCGCTGTGCCGAGGATCTGCGCGTAGATGGCATCGCCATCGCGCAGCGCCTGAGCCAGGGGTTTGATCACGACGACGGCACCACCTTCGCCCCGCGCGTAGCCGTCAGCGGACTGGTCGAAGGCCTTGCACCGCCCGTCCGGTGCGAGAAACCCACTCTTGGATTCCGCGATAGCGGTGTTGGGTCCGATCATGATGTTGACGCCACCAGCGAGTGCCAGGTCGCATTCACCGTTCCAGATGCTCTGCGCGGCAAGGTGTACCGCGACGAGCGAGCTCGAGCATGCAGTATCGACGGTCATGCTGGGCCCGCGGAAGTCGAAGGCGAACGAGATTCGGTTCGCCAGCATCGTCATCATCATCCCGGTGGCGGAGTGTGATTTGAATCGGTAACGGCTTGTGCGGCCTTGGTTTTGGAGAAGCTGATAGTCGAGGGTGAAGCCGCCGACAAAAACCCCGACGTCAGTGCCGGCGAGACTATCGGCGGATATGCCGCCGTCTTCGAGTGCTTCCCATGTAGTGCGCAGCAGGAGGCGCTGCTGGGGATCGATCAAGTTCGCCTCGCGAGGCGAGATGCCGAAGAACTGAGGATCGAATTGATCGATCTCGCTGAGGAACCCGCCTCGACGGGTCGCCATCTTCCCGACCTTGTTCGGGTTCGGGTCATGGTATTTGGCGGCGTTCCAGCGCGTTTCGGGAACGACGCAGGTAGCGTCGGTTTCGCTAAGCAGCAAGTCCCAGTAGAGATCCGGGGTAAGAGCGCCGCCGGGAAAGTGGCAGCCGATCCCGACGACCGCGAGGGGTTTGTTACTGCCTTGTTCGGCAAGCGTGTTCAACTTATCGACCTAACCACCAGTGATTCATCGATGCCCGGACCGCCGGTCAAATGGATGTGTGGCCTGCTCAACTGAATTCGAGTTCAGGAGCGGTTCGGACAATCCACTCCTGGCTGAGCGGATCGCCGTCTTGCTCCTGGCGGTAGGTGGATCGGAGTTCTCGAAGAAAGGAGTCTCGTTGCCACGCCTGTACCTGCTGCATGACCTCGTCGTGGGAAAATTCGCGACACTTATCTGTGAGTATCGTTTCGATCAGCTGGCCTGCCAGCTGACGGAGCATCCGCACGTTTGCGTCAAATTGTGCTGCGAAGTCCGACGCTTTCCCCATCATCGCGGTGTGCAGCGTCACCATGAAATTGTGCCGCGAGTACAGATCGACGAATTGCGATGAGGGGTGGGCGTTCTCGACCCCAGCCCACTCCCGGAAGAACCGCTGCATCCGGTTGCTCAGCTCGATGAGACCTTCCAAGTGTGGGACCACCCCGGGATCGTCAGCGACACTGGCGAATCGGTCGTTGCTGTACATCAGGCCCAAGAATCCCCAGTAGAAGGCGATGTCCCAGATCACCTTCGCCGTCATAACAGCCGGCGAGCCCATGAGTTTGTACTGGTTGCAGTAGATGTTGAGCCACATCTCGGTGAGCGACCGGAACAGCGAGTCGTTGATGCCGGACCGTGCGACGACATTTTCACCGTCGAGTTCGCGGGTGATCATGTCGGTGATGAGGCCGTTGCCGATCGCGACGAGGTCGAGCCCAGATGAGTACAACGGGTCGAGAAAGACGCCTGCATCGCCGGTGAGGCACCATCGGTCCCGTGCGTCATAGACTTTCGTGGCGCCGTGGCTGTACTTTTTCATGACTCTGAAGTCTTTGATCAGGTGTTCGTGCTGTCCCAGGACGGCAGCGCATTGCGGCTCGTGCTCAGCCAGCCACGATCGGGCTTTGGCGAGAGTGTTGAAATCGCTGAAAGGATGGAAGGCGGGATCGGCGACAATGCCGACGCTGGTAGCTCCGGACGCGAGTCGGATCAGCCATACCCAGTAGCCCTCGCCCATCAGGTGATTGGTGGACATCGCGCGGTCGCCTTCGACGAGGCGTGCCTGCCAACTCGGATCGTCGCTCCACCGGCCGATGTCGATTTCGGTCGCAACCCGCAGCCAGACGGCGTTGCAGTGGTGTTCGTTGGTGCGTTTGAGGTCCAATTGGCGGGGCAACGCCCGGTTGCGTCCAGAAGCGTCGACCACCCAACGTGCCGAAGTGGAACTGGTGGTTTTGCCGTGCTGAATGAGAACGGCATGGGGTTGCCCTCCGGTGCCGAGCTCGACGGATGTGACTCGGCCAGAGGTGATTTCGACACCATCCGACAGGCAGCGTCGATTGAGCTCGTTCTCCAGCCTGGCGCGGTCAATTTGGTAGGTGACCTGAGGGGTGAATGAGGAGCTGCCGAGTTCCATCCGTTGAGCGATATCGGCATTTCCGTCGTCCGAAAAGAACATTCGCAGCCCCATTTTGCGGAGCTGCGAGGTGTTCAAGTGGTCGGCCAACTCGAGGCGGTCCCGCAGGTACTGTGCGGCGATCTCGACTGTCGACTCACCGACGGTGTGGGTGATCTCTGGTACCGGGTGCGCGTGCGGCTCGATGATCAGAAGCCGCGTTGTAGGGCGCGCCCGACGAAGCTCCAGCGCCAGGGTGAGCGCCGCGACGCCCCCTCCGATGATGGCTACATCGTGATCCGACTGGGCGGTGGCGCCCTCCACCAGACGCATTTTGATCTTTTGCGCCAGCGCCGCCCGCGCCTGCGGGCTCAGTTGTGACAGCTGCGCGTGTACGTCCACAAGTCCCCTCCCGCTGTTCGGATAGGACAGTTACTTAACATTTAAGAAGCTACACTAATCCGGGTCACTGGCAAGCGGAGAAGCGAAGAGTCAGGCGAACCCCGAGGACATAACCCATGCCCGCAGCAACTGCTGTTCATTTCTTCCTGGAACTGGCCGCCATTCTCGTTGCATGCCGCATCGTAGGTCTGGCGTCGCAGCGCCTCGGTCAACCGCAAGTCGTCGGTGAAATGGTTGCCGGCGTCCTACTCGGGCCGTCGTTGTTGGGCCGGATCGCTCCCGACGTACAACACCACCTTTTTCCGCCGGGGCCGGCGAACGTCGTGCTGTACACCGCCGCGCAGATCGGCCTGGTCCTCTATATGTTCCTGATCGGACTCAACTTCGACGTCAACCTCATCAAACATCGAGTGAGCACCGCGGTCGCGGTCTCCGCGGCAGGCATCCTCACGCCTCTGGCGCTGGGTGCGTTGATCGCTGCGCCCCTGCTTGCGAGCGGAATCTACTTTGACAAGAGTGTCACGCTCACGATGGCGATGATGTTCCTGGGGGCATCGATCGCGACGACCGCATTTCCGATGCTGGCTCGAATCATCTACGAAAGAGGGCTTTCCGGAACGTCTTTGGGAACGCTCGCATTGGCGTGTGGGGCAACCGACGATGCGCTGTCCTGGTGCATTCTGGCAACGGTGCTCGCAATACACCGTGGCAGCGTCGCCGTCGCGGCTACCGCAATCATCGGCGGAATCTTGTATACGTTGCTGCTCTTGACAATCGGGCGCAGACTATTGCGCGGCCTCGGGACCGTGTCCGAACGCCACGACGCGATCACCGCACCGGTGCTGAGCACAGTCTTGATCCTGCTCATGGCCTGCGCCTGGCTTACTGACGCGGTGGGCATCTACGCCATCTTCGGCGCTTTCATCCTTGGCGTCGCTATGCCTTCCGGCTTCTTCGCGCAGCGCATGACCGCCAACCTCGAGCCGTTGGTCACCACATTTCTGTTGCCGCTGTTCTTCGTCTATTCGGGGCTCAATACGCAGATCGGCTTGCTGAACAGCCCGAAGCTGTGGGCGGTGACGCTCGGAATTCTCGTCGTCTCGATTGCGGGCAAAGGAATCGCATGCACACTGGCGGCGCGGCTGAGAAGGGTTCCGTTGCGCGAGTCTCTCGCCCTGGGCTCGTTGATGAATGCACGCGGACTCATAGAACTCATCCTTCTCAACATCGGACTACAAGCCGGCATCATCACCCCCACACTGTTCAGCATTCTTGTCCTCGTCGCTATCGTCACCACCCTCATGGCCACACCGGTGTTCGAGTGGGTCTACGGACGGCACCGCGAGAATTCGGAAAGCACTCTGCCTGGTCCTGCCCGCGAGGGAGCGGTCTCTCTGGCAGCGACCCGTAGCGAGCCCGCTGCTACTCGGCGTCACTGACGGCTTCGAGGCTTTTGCTCACCCGAGCCAAGGCGTCGTCGAAAACCTCCACCTTTTCTTCGCGCTTTTCGTTGGCTGGCTGGGTTGCGCCTCGGGCACCTTCGGCCTCGACGCGCGCCGCACCCTGGCGGCGCAGCAAGCTGAAGTTCTTCTCGCGTGCTTGCCGGAGTCGGCTCTGCAGGTCCTTCAGTGACTTCGCGTCCATGCGTTCCAAGGCGTCGGGATGAGCCTCGGCGATCAACGAGTTTTCCTGCGGGGTCAGGTTCACATGGTGGTTGCTCACCTTTGATTCATAGCCCGGGCCGGCCACACCTGTTCGACGAATCGCCGGAAAGCATCTTGAACCGTCACGCCGCGGCCATCTCGAATTCATACCGGCAGACGAGATGCGGTCCGGGACAGCGCTGCCCGATCTGCACGACGCGTAATCTGCGCCGGATCAGCAATGGTCATCCGCGTTGAAATTGCACGAGACATTGGCGCCAATCTGTATGAGGATGAAGCCATGCGATTCCTTGTCATGCTTGCGGGCTTCGCCGCCGTGCTGGGGGTGGCCACGCCGGCACAGGCTGATCCGGGCAATTCGGGGCGCGACGCGAGCTTTTTGGCGGCGCTCAACCAGGCCGGCATCACGTACCAGGACCCAACTGTCGCCGTCGCGGTCGCCAAAAAGGCATGCGAACTGATGGACCAGGGCAATCCCCAAGCCGGCGTCATCAAGAGTGTGTCGTCGAGCAATCCGGGATTTACCGCCGACGGCGCCGCCCAGTTCACCATGATCGCGGCGAGCGCCTACTGCCCCCAGCACATGGGGCAATCGATCACGCCGGCCCCGCCAACTCCGCTACCGCCGCAGCAACAGCCATTCGCCGACTTTCCAATAATCACACCGGGGGCTGGGTAGGCCTAGCCGGCAGCCCACGCTAGGCGAGGTGGCCGCCGCAACCACTGGTAACAAACCTGACTTACTCGTACGGCGGAAGCTCGCCTTTATGGCTCGGGCAGTAGACATCCACTGATGCGGTGATGAATCTGACTGCGGTTCTTCTAACGCGGTCGGGAAATAGGTGTAAGCGCGGATTCTCCGAATACCCACGGTTCATCTCGTCGTTTACCAAGGTGTCGACCGGGGTACCGCCATTGACTTCGCCACAGATTTGATGGGCTCGGGCAACGACACCAGCCACCTCACCGTCATCGACGGGAGGAATCTGTTCTTGTTCGAGCAGCGCCAAAAACTGATCCTGCTGGCTTGGGTCGGCCCCTGCCACGCCAGCGCAAGCAATTGCGGCGGTCAGCACCACCGAGGCGCTAACCAGAACGGCTGCAATGCTGGTGATGCCGGTGCGCACGGCAGTCACCACCGCTGACGAGTGCGTTGCCTGGACATGATGTCTGCGGCGTCGCCGAGCAATGCGTAGTCACCAAAGCTGACGGCGGCACCGGGTAGCCAGCGTGGCCGCGAGCCGTGGATGGCGGTGTGTTGCATAGTGATTAACCTACTTGTCATCGGCTAACACGGAGAAAACGGGAACCGTTGCGCTACTCCCCTAAACCTTGCTGTCCTTTGGGTTTTGGTATGACCGTGACACCGGGACATGGCAGCCGGGAGACCAGTCGTCGGGAACCGGATCGCCTCAATCCATATCTGAAATAAGAGTCGGGTCGCCGCAACCTGTCCGTGCGGCGCCTTTCGGACACTCAGAAACTGCCAGTGCCAGCGTAAGGCCACCAGTCATTTGGGTCATTTGGGTTGTAGTACTCACCATGCGACGGTTGGGCCGGCGGTGGCGGCTGTGGTGGATCGGTGGGTGGATCCGCTGGCGGCGGCGCCGGGAGGACAGCCGGCGTATTCGGCGTGCCGCCGAAACCGGGCGCCGCATACGCCGTGACGCTCACTGTGGCCGTGGGTACAGCGATAAGCACCCCCGCCACGGTGATCTTTGTGATGTTGCTGCGGACGCCGGATGACATTGCCCAAGTCATTGATCACTCCCTTCACCGGGTCCCGAATAGCGCCGATATTGCCACTTAATTGATCGATGCGACAGGTACTGTCACGACGTTCTAGCCGTCGTGCGTTGGCCGGTCTCGGACCCTGTTGCCACCATCGGGGCGTGAAGCGCTTCATTGTGGCCCTAGCGGTCCTGGGGGGTGTCAGCCTAAGTCTGGCTGAGGCTCACGCCGACCCGACGCCAGAACCGTCGCCGTACCAGATCCAAGGGCCTAACGGTCCGGTGTACCGCGGTATGCGGACGCTGCCGCCGATTTGCGGGGTACAGCCGCGGGCATGCGCAGGGAACTGGGATCCGAATAGCGGGGCTTGGGTCTTCCCGCCTGGAACCTGAGCGCCCTAGCTGACGTGAGTGACCGGGCCGTCCCACTCTCCGGGGCGGCCCGACCTAAGCGGCGTGGGCCTCCGCGACCTGTTCGGAACTACCGCCTCGGTGTCTGCCAACGCAACGGCCTCAGTCAACGCCTCAATTACCTGACGGGCCTCCGCTGTCGTGATCGGATCACCAGGGACGTCAACAGCGATGCGCCTTTGGATGCGCCCGTCGTCGTACTGCTTGCCAATGACGGCGACAGTGATGGGGTAAGGCCGTCCGTTATGGGTCGTGTGCTCGACTGTCCAGCTCTGCCCGTCAAAAAGTCGTTGGCCCTCTTCCCAGGGGCCAATCCATGTTGCGTCTTCGGGTTTGCGGGTCACGGCCTGGGCTCCTCTGTAGCCCCCTTGGCGCGAAAGAATACGCTCGCAGATGGGCCATGTGCCCAGGTCTACCGGTCTTCGGAATCCATATCTGATTTGCGGACACTCATTGTCGGTGGTTCGGGGTTGCCTCTGAACTGCGTCGGGCTGACAGGATTTGAACCTGCGACCACTTGACCCCCAGGTATGTTTCCCCCATTCGCCGGTGTTCGGCTAGGTCTATTTTCCGTTGTCATAGCGCATTTCGTACATCGGCGTATGCCCGCGAACATCATCTAATGGGCGCACGAATGGGCGTGTGGATTTGGCGCGACCGGCCAGATCTGTCAATGTCCACGCGACCACCAGGGTTCGGAGATAGCAGATTAGGTGAAAGCGTCCTCGCCGTTTGGCAAGCCGTGACTGTCACGCAGTTCATACACAACAATCCACGCAGCTTGCCGGTCCATTATGGATTCGGTATCCCTGGTGTTAACGCTCCAGGTATCCCCGGTGTTACTTGCATCGCGGGTGCTGGTGGTCCCGGTGCGGGGATCCGTCGTCCCGGTATTTCCGGTGCTTCCGCTGGTCGCTCATCTGGCGGGACTCCCTCAGTCGGTAAAACCGGTTCGCCCCAAAAACCGTCCGGTGCCATGTGGTCTTTGCAGAAATTCGTAGAGTTCATCACCACCATGTATTCCCTCCACAAGCCTGGCGGGTTAGGCGCCGGTGCCATCGCGCCGTCTGGACAGCGCCACGTACAACTAAGAGCGCCGATACCGGCGCCACCGAATGCGAAGCTACCGCCGCCGTTAGCGGCCCCGAGAATGCCGTTGACGCCGAAACCGCCTGCTTCGCAATGCATATGCGAGCCGTTGATCTCGGTCGGGTAGTCGCAGAAGCCACCTTGCGCGAACAATGCGCCGCCACCGGACCCAACGCCGGGATACGTGAGCCGATCCAGCCGGGAGAAATATTGACGCACAGAAGCCGAAAAATGCCAATGAAGCGCAAATTACGATTTTCTTCATGCTTTTCATGCGGTTCCTGTACTCCAGGTTTGGGCCCCAGCATTCGGATTCTGCTCCGTCCCATCGCCCAATGTGGTCCGTTTGAATCAGCTTGCTGAATGAACGAATGCTCAACTCGGGGTATAGGGATTGTGAAAGCGTGGCCCTCCGTGGGGCTCAACGGACGCGCGTCGGCCTCGTCAGGTTCTACCCAAAGGAGAAACGATGGCCGCAGATGGTCTGAGCAGACTCGTCGGTTTGTGTGCCGCGTCGCTCGCGATTGCCCTGTCGCTTGCCCAAACTGCGTCCGCCGACACTCCGTCCTGGAACGGCGAGTACGCGATCAAGTTCATGGTTGGTCCAAAGGACGGGACCAGCATGGCGGCCGGTGATCCTGAGGGGCAGCACACCGAGACCTATGGGTTCCGCTCGAGCTGCACGAGCGGAAAGTGTGTCGCGACAATCGTTAGCGGCCCTCCGCCCAGCAATCCGACGGTGCCGCAGCCGGTTCAGTTCACCTGGGATGGGTCGTCCTGGACGCAAGTCAGCGAGTTCCAGTGGGACTGCATGATGCACGACACCACCATCCAATGGGCTCCGG
>Ga0302326_10013336_pt1 | contig 17433 bp, 20 predicted proteins | sample Palsa_T0_3_FD_202264 | JGI IMG/M metagenome (GOLD analysis project Ga0302326, IMG submission 202264) | Peat permafrost microbial communities from Stordalen Mire near Abisko, Sweden - Palsa_T0_3 | ecosystem: Environmental > Terrestrial > Soil > Palsa > Peat permafrost | place: Sweden: Abisko... | reverse complement strand
AGCCCTAAGAATACACCAAGCATCGGGTTGGGGAAACGGACGAGTGGATACAATCCTCGGATACGGTTTATACTATCCGTGGAGTCTATCCAATGCCGGCCGCCGATACAGGACTCGCGAAAGCACGCCACGTGTTCACCAAACACGGGGGCATGCTCCGCACGGCCAACGCGATCCGGCTTGGCATTCACCCGCGGACGCTTTACGCTCTCAGGAACTCTGGCGAGATTGAACAGGTTGGTCGCGGACTTTACCGGCTCTCCACGGCGCCGCCGCTTTCCAGCCCGGATCTCGTTCCCGTCGCCATTCGAATTCCGCGCGCAGTAGTTTGCCTGATCTCAGCGCTTGCCCACCACGGTCTGACGACGCAGGTTCCGCATTCCGTCGATCTTGCGCTGCCCAGTCATGCTCAGATTCCGAAGATCGATGGTGTACCGCTGCGAGTGTTCTGGTATTCCGAGCCATCGTTCAGCGCCAGCATTGAAACCATCACGATGGATGAGGTGCCAGTGCGCATCTATTCGCCAGAGAAGACCATCGCCGACTGTTTCAAGTACCGGAACAAGATCGGGCTCGATCTCGCGATTGAAGCTCTCCGGGCTTACCGCGACCATACGCTGAAGCCGAACTTTCAGGCGCTGGCAAAGTTCGCTCGGATCAACCGTGTCCAAAAAGTCATGCGGCCATATCTTGAGGCCGTGCTGTGAGCGGCCGCGACGTTGGCGCTTCGGTCCGTCAACGACTGCTCAATCAATCCCGCGCGCAAGGCCGTCCATTCCAGGAACTTCTACAGTACTTCGCCATGGAACGATTCCTCTATCGCTTGTCGAAGTCGGCTTCCTCAGACCGGTTCATTCTGAAGGGCGCGCTCTTGCTGACAGCATGGCGGGCGCCTCAGTCGCGGCCAACGATGGACATCGATCTCGCTGGAAGGACAAGTAACGAGCTGAACCATATTGCAGAACTTGTAGGAGCAGTGTGTGAGGTGGTGGCTGAACCGGACGGCGTTGATTTCAATCGCGCTTCAATCGAGGTCAGCAGAATCAAATTCAGGCCGAACTGGTCCAATCACCGCCATCGAGCGGTGGCGGCGTGGCCCACCCTGGCGCCGCTAAAATGGCGCACTGCCCCTCCGCCATCAACAAAGGAGCCGCCTTTGTGGGAAAAGAAACCGGCCGCCAGTCCCTGGCTCGATCTTTTCCGGCCGCCGCTTGCCAGGCGCACGTTCCTCACCACCGCGCTAGCCACGTGCATGCTTTTCGCCTATTGGGGACTCAATACCTGGCTTCCAGGATTTCTCTCCGCTCCCCGCTCGCAGGGCGGCGCCGGACTCAACATCCTGCACTGGTGGGATTTTTCGGCACCGGCTTCTTCTCGCTGTTCGGAACCATGCTGGCCGAACTTTATCCCACTTCCATCCGAGGCTCCGCGCAAGGCTTCGTCTATAACACCGGACGCGCCGCCAGCGCGCTTGCGCCTTTTGCCATCGGAGCCATCGCCGACCGCCACGGCCTGGGATACGGACTCGCGCTGAACTCCGCTTTCTTCCTGATCGGCGCGGCGCTGATTTTTACGCTCCCGGAAACTAAGGGCACCCACCTGGCTTGATCGCTATACTGAAACCAGGAAGCGGCCATGCACAGCGAGTACATAGAACTTCGCGACGGAGGTTACTACTTGGCCGGTACGCGTATTTTCGCTGGATTCCATTGTGTACTGTTTCAACGAGGGCAAGTCGCCCGAAGCAATCCATGAAGACTTCCCCTTGCTGAAGCGCGCGCAGATCTACGGAGCCATCGCGTTCTATCTCGACCATCAGCCGGAAATCGACGAGTATCTCGCCCGCAGCGAGCGCGAGTTTGAGGAAGTCGCCGTCCCGTTGCAGCAGGCGAATCCCGCCCTTTGGAAAAAGTTGGAGCGCGCTCGCGCAAAAATGGGTGAGCCTCGCACTTGAGTCTGCGCTTCTCGCGGACGTCGACCTAAAGTACACCATCGTCACAGCACTCCGCCAATCGCGATCCCACTATCCACTTCACTTCCGGTGTCGATTCTGGCCTGACCGGCCTCGGCGATCCCGATCTCCCCGAGCGAGCCGCTCATGGTCGCCGGACCATGCTTGCTCATTTCCGTGCGCGGCTCGAAGCGAAAGAATCGAGTCCGGGCCTATTCGCAGTTTCTCAAGGGGCCGCTCTCCAGCCGGTGGTCGATTCGATTGTTCTGACTTGGGCCGCGTCGGAGCCGTCCGAATGGCGGGACTAGATTCGCCATCTCCCACCCCTCGCGCGTCACGTGTTCAGCCGTTGATCGATTGCGCCGCATCGCTTCCGACTTGACTGCCGCGTCCGACCTATTTCGTGGCGATATGTTGAAGGTCTTTTTCGTTCTCCACCATAATTTTGTCTAGAATCAGCAGTCGCTGTTCCGGTCGACCCAGATGCAACAGAACCGGGACGCGCGTTGTTCAGGCGACGAATCGATATAAATTCCAAATGGCGTTTCCCAACTCTCGCAGGCATGAGTTGCGCTACGCCTTGCCAATTATTTTTATCCTTGTTTCACGAAAAATCTGGTGTACAATAATCCAAGTTCCGGCTCTTCACTCAACAGAAGGAGGGATGCACCGTGTCCAGTTTTACCTACCCAGGTGTGTATATACAGGAACTTCCCAGCGCCGTTCATACGATTACCGGTGTGGCCACTTCGATTGCAGCCTTTGTGGGGTGGGCCCCGATGGGGCCAGTCAACGAAGCAGTCTTAGTCCAAAGCTGGCCGGAGTTTCAGTCGCAGTTCGGCGGCCTTTATCCTAATGTCTATCTGGGGTATGCCGTCAACCAGTTCTTCGGCAACGGAGGTTCGCAGGCCTATATCGTCCGGATCGTAGATCACACCAGCGGCGCCCCGGCTGCGACCGCATCCTCCAGCTTCACGATCGGGGGCCGGACGCTCTACGCGAACAGCCCGGGCAAGTGGGGTAACGGCATTCAAGTCACGTTGACGATTTCGCCCGCGGACACCACCCGGTTCAGCATCCTGGTGCAGCAGGTTACGACAACCGGGAGCAAAACCACAACTACGACACTCGAGAACTTCGCTAATCTCTCGTTTAATCCGGCGGACCCGCAGGGCAACTACGTAGTCGCGGTTATCGACAACGACTCAAATTACATCACGTTCATCAACCCCGCCACGGGAGCGCAGCCGAGCGCACCCACGGGGACGCCAGCGGCCGTCGCCGCCACGCTGCTCAGCGGCGGGGCCGACGGCAACATCCTGCACCCGACCGCGGGCGCTACCGGCGCCTTTGAAGACGCGCTGAACGTCTGGGGCGCCGCCGGCATTCCCGCGCAGAGCGGCATCCCGCTGCTGGACGGGGTCTTTTTCAACCTGCTGGTGGTGCCAGGCATTCCAGGGACATCCGTGTCAACTGGGTGGGGCCTCAGCCCGGACGTGGTCGTAAACATTGGTGAATTGTGACTAGATCGGAAGCGGGCGGATTCGCAGGGGCTATTTTCGGGGAAGAGGCGGTTGAAGACGAGGGGGCGAGTTGGGTTTACCCCGTCCGACGGACGCCGGAGGCACGGGAAGGTTTTCCCGGTACGAACCAGGTTGGGAGGGAGTGCTATGAGGCGGGGTCGGGTGCTGCGGCGGGCGCATCGGGAGCGCGGATGTTGGGGTGGGAGTTTGGATATCGAGAGCCGCCGGTTTACGGGCTACCTCAAGGGTGCTCATCGGGTAGCGACGAAAGATTTTCGAGTGGCAATTAATGAAATCGGAACAGAGCGTGAAGGCGAGCAGCTCGTACTCAGGGGTGTTCCGAGGACGGCCATTACGAGCGGAGGAGCCGAGTACAAGTTTCTGAGGAGCATAGGATGGCTGCCGTAATCTCACGATTGCTTCTGCAGCGGAGTCATCGGTACATGCGCGGACCACTCCCGGCGAATTGCACCGGTGAGCCGGCAATTCGTCCATCCTCAGTGAACACGGTTGCGCGAATTCATGCGTGGAAAAAAAGGGGGTCGAAACGACAGGAGCTTATGCCGACATGGTGGTGGATTGGTCTTGCGTCTGGTCGCGGTGGGGTGATGCGGACCGGCGCCGGGCGGTGTTGAAGGAGGCGGTCTCTTATGACGCGCAGAACATCTACGGGCATTCCCATTTCCGCGGCGACGAGAAGATCGCCGAAGCGGGAGCCTTCAAGAAGGGGCCCATTCTCGGAGGGTTCACAGCACAATCCCAGCGAGCCATTTACTACAACCCGGGGAAGGCCAGCACAAGCCATCATCGTGTTCGGCGGCATGGGGCTCGCTCCGAATCGACCGGGATCGCTCGTCATTCTGGAGACGACCGGTGAAACCTCGATCACCTCGGCGCACTACCGCCAAAGATTTCAGCCGGTATCGATCGTCAATCGGATGGGGGCGTATCGCGAATACCTAAAAGGCATCCCCGAGGTCAACTACAACTCATGGATCGCTACTGGTTGAATCCCGGTTATGTCCAAGGTCGCCGCCGGGTGCTCGGAAAAGCAAAGCAGCCGTGGGAGGTACTGGGACAACACCTCTCGCGGCCTGATCAAGACGATAGGCATGGCGATGGTCGAATTTGCTCCGCCGGACAAGATCAACCTGGGGCAGCTTGCAAATATAATCTTCGACGACCCATTGCGCTACGCGCAGTTCGCGGTTCAGCGCATAAAGAACGACAAACTGGCCGCCAGGTTGATGCGTTACGCCAGGCCCGGCACCTCCGATGTCAAAAGCATTCGGGAGGTGATCCAGAATACCTGCACGCAACTCGAATTCCTGAATGGAGGAGCCGATCGCGGAATGCCTGACCCGGTCCGACATCAAGATCGGTGATCTGCGTAAAAAGCCGCAGACCTCATCATCATGCTGCCGCTTGAAACTCTCGGGGTGAACAATCGTTTCCTCACCTGTTTCCTGGAGCAAACCCTTGCCGAACTGCAAATCGAGCAGTTGCCGGCCCCGTTCCCGTCTGCATCCTTGTCGATGAGCTGCTTCAATACGGCCACATGGAATCCGTTCGCTCTAACGATGTCCTCATTGCGCAAATACGGGCTTGGTTGGGCGAATTTTCTCGTGATGCGCCGGACGCACGCTACCTTAAAGAAGGCTCTTGGGATGGACGGCAAGCTCGTAGCAGATCAGCTTGGCCACAGCCTCGACGTCAATCAAAACGTCTATACGCAATCGCCGGTCGAAAGCAGGCTCGACGTGGTGAACCGACTCGAAGAAAGCCTGCTTGTGATGTAAACGGAGTTCTAACGGAGTTCAGATTGAAGCTGGTTTTTGTAAGTCATTGAAGAGTTGGAGCGGGAGACCGGGATCGAACCGGCGACGTCCAGCTTGGGAAAATGGGCCATGTTTTGTTTTAAGTAATATAACTGCGCGTGGCGTTGATTCAGGGTATGGAAAACGCCAATAAAACAAGGGTCCGTTTTGGCTGGTGTGTTAATGGAGGGTTTTAGGAGGGTCAAGTCGACCCTCGGGGAGGTCGCTTCGACACCTTCAACGCTGGAGCGCTGCGCGGACCGTCCGCAGGTCCAGAAACATCCTTTGTGGTCCCGTCGCCGCAGCACCCTCGATGGGCACAAAACCATATCGTGCATACCAGTTGACCCGATCCCGATAGGCGTCTGTGATGATCGAGCGACAGCCAACTTCATCGGCCACGCGCAAGCTGATGCGGAGCGCTTCCGAAATCAGCGCATGGCCAAGTCCCCGGCCTGCAAAACGCCGATCCACGGCGAGCCGCGCCAGTAAAATCAACGGCAGATCGTAAGGAGGCAGCCCGCGGACATACTTCTTCGGAAACGAATCGCGAGGCACGCCTGCCATCGCCAGGGTAAAGTAGCCGAGCACGGTTCGCGGAGCGTCCTCATCGAGAGCCACATAGCTTACACCGATCGAGCTCTTCTGCTGATTGGTCCAGGCATGACGCTTGAGATAATTGTTGAGGGCGTCATCACCGCAATCGAAATTCTCCGCCTCATCGTGTTCTTCGAGGCGGCGAATGACAATGGCCATTCAGTCCCGCATAGCCCGAATCAGGGCATCGGTTGGGCGGTTCGCTTCCCCTGCAGATACGAGTTCCGCAAGACTTTCGAGTTCGCGCGCCGTCCATTTGATTTCGACACGTGGCAGGACAAGGCCCGGAGCCACGCGTTCCAGCCGCGGAAAGAGCAGCACGTGTCGCTCCCCGCTCGCGCTCTCGCTCATGATCCGGTGCCCCAACTTCCGCTCCGACACGGCCCATCGAAACAAGGCCACGGCATCGGATAGGAAGTCGGTGTTGCTGCTGAGCTGCAATTCTTCCTTGAGCAAGCGTAGCGAGCGATCTTCCGCTGGAGCAAGGTCGGCCTGGAACTTGGACTTCCGCCGTGGACCAGGAGCTGGAGCCTCGATCCGCTTTTTTTTGGTCTTCACAGCCATTGCCTACCTCAGGTTGCCGAGACGTATTCTGACTCCTATTATACTCGCATTCCATTCCTCTATGGAGTTAAATCGGATAGCCACCGGAGGACGGGTGACCACTTCATCACGCGCTTCGTTTTCCTCCCCCTCGCCCGCGAATCGACGAGCCTTCTGGGAGAACAGTAGCGTCCGTCGCAGCTACTCTCGTCGCGTAGAAGGATGTGATTGAGCGCTATATGGAAGGACCCCAAGAACGAATGAAAACATTTATTCTGGGGCGGTGTAGCCCCGACAACGAGGACGCTCACCATGACAGAGGTTTCTGAATATGTGCTGGAGCCTTTCGGCAAGGCGCGGAGTTCACCCTGTACCGGGGCCGGCAACCTGCCGACTCATCGCCGGTCCTGGCGGTGGCACTCGCCGCGGAGCAGCCTTCGCCTCAGGGTCTCCGGCGGCTCAAGCACGAATACTCGCTTGCGGCGCAGCTCGATCCCGCCTGGGCAGCCAAGCCTCTGGCGCTCACTCGTTACGAAGGGCGGACGATCCTCGTACTTCAGGACCCTGGCGGTGAGCCCCTGGATCGGATTCTTGAGGGGGAGCAGGGGCAACCGCTCGATCTGACTCGCGTCCTGCGCATCGCGATTGGCATGGCGAAGGGTCTCGGCCAAGTCCAGCGGCACGGCCTCATACTCATACACAAAGACATCAAGCCTGCCAACGTGCTCGTCGACGACGCCGGAGATCAACCCGCGGACGCCACGGAAATCGTGAACGCGGCGAATAAACAAAGTCTCGTGGAAGCGCCATCGTGTCCCCCTAGCCAGGTCCTCCGATTATGGATCCCGGGGGGATGCCAACCCCCAATTTGCATTGCATGCAGCCGCCCATTACAATGACTGATTAGAACCAAAGTTACGAAGGGGCTTCAGAGATGGACCCCCGGTTCATTGACCGGGATGCTTCAAAAGCGCTAGACTTTCCTCTTGGTTCTCGGTCGGTAAATCGCGACCTTCCATATTCTTAGAAGACCTTGAGGAGGCTATTCGGTGTCAGAAAAGATGCGGCACATTTTTACCTCGGAATCCGTGAGCGAGGGACATCCCGACAAGATGGCGGACCAGATTTCCGATGCGGTGCTGGACGCCGCGTTGGCGGTTGACCCGCTGAGCCGGGTGGCTTGCGAAACGCTGGTAACCACGGGCATTTGCGTGGTGGCGGGCGAAATCACGACGAAAGCCATCCTGGACGTACCCAAACTGGCTCGCGAAGTGATCGCGGATATCGGATTCACGGACGCCAAGATGGGCTTCGATGCCAAGACGTGCGGCATCCTGAATGCCATCCAGACGCAATCCCCGGACATCGCCATGGGCGTGGACACCGGCGGCGCGGGCGACCAGGGTTTGATGTTCGGTTACGCCACCGATGAAACGCCCGAGTTGATGCCGCTGCCGATCATGCTGGCGCACAAGCTGGTTCGCCAGCAGAGCGAGATTCGCCGGACGGGTAAGCTCACTTATCTGCGTCCGGACGCCAAGAGCCAGGTTTCAGTGGAGTACGTGGGCAATAAGCCGGTCCGTATCGATGCCGTGGTTCTTTCCACGCAGCACGATGACGATGTGACCACCGAGCAACTCCGCGCCGACGTGAAGAAGTTCATCATAGACCCGGTGGTGGGCGGCAATCTGGTGGATTCGCAGACCAAGTATCACGTGAACCCCACCGGCCGTTTCGTCATCGGCGGACCGCACGGCGACACCGGCCTCACCGGCCGCAAAATCATTGTGGACACCTACGGTGGCATGGGCCGTCACGGCGGCGGCGCGTTCTCGGGCAAAGATCCGACCAAGGTGGATCGCTCGGCCTGCTACATGGCGCGCTACGTTGCCAAGAACATCGTCGCTTCCGGCCTGGCTTCACGCTGCGAAGTGCAGCTCGCCTACGCCATCGGCGTGGCCGAACCGGTTTCCATCATGGTGGATACTTTCGGAACCGGCAAAGTGGACCAACAGCACCTGGTGGATCTGGTTCGCCATAACTTCAAACTCACGCCGAAAGGTATGATCGAAACCCTGAAGCTGCGCCGCCCGATCTATCGCAAGACGTCGTATTACGGCCACTTCGGCCGCACCGAGGAAACCTTTACCTGGGAAGCCACCGACAAGGCCGAAGCTCTCAAGGAAGGCGCCAAGCTCACCGCCGCCGTTGCTAAGTAAAGGTAACAAGTGAAGGTGACAAGTAAAGGCGACAAGTCGCCATGTCAACGCCAAGTAGAAATGTCCTAGTCCCCGCCAGGTAACGGTCGCGGCTCCGTAACGAAGCACACTGCTACACACCGAGCCGCGCGCGTTAGCCAGCGGTTTTATCCGCAAACGCGAATGGCATTCTGTCTAGTTGAGGAGGCCTGCGCCGGGGAGCCCCGGTACCGGCCACACAATCGACCGTTCACCGGCCGCCGACCGCAAAAATAGAAAGCTTTCGCGGCCAGTCTGCCACAGGAGTAGAATTGTTCGAGAACTATGCCCCATTCCAGCGGATTGAGCGCCATGCTTCGTGTGATTAGCCCAGGCACGATCGCGGTTGCCGCCTTAGCCACTGTCAGCAGTTTGGCGGCACAGCAGCCTCCCGGCACGAATCTGGAAGTGCTGCAATTGCGGCCAAATTTCTATATGATCGCCGGCGTTGGCGCGAACGTCGCCTTTCAAGTCGGAGTGGATGGCGTTGTGGTTGTCGACTCGGGTTCCGCGTCAAGCGCGGATGCGGTGGTCGCCGCTATTAAGAAAGTCACGCCACAACCCATCCGCTACGTGATCGACACCAGTGCCGATCCCGACCACGTGGGCGGCAACGCCAAAGTCGCGAAAGCCGGGCAGACACTGTTCACGGGAAGCGGCGGAGCCGGAATCGCCGCCAATTTCCTGGGAGGCGGGGCGTCGATACTGGCCGCGGAAGAGGTCTTGGCCAGAATGAGCGGACCGAGCGGCCAGCCTTCACCGTTTCCGCTGGAAGCCTGGCCAACGGAAACGTTCAATCTACCGCGAAAGTACATGTACCTCAACGGCGAGGGCATTGAAATATTCCATCAGCCGGCCGCGCACACCGATGGCGACGCAATGGTCTTCTTCCGCCGTTCCGATGTGGTGGTGGCCGGCGAAGTCTTTGACACTCGGGCGTTCCCCGTAATCGATATCGCCAAGGGCGGAAGCATTCAGGGCGAAATTGCAGCCTTACAGAAGCTGGTGGATACGGCTATTCCGTCCGTGCCGATCGTATCGCGCGAGGAGGGCACGCTGATCGTGCCAGGCCACGGCCGTATCTGCGATCAACTTGACGTGGTGGAATATCGCGACATGGTGACCATCATCCGCGACCGTGTCCAGGATTTGATGAAAAAGGGCCTCACGTTGGAACAGATCCAGGCAACCTCGCCGGCCCGGGGCTATATACGCCGCTATGGGTCCGACACCGGCTCCTGGACCACCAACAATTTCGTCGAAGCCATATATCGCAGCATGAATGAGAAAGTGCAATGAGAGTCTTTTTCATCGCGGCGCTCGTCGCGCTGCCGCTCGCCGCGCAGCCCAGCGCGGCCGTACAGGGGAACGCCGCAAGCACGGCAAAAGCCTCCGCGCCGATGGATATGACCGGCTATTGGGTCTCGTTCGTGACCGAGGACTGGCGCTTCCGGATGGTGACGCCCCGCAAGGGCGATTACCAGGCGGTACCCATGACTGAGCAAGCGCGGAAGGTAGCGGGTGCGTGGGATCCGGCGGCCGACGAAGCCGCCGGCAATCAATGCAAGGCCTATGGAGCCGCTGCGATTATGCGGGTCCCGGCGCGGTTCCATATTACGTGGCAGGACGATAACACGCTGCGGGTGGAGAGCGATTCCGGCATGCAGACGCGGCTCTTTCATTTCAACTCATCGCTTGAAACTGCGCCGGGCGAGCGGTCGTGGCAAGGTTTTTCAACCGCACAGTGGCAAAAGCAGGCGTCGTTGAAGGTAGTCACAACCAACCTGCGCTCCGGATATCTGCGAAAGAATGGCGTTCCTTACAGCGAGAACGCCGCCGTAACGGAATATTTCGATATGTCGCCGCTGCCGAACGGCGGCCCACTGCTGATGGTCACTGTGGTCGTCGACGATCCACAGTTTCTCCAACTGCCGTTTGTCGTGAGTTCGCAATTTAAAAAGGAAGCCGACGGTTCGAAATGGGATCCAACGCCATGCACTGCAAAATAAGCCGCTCAACCGCTACCATTTTTCCAGCTTGTTTGAGGACCACGCGCAAAACGAAGCGCGGCGCGATCCGGTTGCCGGCATCCTTAGCAGTCTGGGCCGCACCCTTTGCGCTTCTGTGCTTGTTCACCTGCGGGACGGCGGCCGGCCAGGTAGAGATTACAGGCTCCTGGGCGGTCCGGAACCATGAAGTCCTTACCGGTGACGGGCTGCCGGTAGACTTCACTGGAATTCCGCTAAACGAAGAAGGGCGTGTTCGGGCGCTAAGCTATTCCCAGTCGCAGCTCGCGATGGTGGAGCGCCAGTGCCAGGGCTGGCCGGCGTTTTACTTAATCCAGGGTCCGTTTGGCTTGAAGATCTGGAGCGAAACGGATCCGGTCAAAGGAAACGTGATCTCCTACACGATCGGCGCGTGGGAGGACCGGGCGCCGCTTACCATTTGGATGGACGGCCGCCCTCACCCGTCCCAATATGCCGAGCACACGCGCGCCGGATTTACCACCGGCAAGTGGGAAGGCGACACACTCGTCGCCTACACCACGCATATGAAGGCTGGGTTCCTGCGAAAAACCGGTGCCCCCTCCAGCGATGAAGCTACATTGACGATGCGTTTTTACCGCCATGGCGATATCCTGACCGTTCTTGGGATTATTGAAGATCCAGTGTACCTGGCTGAACCGTGGATCCTCTCGAAAAGCTTTCAACTCAGCGCCACGCCGCTCTTACCCATCGGTCCGCCTTGCGTCACCGCCTATGAAGGCAGTGTTGCGCAAACCGCTCCGCACTATTTGCCCGAGAAGAATCCCTTCATCGACGAGATGACCGTAAAGTACGGCGTCCCGCGCGATGCCGCCGTCGGAACGCCTGAGACGCTATATCCGGAGTATCGGAAGAAAATTCCGCCGGCCGCTCCCGCAAAATAACGCGTTGGTTCTTGCTTCTTCGGAACGCTGGTACAGGCGACTTTTAGTCGCGTCTGGAGTTTCTACATTTTTCTGAGAATCGAGGGCAATTCGGAGCACTGCTGCCCGTTCCCGCCATCCTGCGCTGGTTGAAGTCCTGGACCGCGCGACAGGCGAACCAATTGTTGGGACGATCCGGACAACCCTTCTGGCAGGATGAGTCTTACGATCACTGGGTACGCAACCGACGGCAGAGAGATCGGATTGTCCGCTACATTGAGGACCATCCGGTGTCGGCTGGGTTGGTGGCATCCGCGGAGCAGTGGGGTTGGTCAGGCGCGGGCGGGCAGGCGGCACCGCCTGCCCCACCACCGAAGCACTCCGGCACTCCCGATGCCAGTCAGGAAATGTAGAAACTCCAGACGCGACTTTTAGTCGCGTATCTGCCACACCGAAAACAAACGCGGCTAAAGCCGCGTGTACTTTTGGCAGGACCATACTAATTTGAGGTTGGGAAGTGAACGCAGTATACTTCCCCCATTGTGGATCGAGGGCAAATTCGATGCACCCTTTCGTAAGGCTCGAACTTCCGGACCGATATAATCTCGCAGATCATTTCGTCGACCGCCACCTCAGGGAGGGCCGTGGCGGCAAAGCGGCGATTATTAGCGGTGACCGGCGGTTTACCTATCGTGAAATCGCCGAGCAGGTGGACCGTGTCGGGAATGGGCTGCTCAATCTGGGACTCCAGGAGGAACAGAGAGTACTGTTGGTGCTCCCGGACATCCCGGAGTTTGCGGCCGCTTACTTCGGCGTCATGAAAATTGGTGCCGTGGCGGTGCCGACGAGCACGGCACTGCGGGCCGGCGATTACGCCTACTTCCTGGAGGAGACCGGAGCCAGAATTGCAATCGTCCACTCGACGCTTCTCGCTGAATTTGAGCCCGCTCTCTCGGGACAGCGTTACCGCACAAACGTAATTGTATGCGGGGAGACCGCGGATGGTTACATTCCGTGGGATCAATTCTTGCGGGGCGGGTCGCCGAAACTGGAGGCGGCGCCCACCAGTAAGGACGCCGCCGCCTTCTGGCTCTGGACATCCGGCAGCACCGGCCGGCCCAAGGCCGCCGTGCACTTGCACCACGACTGGGTCTACTGTTGCGAGTATTACGCGCGCGGCGTGTTGGACATCCAGGCGGACGATGTCACCTTTTCCTCGTCCAAACTCTTTCACGCTTATGGTCTTGGTAACGGCCTGATGTTCCCATTTCACGTGGGCGGAACAACTATCTTGTATCCGGACAAGGCCAAGGCAAAAGCAATTCTGGGAACAGCGCAGGCCAATCGGCCGACGCTCTTCTTTTCGGTGCCCACGCTCTATGCGGCCATGCTACAGGAAGTGGAGCAAGGACCGGCCTACGACTTAGGGTCGGTCCGGCTGGCCGTTTCGGCCGCCGAGCCTCTGCCCGCCGGCATTTTTCGCCGCTGGAAGGAACGTTTCGGAGTCGAGATTCTAGACGGCATAGGCTCCACAGAAGTGCTGCACATCTATCTTTCCGCGCGTGCGGGACAGGTTCGCGCAGGCAGCACGGGCCAAGCGGTGCCGGGCTACGAACTCGCTCTTCTCGACCCTGCGGGGCAACCGGTGACTCCCGGCACGATCGGCGATTTGATGGTGGCCGGGCCTAGCACCGCGCAATGTTACTGGAATCGCCAGGCCTTGAGCGAAGATTGCATGCGCGGACGCTGGTTCTTCACCGGAGACAAGTACAGCGTCGATGAAGATGGCTACTATTGGTACGCAGGCAGATCGGACGACATGTTTCGGGTATCGGGTCAATGGGTGTCGCCGGTCGAAGTTGAGTGTGCGCTGATTGAGCATCCCTGTGTTTTGGAAGCCGCGGTGATTGCGTTTGAAGAGCAGACCGGACTCCACACGCCGGTTGCGTTTGTGGTCTTGCGGAATGGCTATGCCGGAGGCGCGGAGCTGGCCAGAGAACTCCAGGATTTCGTGAAGCAGCGCATCACGCCTTATAAGTATCCCCGCCGCATCGAATTCCTGATCGAATTGCCCAAAACGGCCGCGGGAAAAATCCTCCGATACAAGCTCCGTGAGATGAGTCGCGCCGCGTTGCCGCAGTTGTCAAACTCGTGATTTAAACGGCTTGTGATCTAAACAGAAGGCTATTAGCGTTTGCGGATAAAACCGCTCGCTAATTAGAAGCCAAAATCAAATTCCCACAAAAGTGGGAGAAGCAGCTTTCACTATCTAATCACTCCGCACTTGGACCATATAGTGTCGGCATCCAGCACGAATCGCCTGACAATCTTCCAAGAGGACAAACCTATGAAGGGCTGGAGGACGTACACCAGCGTGTGCTCCGGTATCCTGATCACCTGCGCCCTGGTGCGGGCGCAGACATCTCAGATCAACGGCATCATCAGAGATCCGAGCGGCCTTGTCGTTTCCGATGCTGCAGTCAAAGCGACCCAGACGGCCACCGGCAATTTCCGCAACACAACGAGCGGATCCGACGGCAGTTATGTCCTTCCCGACCTTCCTATCGGCGCCTGGTCGCTGGAAGTTGGAAAGGCGGGTTTCCGCACGGATGTGCGGGACGCGATCATACTCCACGTCGATGACGCCATCCCGCTGAACTTTACTCTGCAGATTGGGTCCCCAAACCAAACCGTCACTGTCCAGGCGGGGGCGCCGCTGATCAATACCGAAACTGGTTCGCTGGGCGGTTTAGTGAACGATCAACAGATTTCCGGCCTTCCCTTAAATGGCCGCAACTACATCGACCTGAGCCTTCGGCAGGCGGGCATCTCACAGAACAAAAATAACGGCCAGTTTGGCGGTATGATCGGCACCGTCGTCAGCAGCGACGGGGCTCCAGCGATTTCGAATAATTTCCTGCTGGATGGAACTTCCCTGGTCAACCAAACCGGCTGGGGTTCGGCATCGATGGCGGGCACTACCTTGGGGTTAGACGGCATCCAGGAATATAAGGTGGTCACCAACGCTTTTGGCGCCGAATACGGCATGACAATGGGCAGCCAGGTGCTGATGGTCAGCAAGAGCGGCACAAACGAGTTTCACGGCGCTGCATTTGACTACTTCCGGAAAAGCGATCTAGATGCGCGGAACTTCTTCGACCCCCGCAGAATCCCGGCATTTCACCGTAACGACTTCGGCGGGGCTATCGGCGGGCCAATCCGGAAAAACAAAACTTTTTTCTTTGGCGTCTATGAGGGGCTGAAGCAGATACAGGGGTTCACCGTCGGCGATAGCGTGCCCGGGGCGGGCTGTCATGGACCGGCGGGGGCGATCGTCTGGAATGGAGTGGGCGCCCGCCCCGCGGATGCGCAGCCCGAGGCATGTCCGCAGCTGGGGACGAATCCCGCGGGAGCCGGAACCAATTCGGTCCATCAGCCCGGTGACCGCTCCACTGCTGGCGCTTTTTCCCAATCCCACGAGCCCGGCCAACAATGGTTATACGTTTCCTACCAGCAGCAACACACTCGTAAATTTCGGACAGATGCGGGTAGATCAGGTGTTTTCAGGAAGCGATATGTTCTTCGCTCGTGTTACGGTGGACGCCGGCAATGTGGACAGCCCCAGCACCAGTGCTTTCACCTCCTTTAATGGGGTGGCGTTTCCAGAGTTCCGCGGAAAGGCGCAGAACCGAAATGTCTTCGCCACTTTGTCGGAGACTCACATCTTCTCGCCGGCTCTCCTAAATTCCGCGCGGCTCTCTTTCAGCCGAACCAACTTCACTTTCAGCGACTATACGGCTCAACCTGTAAATACTCCGCCACTTTTGGTGGGAGCGGCGGAATTGGGGTCAGTCAGTGTGAGCGGATACTCCGGAATCGGCTTCAATGGCGCGGCGGGACCTCCTCCTCCCTATCACATTCAAAACATCAAGGCGTTCAGCGACGACGTATTTCTCACCAGGAGTAAGCACGGCCTGAAGTTCGGAACGCTGATCAACCAATATAACGAGGGCGTCGGGGCTCCTCTTTTTACGATCGGCAGCATCTCTTATGGAAGCGTAGCGAACTTCCTCCAGGGCATACCGACGTCATACAGCGCGCTCGTACCGGGCTCCGATAGCCAGCGGTACTGGACATATGAGACCTTGGGTTTCTACGCTCAGGACGACTGGCACGCCGCCAGTCGACTAACCTTCAATCTGGGTGTGCGCTACGAATTCATGACCACGCCTCAGGAGTTGAATAACCTTTCCTATGCCATTCGAAATATGGCGGTTGACGCGTCAGCAACGCAGGGGTCGGTCATGCGCAATCGTACGTTGCTGAATTTCAGTCCGCGCGCGGGCTTTGCCTGGGATGTCTTCGGGAATGCACGCACGGCCGTTCGGGGCGGCTTCGGAATTTATTACGATATCGGAAATCTGGGGGGACCATTCCTTGACAACGCAGCGGGAACACCACCGCTTGTCTCGTCTTTTACGATCAGTAATCAAAGCACCAACTCAGTAATCAATCTTCCTTTTACGTTTAACTCGGCTGGTGTCGGTCATACAGCGACCCTGATCGACTACAACGCTTATCAGCCACGTGTGGCGCAGTATAACTTCACAATCGAGCAAAGGCTCCCGGCCGCTATCGCTCTTACCCTCGCCTATGCGGGCTCGCGGGGAGCCCATCTCTGGACCGAAAAGGAGGGCAATCCCGTCTCTCCCACCTACATTAGTCCAGAGGGCGTTAGATACTGGGCCACTACAACGCCGACCTGCGCCAGCGCGTTCCCATCCTGTCGCACCAATCCGAATTTCACTTCGATCTTATTGGACACCACTGCCGGAGATTCCTGGTACAACGCGCTCCAGGTTTCGCTCAACAAACGTTTGTCGAAAGGGTTGGATTTCCAGGCTAACTACACCTGGTCCCATTCCATTGACACCACCGAAGGGCAGATCGCCGGTTCCGACTGCAGTGCCTCGGGGATGGATACCGGCACCGATCCCAACCACCCGAGCACAGATCGGGGACCGTCGTGTTTCGACATAAGACAGAACCTCCGATTCAACGTGATCTATCATCTGCCATCCATCGGAAGAAGTGGTGCGGCATGGAAGATTCTGGATGGCTGGTGGGTCGCCAGTATTGTGACGGCCCAGACCGGCTACCCGTTTTCACCGACTGTCGCCAGTAATCGCTCCCAGTCGGCCGTCGGGGCTGCCGCTTCTAACCGAGCCAACACCGGAACAGCGACCGTCGCGCCGGGTCAGACCGGGCCGGACGGCACCGTTAACACAACCAACCAGACGTTCGTTCCCTTTCACGCCGATACAGTGATCACCGGGAACCCGAACCAATGGTTCAACCCTTTGATGTTCAGCCTCCCGCCGCTGGTTCCGTGCCCGAACAATTCAGCTTTGACATGCGGTACGCTGGGCGACGCTTCGCGACGTTTGCTCCGTGGTCCGGGTTTGGCGCAGTGGGACTTTTCGCTGGTCAAAGATACCGCGCTGCCGTTTATCGGCGAACGGAGCAGGCTCCAGTTTCGGGCAGAAATCTTCAACATACTGAATCACGCCAATTTCGCGATGCCTATTGGCACCGTATTCGCAGGCTCGACCAAAGACGCCGGCGGCTGGTCGGAATCGCCCGTGGCCACCGCGGGACAGATCACAAGTACAGCTACGTCCTCACGCCAGATTCAACTAGTGCTGAAACTCATTTTCTGATCTAGCTAGTCCTTAATTGCATTACTACATTGATGTATTAAAATGTTTGGAGGATGCCCAGACACGCGCCTGTATTGGAATGTTCCGCCGAAGACAAAGCAAGTTTGATCGCAATCAGCAAGAGCCGGGCAGAGGAG
>Ga0302326_10013334_pt1 | contig 17434 bp, 12 predicted proteins | sample Palsa_T0_3_FD_202264 | JGI IMG/M metagenome (GOLD analysis project Ga0302326, IMG submission 202264) | Peat permafrost microbial communities from Stordalen Mire near Abisko, Sweden - Palsa_T0_3 | ecosystem: Environmental > Terrestrial > Soil > Palsa > Peat permafrost | place: Sweden: Abisko... | reverse complement strand
CCATAACCACGAGTGTTGCGGCGACCAGCTTTACCGCGACGGGACTTCCCACCGGCCTGGCGCTTAATCCGGTCACCGGGGTGATTTCCGGAACGCCGGCATCGGCCGGCACGACCAATGTGAGCATCACGGCCAGCAATGCCACCGGCGCCAGCAGCCCGCTCACCTTGATCATCGCCATCAAGCCGAGCACCCAGTCGCCGGCGGTCACCAGCTCCATCACCGCCAGTGGCACCCAGGGTCAGGCCTTCACCTACACCGTCACGGCCAGCAACATGCCGACCAGCAATCCGCTGCCCGCCGGCGACGGCTACAGCGCCACCGGACTTCCCGTCGGCCTGGGCATCAATCCCGCAACCGGGGTGATCTCCGGCCTGCCGAGCACCGTCGGAACGACCGTCGTTGTGCTCACCGCCACGAACGACACCGGCACCAGCGCGCCGCTGAACCTGACGATCACGATTAATCCAGCGCCGAACGCCCCGAGCATCACCAGCGGCAATACGGCCGGGGCCACCGTCGGCGCGGCCTTCGCCTACCAGATCGCAGCCACTCCCGCCGCGACCAGTTATGCCCTCGTCGGAGGCCCCGCCTGGATGGGAATCAACACGGCGACCGGGCTTATCGCCGGCACGCCGAACGGCGCTCCCGGCACTTACACCGTGACGCTGACGGCGACCAACTCGACCGGGACCAGCTCTCCCTTGACGCTCACGATCACCGTGGCGGCAGCCACCGGTTCGCCCTCGGTCACCAGCACGGCTTCACCCGCCGCGGGCACCGCCGGAGTCGCCTATCCGGATACCGCCGCCGGCAGCCTCTATCAAATCGGGGTCCTGCCCAGCACCCAGATCCAGAATTACTTCGTGAACGGCACCCTGCCGGCCGGTCTCAACCTCGATCCGGCTCTCGGATACATCTATGGCACGCCCTCGGTCCCCGGCACCTACACGGTCTCGGTCGGCGCGGCCAACCTGATTGGCATCGGCGCCAGCACGGCCATCACCCTCACGATCAACGCCGCCCCGGGCACCCCGCAGATCAGCAACACCGGAGGATCCAGCTCCTCCGCATTGGCGCGCGGTGAGATCAGCGCGGACGGCGTGCCGACCGCCAGCGGAAGCGTCGGAACGGCATTCAGCTACCAGATTGCCGCCACCGGCAATCCGACCAATTTCGCGGCGAGCAATTTGCCGGCGGGCTTGGCCGTCAATCCCTCGACCGGTCTTATTACCGGGATACCGACCACGGCGGGCACGTTCACCGCGACGATCAGCGCTTCGAATGGCGTGGGCATCGGCGCAAGCACGAATTTGATCATCACGATCAGTCCGCCCGCGGCCGCGCCCACCGTGACCAGTTCGCCCACGAGCACGGGCACGGTTGGGACCGCCTACACTTACCAGATGGCGGCCAGCAACTCCCCGACCAGCTACAATGCCTCGGGCCTGCCCGCCGGGCTGGCGCTCAATTCCTCGACGGGCGCCATCACCGGGACGCCCACGGTTCCCGGCACGACCACGGTATCGCTCAGCGCCAACAACGCGAGCGGCACCGGCCCGGTGCTCGCGCTGACCCTCACGGTCAACGCGGCCGCCGGCGCCCCGGCGATCACCAGCGTTGCGACCGCCAGCGGCACCGTCGGCGCGGCCTTCACGACCTACCAGGTGACCGCGAGCAATGGGCCGATCACCGCCTACTCGGCGATCAATCTGCCGGCCGGCCTGGCCATCGATCCGGTGGCCGGCGCCATCACCGGCACCCCCACCGTCGCCGGAACCTACACCGCCACCCTCAAGGCGACCAATGCCACGGGACCCAGCTCGCCCTTCGCCCTGACCATCACGGTCGCGCCCGCGGCCACCAGTTCGAGCGTTACCAGTGCGGCGACCACGGGGGCAAATGTCGGCGTGGCCATCTCCTACCAGATCACCGCGAGCAATTCGCCGACGAGCTACAACGTGACCGGCCTGCCCACGGGACTGACCGTCAACACCACCACCGGCCTCATCTCCGGCTCGGTCGGCACGGGGGGCTCCTACCCGGTCACGATCAGCGTCAACAACGCGACCGGCACCGGGGCTACCTTCACGCTGACGATCAGCATCATCAATCCCTCCTCGTATGCGCGGCTGACCAATTTGTCCGCCCGGGCCAACGTCGGCGGCGGTTCGAGCGTGCTGATCGCCGGATTTGGAGTCAGCGGTTCGGGCACCAAGCAATTGCTCCTGCGCGGCGACGGCCCGGGCGTGGGCGCCACTACCCCCTCCATCACCAACTATCTGACCAGCACCGCATTGACGCTGTACGATGGGGAAACGGTGCCGGAGATCATCGCCTCTAATGCCGGCTGGGCCAATGCCCCGGTCCTGGGCACTTCACCGGTTCCGGCCGTGGCCATCGACGCCACCACGACGATCATGAATTCGCTGGGCGCCTTCCCGCTCACGACAAATTCCCTGGATTCGGCGCTCACGGTAACCATGCCCGTGGGCAGTTACTCCTTCTGGACCAGCAGCCCCGGCGGTCAAAGCGGGGTCGCCCTGGCCGAGATTTACGACGCGGACAGCGGCAACACCCCGCCGGCCCGCCTGGTCAATATCTCCGCCCGCGCCCAGGTCGGCACAGGCGTCAATGTGCTGATCGCCGGCTTCGCCATCGCGGGCAACACCTCGGAGACGGTCCTGATCCGCGGCGTAGGTCCGGCGCTTTCCAACACCTTTGGTCTGCCCGGCACCTTGGTTAGCACCAGCCTGCAGCTTTACGACTCCAAGGGGCTCCCGATCGCGTCCAATTCCGGGTGGAGCGTCGCCCCGACGACCGGCAATTCGACGGTCGTGGCCATCGTGCAGCCGGCCACCGCCTCCCTGATGCTCTCCGTCGGCGCCTTTGCGCTGCTGCCCGATTCCGGCGACTCCGCCATGGTGGTCACTCTGCCCCCGGGCCTTTACACCACCGTGCTGTCCGGCATCAATGGCACCACGGGCATCGGGATGGTCGAAGTCTACGAAGCGCCGTAACAGGAGGTGGGGCGGCGTGTCCCTACGACGCCTCGTTGGGATGATATTCCGAGTTTTCACACTTTCGGAGCCGGACGGGCGTCTTCGGGACAAGCCGCCCCACCTTTTTTGCGACCTTAATTTCAGGTTTCAGGTTTCAAATTCAGGATTTCTGTTGGATAGTGGAACGCAACTATGCGTTTCCCGCGTTCCACTTTTTTTTCCATCCTCATCCTGTCCTGCTGCGCCGGGGCCTCCGCCAGGCCAGCCGCATACAAGGGAGCCATCGTGGTGGACGCCGCATCCGGACGGGTCCTCTTCGAGGACAATGCCGATGCCGTCAGCCCGCCGGCGAGCATGACCAAGCTCATGACCTTCGCGGTCCTCGACGACCGGATCCGCGCCGGAGCCCTCAGCCTGCAAACCCCGGTCACGATCGTGCCCGGCGACACGCGGACCATTGCCTCCATCATCGGCCTGAAACCGAGGGAGATATTTCCGATCGAGGAACTGGTTTACGCCATGATGATCCACTCGGCCAATGACGCCGCGCTCGCGGTCGCCCGCGCGACCGCCGGCTCAGTCCCCGCCTTCGTGGACCTGATGAACGCGAAGGCCCGCGCCCTGGGCATGAATCGCACCGTCTTTCGCAGCCCCAATGGCACGCCTCCGCCGAGCCGCCGCATCGCCAACGGCGACCTGACCACCCCCCGGGACTTTGTCATCCTTTGCCGCTATCTCATCCTCCACACCGACGTCCTCAAATACACGTCGATCAAGAACCGGGTCTTCGGGGCCGGCCTGCGTTTTCCGCCCACGCCGATGGCCAATCACGACCGCCTGCTCGGAAGAGTCGCCGGGGTCGACGGGCTCAAGACCGGTTTTACCGATAGCGCGGGATTTTGCATGGCCGCCACGGCAAAACGCGGGGGCCGGCGCATCATCGCGGTGATCATGGACAGCCCGGGTCAGACCCTGCGGGACGTGGAGGCCACCGAGCTCCTCGAGCGCGGCTTTGCCGCCGATGTGGCGGCCTTCCAGGCGCCGGCCGTCAGCGAGCCGACGCGGCCCGTCGAGCCGCCCCCGGCAGCGGCGGAGAGCAATACTGACATTAAATTTGTCGTGCCGCGCTAGATAATATAGGTCCTATGGGTCGTCTACCCCGACTCGGTCGGGGTATAGGACCTATGCCCCCCTCCGAAAACATCCTGCGCTTCCACGACGTCACCGTCCGTTACGGCCGGCAGGCGGCGTTGGAGGGGGTCACGATCGATATCCCTTGCGGCAGCCTCACCGCGATCCTGGGTCCGAATGGGGCGGGCAAAAGCACCCTGCTGCGCGCCATTCTCGGCTGGCTGCCCCTGGCCCGGGGCGAAATCCGCATCGGCGACTCTCATCTGCAGCACGCGCTGCCGCGGCTCGCCTACCTGCCGCAGCGCCACGCGATCGACTGGGATTTTCCGATCACGGTGCGCGCCGTGGTCGCGCAGGGCCGCTATCCGGCGCTCCGACCCTGGCAGCGGCTCAGCCCCCGCGACCATGAGGCCGTGGATCGCGCCCTGGCCGAGCTCGACCTCACCGCGGTGGCCGATCGGCAAATCCGCCGGCTCTCGGGCGGCCAGCAGCAGCGCATCTTCCTCGCGCGCTCGCTCGCCCAGGGCGCGGATATTTTTCTGCTCGACGAGCCGTTCTCGGGCCTCGACCTGTTTGCCACCGAGGAACTCACCCATATTTTTCGCTCCTGGGAAGCCCAGGGCCGCACCGTGCTTGCCGCCGTTCACGACCTCCACCTCGCGCGCCGCGTCTTCACCCGCGGGGTGCTGCTCGCCCGGGAGTTGGTGGCCGCCGGACCGCTCGACGCCGTGCTCACCGAGGCCAATATCGACCGGGCTTTTCGCACCGGCCACTGCGTGCACTCATGATCACCTTCTTCATCGCCCCCTTCCGCTACGGCTTCATGCAGCATGGCTTGCTCTCGGCGCTGCTGCTCAGCCTCAGCGGCGGCCTGCTCGGCTGCGTGCTGGTCTTGCGCCGCCTCGCGCTCATGGGCGACGCTCTTTCCCATTCGCTCCTGCCGGGCATCGGGGTGGCCTGGCTCCTTTTCGGGCCGAGCACGCCGGCGCTGTTCGCCGGGGCGCTCATCGCCGGGCTGCTCACCGCCCTCGGCAGCGCCCTCCTCAGCCGTCTCACCCGGGTGAAGGAGGATGCCTCGTTCGGTTCCCTGTTCATCATTTTTTTCGGCGCGGGTGTCGCGCTCCTCAGCCGGCTGCCCACCCGCCTCAATCTCGCGCACTTTCTCTTCGGCAGCATTCTCGGCGTGGGCGCCGCGGACCTGAAGCTCGCCGCGGCCACGAGCGCCCTGACCCTGCTGGCTTTTCTCGGATTTTATCGCAGCATCCTGCTGGAGACCTTCGACCCGGTTTTCCATCGGGCCGTCGGCGGCCGGGGCGGGCTGGTGCACTTCGGGATTCTCGCGCTCACCGTGCTCAACCTCGTCGCCGCCTTGCAGACCATGGGCATCGTCCTCGGCCTGGGCCTGTTCCTGCTGCCGGCGGTGACCGCCTACCTGTGGTGCGACCACTTCGGGCGGATGCTCGGCTTGGCCGTGGCCCTGGCGATGGCCGGGTCGGTGGCCGGCATCCTCCTGAGCTATCATGCCGGCCTGGCCAGCGGCGCATCCATCGTGCTATGCCTGGGTGCGTTTTTTTTCCTGTCGGCGCTTTTCAGCCCAACCCACGGCGCCGCGGGAAAATTTTTTCACCGCGGAGGCGCGGAGGACGCGGAGAAATGATTGAGGTTGGATTGCTTTAATTCCAATCCTTTCTCCGCGTTCTCCGCGCCTCCGCGGTGAATCTGGTTTTTGTTCGTCTCATGAATCCCGACCTAAAAGCCATTCGAACCTGTTTCCTCGCCCTGCAGGACTCCGTCTGCGCGGCGCTGGAAGCCGAGGACGGCGCCGGCCGTTTTCGCGAGGACGCCTGGCAGCGCCCGGAAGGCGGAGGAGGCCGGACGCGCATTCTCGCCGAGGGCGCGGCGTTCGAGAAGGCGGGCGTCTCTTTTTCCCATGTCCAGGGCGAACGGCTGCCGCCGTCGGCGTCGGCGCACCGCCCCGAACTGGCCGGGCGGGCGTGGGAGGCGCTGGGGGTGTCGGTCGTGGTCCATCCGCGCAATCCCTATGTGCCCACGGCGCACATGAACGTGCGGGCATTCTGGGTGAAACCGAGGATGGAGGGCCCGTCTTCGTCCGGCTGCACGCCGGACTACGCCGCGGCAAAAAGTGCCTCGCCAGGCGAGGGCACTTTTTGGACCGGCGGCGGCCTCGATCTCACTCCTTTCTATGGCTTCACGGAAGACGCCGTGCACTGGCATCGCACCGCGCGCGCGGCCGTGGCGCCGTTTGGCGAGTCGCTTTACCCTCGCATGAAGAAAAACTGCGATGACTATTTTTTCCTCAGGCACCGGGGCGAACCCCGGGGAATCGGCGGCCTGTTTTTCGATGATTTCACCGAGCTCGGATTTGAAGGCGGCCTGGCGCTCGCCCGCGGCGTCGGCGACGCCTTCCTGGACGCCTATCGTCCCCTGGTGGCGCGGCGCAAGGCCACGCCCTTTGGCGAGCGCGAGCGCCGGTTTCAATTGTATCGGCGGGGCCGTTACGCGGAATTCAACCTGGTCTGGGACCGCGGCACGCTTTTTGGCCTGCAAAGCGGAGGCCGCACGGAGTCCATCCTGATGAGCCTTCCGCCGGTGGTGCGCTGGGACTACGACTGGCAGCCGGAGCCCGGCAGCCCGGAAGCGCGGCTCGTGGAGGACTTCCTGCGGCCGCGCGACTGGGCGACGTAGTTCGAAAGGTGGAGCGGGTTGCCCCCAACACGCTGTTGGACTCGGCCGCAGCAAGCGTGTTGGGGGCAACGCGCTCCACCTCGGATACAATGATGGACCCCTATGCTCTTGTGTCCCGGCCCTTGAGGGCCGAGGCTCGGCCCTCATGACTTCCCGCGACCGCTTCCTCGCCGCCTGCGCGTGCCGGCCCCTTGAGCGACCGCCGCTTTGGATCATGCGGCAGGCGGGGCGCTACCTGCCCGAATACCGGGAGCTCAAGGCCAGGCACGGTTTCCTGACGATGGTCCGCACCCCGGAGCTCGCCACCGAGGTGACGCTGCAGCCGGTGCGGCGATTCGCCTTCGACGCGGCGATCCTGTTTTCCGACATTTTGGTCCTGCCCGAGGCGCTCGGCCAGGGATATCACTTCAAGGACGAAAGCGGCATCGCCATGGATTTTCGCCTCGAGACCCGCGCCCAGATCGACGCGCTCGCGCCCGCTGACGCCGTCCCCGCCCGGCTCGCCTACGTCGCCGCATCGCTCGCCCTGGTCAAAAAGGAGCTCGCCGGGCAAAAGGCCCTGCTCGGTTTTGGCGGCTCGCCCTGGACGCTGGCCAGCTACATGGTCGAAGGCGGCAGCTCCAAGGACTTTGGGCGCATCAAGGCGCTGTTTTACGCCGATCGGGCCGCATTCGACTCCCTGCTCGAAAAACTCTCCACGGCGCTCATCGCCTATTTTCAAATGCAAATTCGCGCCGGGGTGGACGCCATCCAGATTTTCGATTCGTGGGGCGGGATCGTCGCCGGCGCGGATTACGAGGCCGCGTCCCTGCAGTGGATTCGCCGCGTCGTCGCGGCGCTGCCGCATGATTTTCCGGTGATCCTTTTTGCCAAGGGAACCGCAACCCATCTGGCGGCCCAGGCAAATTCAGGGGCCCGCGTGCTCAGCGTCGACTGGACCGTCGACCTGGGGAACCTCGCAAAAAGCCAAACGAGGGCGGGTGTCGCCTTGCAGGGCAACCTCGACCCGGTCCTCCTCAACACCTCACCGGCCATCGTGCGCTGGGAAACCACCCGCCTGCTGGAGTCCATGCGCGGCACCCGCGGGCATATCTTCAACCTTGGCCACGGCATCCTGCCCGAAGCCAGGATCGAATGCGTCGAGACGCTGGTCGACACGGTCACCTCCTGGAAATAGGGTCCTGGAATCCGATGGCCTATTTTCGAAGATCAATCGCGGTGCTCGGCGGCGGAATCACCGGCCTGACCGCGGCCTACCGGTTGACAACCCTCGGACATCGCGTGCGCCTTTTCGAAGCGAGCGCGCGGATCGGCGGGGTCATTCGCACGGAGATCGCCAACGGCTGGCTGGTCGAGGCGGGGCCGAATTCGCTCCGGGACGACACGCCGGAAGTCGGCACCCTGGTGCACGAGCTGGGCCTGGGCGGCGAGCGGATCGAATCCAGCCCCGCGGCCCAGAAACGCTACCTGGCGCGCGATGGCAAGCTGGTGGCGGCTCCCCTGTCGCTGCCGGGCCTGGTGCTGTCACCGCTTTTTTCCACCCCGGCCAAGCTCCGAATCCTGGCCGAGTTGTGCTGCCGGCCCAAGGTCCGCCCGCAGGATATAAGCATGGCGGAGTTGGTCCGCGCCCATTTCGGCGCCGAGGTCCTGGATCGCGCCGTCCAGCCGTTTGTGAGCGGGATCTGGGCGGGCGATGCCGCCAAGCTTTCCGCGCGCTCGGCGTTTCCCAAGCTCCTGGGCATGGAGGAAACCCACGGTTCGCTCATTCGCGGACAGATGGCGACCGTGAGAGCCCGGCGCGACCGCGAAGGCGTGGGGATCGCGAAGACGATTTCGTTCCGCCGCGGCCTGCAAACGCTCTGCTGGTCGCTGACGTCGCGCTTGCCCGAGGGCACGATCGTCCTGAATGCCGCGATCGAAAGCCTGACGGGCGGCGACCGCTGGCAGGTGGGCTGGCGGCGGGGCGATGAGGTTCACGGGGAGACCTTTGACGCCGTGGTCGCCCCCCTCCCGGCGGCATCCCTGGCCCGGATGCAGATCGGCGCGCCCGACGAGCGCCCGCTCGCGGCGCTGGCCGCAATCGAGCATCCTCCGCTGGCTTCGCTGTTTTTGGGCTACCGGCGGGAACAGGTGGCGCACGCCCTGGACGGGTGCGGCGTGCTGGTGCCCGCGAGCGAGCGGCGATCCGTGCTCGGGATCCTCTTCTCGTCGAGCGTTTTTGCCGGTCGCGCTCCCGCGGGCTCCGTCGCGCTCACCGTATTCGCGGGCGGAGCGCTTCAACCCGAGATCGCGCGGCGCCCCGCCGCCGAATTGCTGGAAAGCGTGCGCGCCGACCTGCGCGACCTGCTCGGCGCCACGGGCGATCCCGCCTTCGTGCGCCATGCTTTCTGGCCGCAGGCGATTCCCCAATACAATCTCGGCCACCAGCTCCATCGCGACGCGGTCGCGAGCTGCGAAAAAGCGCATCCCGGACTTTTCATCGGCGGTCCGGCGGTCGACGGGATCTCCCTCTCGCAATGCATTGCCTCCGGTTGCAAACTCGCCGGACGCGTCGAGCGCGAGAGCTAGGTACTCCGCCACGCCAGGGCGTCCCCCTCGGGCGTTTCGACCTGGCGGTAGCCGTGACGGCGGATCATGGCGGAGGCGGAGGCTTTGTCCCCGGCCGAAAGATGCTGGTGCTCAAACATCATGAGCCTCGGCCGAAAACGCGAGAGGTCGAATTGCCGAAGGATTTGCCAATCGAAGCCTTCGGCATCGATCACCAGGAGGTCGATCCGGTCGATCTCATGGCGTTCCAGCAGACTTTTAACGCAAAAGGCCGGGACGGACTCCTGGATAATTCGAGACTCCAGGTTGGGTATGGACGGTCCGTGCTTGAGCAGGACGGACCGGTCGAGGGTCGCCAGTTGCTGATACCAGGCGGGAGCTCCCGGCTCGTCGGCCACCCGGTAGAGGGTGACCTCGCCGTCGCGCTCCGCCACGGCCGCCTTTTCGACCCTGACACCCGGCCGGCCAGCATAGCGCAGGGCCAGCGCCTCCGCGAGATGCGGAATCGGCTCCACGAGCAGCCCGGACCAGCGGGTGAGACCAAACCAGCGAACCAGGGGGTCGCCGGAAAAACCGTCATTGGCCCCGATTTGCACGACACAGGCGTCGGGAAAGGTTTGGGCAAAGTGCTGCAGCACGAGTTCTCCGGTGGCCCGATCGAAGGCCGCGCCGCGCCGGGCGCGCGTATTCGCCAATAAAAGGCGAAGCCCTTCGCTCCATTTGACCGCGATCGAAGGTTCTCCGCGCAGGCGCCAGCGGGCCAGCGCCGCCTCCGACCTGGCCAAGAGACGGCGCCACGCGGCCGGCGGCGGGGGGGCCGGCGGCAGGGCAATCTCCGCCCGCCTGGCCACGCCATCGCCCTCAAAGACAAAATGCGGCGCCCGGTCCCGAAAATCGGCGCTATCTATCCGCCCTGAAAACCCGGTTACATGGGGATACCCTGGAAAGGCCGCTTCCACATCAGGCCGGCCCAAAAGCTCCAGTTCCGTCTCCGCGGCCCCACAAAATCGGACCGCCGTGACCGGCCGCAAAGCCGCCACCCACCCCGAAAGCGCCTCCCCATCCCGGGTCGGCCGCTCCCGCGGCTCATCCACATTAAAAACAAACCCATCACCCATCTGCATTACCCCCATCAAACCTCCCAACCGGGGTGGTGCAATGCTCCGGTAGAGGCTCAATTCGATCGGAAAGGCCCCCTGCGGCGGCCCTTGAGGCTCTCATTGCCGCCTCCGTGCCCGCGTCCGCGGGCTGCCTTGGCGGCAGATATTGGGAATTGAGCATCACCGGCCGCAAAGGGGGCCTTTCCGATCGAATTGAGCCTCTACCGGCCCTTGACTCATCCGCCCCGCAACCTACCCTCGCCCCCTTTTCTCTCCGGAATGGCCCAATCCCTCAAAGACACCCTGCAGCTCCCCAAGACGGATTTTCCCATGCGCGGCGAGCTGCCGCAGCGCGAACCGCGCCGCGCCGCGCACTGGGAGACGATCGGGCTCTACGACGCCATCCAGCGCAAACGCGCCTCCGCCGACCGCGTTTTTGTGCTGCACGACGGGCCGCCGTTCACCAACGGCGACGTGCACATCGGGACCGCGCTCAACAAGACCCTCAAGGACCTGATCAACCGCTACAAGTCGATGCGCGGGTTCCGCACGCCCTATGTTCCGGGTTGGGACTGCCACGGGCTCCCCATCGAGCAAAAAGTCGCGCGCGAACTCAAAGACGCGGGGCAAGCCGCCAGCACCTCCGAGTTCCGCGCGAAATGCGACGCCTTTTCCGAGGGCTGGATCGCGAAGCAGACCGCCCAGTTCAAGCGCCTCGGGGTCCTCGCCGACTGGAAAAATGAGTACAAGACCAAGGCCCCGGCCTATGAGGCCGACATCCTGAGAACCTTCGCCGCCTTCGTTGCCAATGGCCTCGTTTACCGCAGCAAGAAGCCCGTTTATTGGTCCATCCCGTTCGAAACGGCCCTCGCCGAGGCGGAAATTGAGTACAAGGACCATGTTTCGCCCTCCATTTGGGTTAAATTCGCGGTGCCGCCCGATGAGGCGGCCAAATTCGGCCTGCCGGCCGACAAACCGCTGTTCGTCGTCATCTGGACGACCACGCCGTGGACCCTCCCCGCCAATCTCGCCATCGCGCTGCATCCCGAGGTCAATTACGTCGTCGCCGACACGGGCGCCGAACGCATCGTCGTCGCCGAAGCCCTGCTCGCCCAGGTTGCCGAGGCCGCCAAGCTCCCGGCCCCGCCCTCCATCATGCTCAGCATGCCAGGCGCCGCTCTTGAAAAACTTGCGCCCCGCCATCCCTTCATCGACCGCGCCTCGCCCGTCGTCCTCGCGGACTACGTGACGACCGAGAGCGGCACCGGTTGCGTCCACACCGCGCCCGGCCACGGAGCCGAGGACTACCTGACCGGCTTGAAATACAAGCTGGAGATCTACTGCCCCGTGGGCCCCGACGGCCGCTATCTCGACGACGGCCGGATTCCCGCCGACCTGGTCGGGTTCACCACGCTCGAGTCGGTGGAGGATCTCGCCGCGAAAAGGACTTCGCCCGCCAATATCGGCGTCCTGAAGAAGCTCGCCGGCGCCGGCGCGCTGCTCGCGAAGAAAAACATCACCCACTCCTATCCCCATTGCTGGCGCTCGAAGACTCCCATCATATTCCGCGCCGTCGACCAGTGGTTCGTGTCGCTCGACCAGGGCGGCACCCGGACCGCCGCGCTCGCGGAAATCGACGCGATCGCCGTGGCGAAGGGCTGGATTCCCGCGTGGGGCGAAGCCCGCATGCGGGGCGCGGTCGAGTCGCGTCCGGACTGGTGCATCAGCCGTCAGCGTGCCTGGGGCGTGCCGATCCCGGCGTTTTACGACGCCGGGAAGAAGGCTTACCTCGACGCCGGCGTCGCCCTCGCGGTGGCCGGCAAGATCGGGGAACGCGGCACCAATTTCTGGTATGACGCCCCCGCCGCGCAAATCCTCGACGGCGTGAAACTCCCGGACGGCTGGCCGGCGTCCGCCGAGCTCGCCGGCGGCCGCGACACGCTCGACGTCTGGTTCGACTCGGGTTCCTCGCACGCCGCGGTATTGCAACGCGGGATTGGGGGCACCCGGTGGCCCGCGGACCTTTATCTTGAGGGCAGCGACCAGCACCGCGGCTGGTTCCAGTCCTCGCTCTGGACGGGCGTCGTCGCCTGCGGCGGCGCGCCCTATCGCGCCGTGCTGACGCACGGATTCATCGTGGATGAGGACCGGAAGAAGATTTCGAAAAGCGAAACGTACGCGAAGCCCCAGACGAGCGACGCCTATGTCGGCGAATATGGCGCCGACGTCATCCGGCTCTGGATCGCCTCGCAGGATTTCCGCAACGACATCCCGATCTCGAAGGAGATCCTTTCCCATGTCGGCGAAACCTACCGGCTGCTCCGCAATACCTTTCGCTTCCAGCTGGCCAATCTCTTCGATTTTGATCCCGCGCGCGATGCCATCCCGGTGGACCGGATGGACACGCTCGACCGCTGGGCGCTGCACCAGGCCGCCGCGCTCATCCGCGAGTGCACCGCCGCCTACGACGCCTATGAGTTCCACCGCGTCTACCAGCTTTGCAACCAGTTTTGCTCGGTGACCCTGTCGGCCACCTATCACGACATCCTCAAGGACCGGCTCTACACGCTCGGCACGACCGCGGTCCTACGCCGCTCCTCCCAGACGGCCATCAGCCTTGTCTTCCAGACCCTCGTGAAACTTCTTGCCCCGATCATTGTCTTCACCACGGACGAAGCCTGGGCCTTCGGCGTTGGAAAAACCGAGTTTACCGGCGATTCCGTGCATCTGCAGGACTGGCCTGTCGCGCCCGAGGCCTGGACCGATGCCGGCATTGATGCCGACCTCGCCGCCCTGCTGCGGGTGCGCTCGCGGGTCAATGAGGCGATCGAACCGCTCCGCGCGGCCCGCCAACTCGGCAAATCGCTCGATGCCGCCGTGGCGCTCGAGGTGGCGCCCGGCAGCCCCCTCCTCGCCGTCCTGGAGAAACACCGCGACTTCCTGCCGGAACTTTTCATCGTCTCCCGCGTCGACCTGCAGGCCTCCCCGTCCCGGGGGGGCGACGAGCTGGCGATCTCGATCCGCCCGTGCAGCGAACAGGGGGCCACGCGCTGCCCCCGCTGCTGGCGCTGGGTCCCGGTGCTGGCCCATTCTGCCCACGGCGAGGTGTGCCCGCGCTGCGTCGAAGCCCTAAAATTGTGACAATTCCCGCTTAAAAGTCCGTGCCATATCCGAAATCTGCGGTCTAAGTACCTCCTCCCCCCCAAAGCTCCCCATGGCGAAGAAAAATCAAAAATCCCAAACGGCGCATCCCGCGCCGGCCAAGACATCGCACCCGCCCAGGCCGGTCCCCGCGAAAGCGGCTCCGGCCGGCGCGAGCGCCAAAAATTCAACACCCATGGCCAAACCTTCCAAGAAATCCCTGCGCGATAATATTCTCGCCCGCAAAGCCGCCTCCAAGCCCATCGCGTTCAGCCTCGACGAGGTTCGGGCGATCGCGAAGACAAACGCCACCAAGGCCGCCGCCGCGCTGGCGAAGGCCGCCGCGAAAAACGGCGTCAAGGCCCCCTCGGCCAAGCCCGTCCTCGCGCTGGAAAAACCGGCCAAACCAAACCATATCAAGGCCGCGTCGCTCGCCGACATTCTCGGTTTCAATCCCAAGAAGGCCAAATCCTTCACGGCCGTGGCGGAGAAGGACGTGCCCGAGAAGTTCCGCCGCTACTACCGAATCCTGCTCGACGTGCGCTCCCACCTCACCGAAGGCATCGAACGCCACTCGGAGGAGTCGCTCAAGCGCTCCGCCAAGGATGACGCCGGCGACCTTTCGGCTTACGGCCAGAACATGGCCGACGGCGGCATCAATACCTTCGACCGCGACTTTGCCCTCAGTCTCGTATCGAGCGAGCAGGAGGCCCTCTCGGAAATTGACGCCGCGATCAAGCGCATCCATGACGGCACCTACGGCATCTGTGAAATCACCGGGAAGCCCATTTCGAAGGACCGCCTGCTCGCCGTGCCCTTCGCCCGCAATTCCGCCGAGGCTCAGAAAGAACTCGAGAAAAACCGCTACCGCGGCCGCAGCCAGGCCGGCCTCTTCAGTGAAATGGGCGAAGACGGCGCCAAGTTGGTCGAGGAGGATGGCGGCGGCGACGAATAAGACCCGGAAAAGCGGAAAGCTAAAAGCGGAAAGCGGAAAATTTGAGGAAGCGCATTCTCGCTTATCGGTGGCTGCTGCTGATCGCGGCGATCGTCGTCGTTTTGGACCAGGTCTCGAAGGCCTGGATTGTCGCGCGGCTTCCGATTGGCCCCTATGGGGAGGCGGGCGCGATTCCCGTGGTGCGGGGATTCCTTTATCTGATCCACGTGGACAATACCGGCGCGGCCTGGAGCCTGTTTACCGGGCGGAGCCTGCTGCTGGCCGTCCTGGCGGCGGCGACCCTTGGGGCGATATTTATCTGGCGGCATGCGCTGGGGCTTCGCGCCGCGGGCGCCCAGGTTTCGTTCGGCCTGCTGTGCGGGGGCATCGTCGGCAACCTGGCGGACCGCCTGCGGCACGGCCATGTCATCGATTTCATCGATTTCCACTTCGGCCGGTACATCTACCCCACCTTCAACATCGCCGACTGCGGCATCTGCGTCGGCGTCGGCCTCTACCTCCTCCAGTCCTTAAGAAAGACAAATTGAACAGGAAGGTCGGGAAGTCCGGGAAGAGGTTAAAACCAAAGGCTTTCTTCTCGATCTACCCGACCTTCCTGTTCAAATCCCGATTTCAGGTCTTCATTCGACGTTTGCGATCTGCTCCTTCACCCGCTCGAGCTCGTTCTTCAGCTCGATGACGTGCCGGCTGATCGCGAGATCGTTGGCCTTGCTGCCGACGGTGTGCGCCTCGCGGCCCAGCTCCTGCAGGATAAACTCGGCCTTGCGCCCGATCTCGCCCTCGGACTTGAGCAGCGCGGCAAACTGGTCGAGATGGCTGCGCAAGCGGGTGATCTCCTCGCTGATGTCGCACCGGTCGGCAAAGAGCGCGATCTCCCGCAGCACGCGATCGTCGCCGAGGTCGAGCTCGAGTCCCGCTTCGCGCAGCCGCTTGAAAAGCAGCTCGCGATAGGCCGGCGCCACCTGCGGGGCGCGACTGGCCACCGCCTCCACCAGGCGCCGCAAAGCTCCGATCCGGGCCAGAAAATCGATCAGCAAGGCCTCCCCCTCCTTTGCGCGCATGACGGAAAATCCGTGCAGGGCCTCGTCCAGCGCGTCGAGCACCTCCGCCTCGGCCGCCTCGGCCGCCGGCAGTCCGGCGGGTTTCCGGCGCGAATTGGCGATCTGCCAGAGCAATTCCGGGGTCGGATGAAAAGCGATTCCCTGTCCCGCCGCCAGCGCCGCGAGCTTCCCCAGCGTCCCTGCCACCGCCGCCTCGTCCCAGGCGATCTCCTCTGCCGCCGCGGTCCCCGTGAGCTCGATCGCGACATGCACCTTGCCGCGCGCCGCAAACCGGCGCGCCTGTTCGCTCACCACCGGTTCGAGGCTTTCCCAGTCCTTGGGCAGGGACACCGTCAGGTCGAGGGTGCGGCGATTCACCGCGCTGACCTGGATGGTGAGCGAGTGTCCGCCGATCACCGAGGTAGCCCGGCCATAGCCTGTCATGCTGCGCATGTTATAGTAGGGGTCCGATAGGTCGTATCGGACCTATGCTTTTAAGAGCGCGGCCACCTGCTGCACGTCCTTGTCCCCCCGGCCGCTGAGATTAGCGATGATCACCTGGCCGGCCGGCAGCGCGCGGGCGCGCTTCAGGGCGTGCGCCAGGGCATGGGCGCTTTCGAGCGCGGGAATGATGCCCTCGAGCCGCGCGCAGAGTTGAAAAACCTCCAGGACCTCGTCGTCGGTCGCGAAGGCAAATTCGATCCGGCCGCGGTCGCGATAAAAGGCGTGCTCGGGGCCGACCGCCGGGTAATCCAGGCCCGCGGAGACCGAGTGGGTCAGCTCGATCTGCCCATCGGCGTCCTGGAGGATGAACGTCTGGCAGCCTTGCAGCACGCCGAGGCGCCCGCCCGCGAAACGAGCCGCGTGTTCGCCCGTCCGGATGCCGCGGCCGCCGGCCTCGACGCCGATCAGCCTCACCCCCGGGTCCTCGAGGAAATCGAAGAACAGGCCCATGGCGTTGCTGCCCCCCCCGACACAGGCGATGAGCTCGTCGGGCAGCCGGCCCTCGCGCGCCAGGATCTGCGCCCGGGCCTCGGTGCCGATCACCCGGTGGAAATCGCGCACCATCATCGGATAGGGATGCGCCCCGTAAACCGTGCCGAGGATGTAGTGGGTCGAACGCACGTTAGTCACCCAGTCGCGCATGGCCTCGTTGATGGCTTCCTTGAGCGTCTTCTGTCCCGCCTCGACGCTGCGCACTTCGGCGCCCATGAGCCGCATCCGGAAGACGTTGAGCGCCTGCCGCTCCATATCCACCGCGCCCATGTAAATGACGCATTCGAGCCCAAATTTTGCGCAGACCGCCGCCGTGGCGACCCCGTGCTGTCCCGCGCCGGTTTCGGCGATGATGCGGCGCTTGCCCATCCGGCGCGCCAGGAGCGCCTGGCCGAGGGCATTGTTGATCTTGTGCGCCCCGGTGTGCAACAGGTCCTCGCGCTTGAGATAGATCTTGGCGCCACCGCAGTGCCGGGTGAGCCGCTCCGCGAAATAGAGCGGCGTGGGGCGGCCGGCAAATTCCGCCAGATGGCGGCTCAATTCGGCCTGGAATGCCGGGTCCGCTTTTGCCTCCGCATAGGCCGCCCCCAGCTCATCCAGCGCCGTCATCAGCGTCTCGGGCACAAACACGCCGCCGTACCGGCCAAAATGACCGGCGGCATCCGGCTGGGAGAGGCGATTGAGGGTGGAGGATTCGGGCATGAGGGCAAAAGCGTAGCACGCATCGCCCAGCGCTCAACTCCTAAGCATCGGACGCAGTGTGGTGGGGCGGGGGGGGGGGGCCCCCCCCCCCAAGAGGAGGCGACAACAAACAGG
>Ga0302326_10013332_pt1 | contig 17435 bp, 13 predicted proteins | sample Palsa_T0_3_FD_202264 | JGI IMG/M metagenome (GOLD analysis project Ga0302326, IMG submission 202264) | Peat permafrost microbial communities from Stordalen Mire near Abisko, Sweden - Palsa_T0_3 | ecosystem: Environmental > Terrestrial > Soil > Palsa > Peat permafrost | place: Sweden: Abisko... | reverse complement strand
GCGGATTCGGAGACGTGTCGTAGAGCAACTCGGTGAGGGCAGCGCCCGCGCCGCCGTCGATCAGCGCGTGGTGCATCTTCGAGTAGATCGCCGCCTCGTTGCCCGGCAGCTCGGGGAACACGTAGATCTCCCACAGGGGCCGCGCGCGGTTGAGCGGCTTGGCGTGCATCCAGCCGCAGACGCGCTGCAGCGCTTCGCGGTCGCCCGGCGGCGGAATCGTCGCCTGATAGACGTGGCGTAGGATGTCGAAATCCTCGTCTTCGACCCAACTCGGACGGTCGATGTCGAAGGGCGTCTGGGCGAGTTTGTACTTCAGGCTCTTTGCGAGATGGATGCGCTCGGAAAACAGCTTGACCATGTCTTGGAAGAAATCGCCCGTGTAGCCGGGGGGTAACTTCACGATCGTCATGCTCCCGACGTGCATCGGGCATTCCGTCGTCTCGGCGAACAAAAACGCCGAATCGATAACGGATAGCTTGCGAACCGAAGTCGTGCCCATAAACGAGGCTGTTAGTTACGAATCGGGGCAAGCCCCCCAAGGTCGATCCCGGCGCTCTCGAGCTCGGAAAGAACCTTTTGCCGCATTGTGGGGGAGCTTACGTGAATTGCTGGAAATAATGTTCCATATATCCATATAAGTGGGTAATGAAGGTTGTGGAGGTAGCTATGGACGCGACTCGTTTCGAGGGAATCCCGCCGCCTTCCGAAGTTCCGGATCGGAGCGCCGCCCCGCTGAAGCGCTTTCGGCCCCCGTCGCGGCTGCTCTGGCTTGCCGAGTACCGCTCGGTTTACGAGCTGGGGTTCTCGCTGCTGGCCATTCCGCTGCTGCTCGGCGCCCCGGCGGGCGACGGCCATCCCGTGCTCGTGCTGCCCGGCTTCCTCGCGAGCGATCTTTCGACCGAACCGCTGCGCCGGTACCTCGCCCGCCTCGGCTACGACGCCCACACCTGGGATCTCGGGCGCAACCTCGGCGGGATCATGCGAATGCGGCACGCGTTACGCCGGCGCCTTACGTCGATCCATGCGGCTTCCGGCCGCAAGGTCAGCGTCGTCGGCTGGAGCCTCGGCGGGATCTACGCGCGAATGCTGGCACTCGACGAGCCCGATGCCGTTCGCAGCGTGATCACCCTCGGCAGTCCGTTTTCACGCGACCCCGATGCCAGCAACGTCAGCGCCGTCTACGAGGCCGTCTCGGGCGAACGGCGCAGCGATGAGGAACGCCGGGCCCGGACCGTCTTCGCGCACGCGTTCGACCGCATCGGCGGCGACCTTGCGGTGCCCTCGACGTCGATTTACTCGAAATTGGACGGGGTCGTCGACTGGCGCGCTAGCGTGCTTCGCGAGAACGAACGAACCGAGAACATCGAGGTCTTCGGCGCAAGCCACGTCGGCCTCGGGGTCAACGCCGCCGTTCTTTGGGCGACGGCGGACCGGCTCGCGCAAGCGGAAGGGACGTTCGCGCCGTTCGGTCGCGGCGGACCGTTCGCACTGGCGTACGCGCGCCCGTAGGCCCCGCCAAGCGCAGCCGTGAAATGGGCTCTCCCGGACCCCAGTGATGAACGGAGCAGCGCGAATGGACGACACCTCAGGCAAAACCTCGGCGGGCAGCGCCACGGCTAACGAGCCCAAGGATGCAACCGAGCGGATCCGCGAGATCTTCGAGCGCGTCCGGCTTCCGGGCTTCGATTTCGACGCGTGGATCGAGGCGCGTCAAGCCGACATCGATGCGATGTCAAAGGCGACGTCGGTCGCATTCTCCGGCGCGCAGTCGATCACCGATAAACAGGCGGAGCTGCTGAAGTCTGCGCTCGACGAACTCGGCGCCGCGGTGAAAGTCCGCTCGACCTCCGACTCCGCGGGCGAGAAGGTCGCCGACATCACCAAGCAAGAGGCGGAGCTCGTGCAAAATACGCTCACGCGCACCGTGCAGGGCATGAAAGAGATGGCGGAGGCCGTTCAAAAATCGCAGACGGAGATCTACGAGATCGCGCTCGACCGCGTCCGCAGCAACACCGAGCAACTGCGCGGACTCTTCCTCAAGGATAAATAATGTCACGCTGAGCGGAGCGAGCGGAGCGAGCGCAGTCGAAGCGCCGCCGTGACTTCGCCTCGCGCCGTTGGTCCTTCGACTGCGCGCCTTCGGCGCTTCGCTCAGGATGACAGGCGCTAATCTTCGAAGATGGAATCGGGGATGGGGACGTTGAGCTGGTAGTCGGAAAAAGTTGTCTCGGAATCGGCGTGCAGCCCTTTGCCGCGCATCGTCGTCGAAACCGTGTTCGGTAGCGGGTGGCCGTCGACGGGCGCGTAGGTTTCGTCGCTCGTTACGATCGAGCCGTTGACGTTGTTCCATACGTAGCGCTGCGCGAGCCCGGTCGTGTTGTCGACGGTTACGTCGACGCTCTCAACCGATTCGTCGCTCCGCGGCACGAGATGAAAGGTGGTCCTGGTCGGGTCGCGATCGGTTACCGTGATCTCGTAGATGGACGGCCAGCTCGAGACCGCGCCGATCTGCGGCTGATTCGCAACCATCCCTTTCGCCGGCCCGGGAACGTTCACAAAGTCGATCTTCGTTTTGTCGCCCTTCGAGTACACCGTTCCGCGCAGCGTGATGCCCAAGATCTGGATCCGCGTCTTGACCTCGACGTGCGCGATATATGACGTGAGATCTCTGTTGACGGCGAGCATCTTCCGGAACACCGGGTCGGCTTTATAACGGAAGGTCTGTGCCGCGGCCGCCTGCGTCAGCGCCAACCCGATCGTACCGCAGACGATTGCGAAACGTCCGAAGTTCCCTAGCCCCCGCACTTGCATCAGAGAAGCACTCCATCGACCGGCCGCTCAAACGGCGGCTTGCTAGACTGATACCCAAACTCGCGGACCGAACTTCGGGCGGCTGCCCCGTCACGTCGCAAGCGTCCGCTCCTCGAGGAGCTTGGCCAACGCAAAGACGTGATCGAGCGCCGGGGTGGGCACGCCGACGATCGAACCGATCTCGGCGACCGCGCCGACCAAGGCGTCCAGCTCGAGCCGGCGCCGATTCTCGAGGTCTTGGAGCATCGAGGTCTTGTGCTGACCGACCCGCCGCGCGCCTTCGATGCGCCGCTCGATCGTGATCGGAAGTTCGATGCCGAGGGCGCCTGCGACGGCGATGCACTCGCGCATGATTTCTTCGACCAGGCCTGCGACGAGCGGATCGTCGCACATCTCGGCGAGCGTCGCCCGCGTCAGCGCGCTGATCGGATTGAACGACGCGTTTCCGAGGATCTTGACCCAGATCTCGATGCGGATGTCGCTCTCGACCGGCGCTTTCAATCCGCCGGCGACGAAGGCGTCGGCAATGCGCTGCGTGCGCGCCGAAATTCCGCGCGCCGGATCGCCGAGGCTATAACGTGTCCCCTCGACGTGTTTGATGACCCCCGGTGCCTGAATCTCGCTCGCCGAGTAAACGACGCTGCCCACGATTCGCTCGGGCGCAATCGTCGCGGCGATACGTCCGTCCGGGTCGAGGCTCCGCAGGCGCCGGCCGTCGAATGGGCCGCCGTTGTTTGCGAAGTACCACCACGGGATGCCGTTCTGCATCGTAACGACCGCCGTATCGGCGGCGAACAAGCTCGGGAGCTTGTCGGCGATCGGCTCGATCTGGTACGCCTTGACCGCTAAGATGACGACGTCGACCGGCCCAATCGACTCGATGTCGTCGGTAGCCTCGAGATCGGCGTGGATCCGGCCGCGCGGGCTGTTGACCGTGATGCCTGATGCGCGGAGTGCGGCAAGGTGGGAGCCGCGCGCCACAAGGACCACTTCAGATCCACCCGCGGACAAGGCGGCCCCGACGTGGCCGCCGATCGCGCCCGCGCCGAGTACGGCGAATTTCATGCTCGCCGCAGCCGGGTAAAAGGTTCTTGCGCCGCTCCCAGAACGGGGCACAACCACCAACCGGAGGAGGCCCTTTGGCGAACCGCTGGCTTCAGCTTGTCCTGAGCATCGTAACGATGGTGATGATTGCAAATTTGCAATACGCGTGGACGCTGTTCGTCAACCCGCTGAGCGAAGCGCATGGTTGGAGCAAAGCCGAAGTTCAAATCACCTTTACGCTGTTCGCGCTCTTTCAAGTGTGGCTCGTTCCGGTCAACGGATGGTTTCTCGACCGGCTCGGCCCAAGCCGGCTCGTAGCCCTCGGCGGCGTTCTTGCCGCCGCGTCGTGGCTCATTTTTTCGGGCGCACACACGCTGGGTGCGCTGTATGTCGGCGGCGCGATCGGCGGCATCAGCGGCGGCATCGTCTACGGCGCGGGGATTGCATCGGCCGTAAAATGGTTTCCGGACAGGCGAGGGCTCGCCGTCGGCTTGACCGCAGCCGGCTTCGGCGGGGGCGCGGCGCTGACGATCTTGCCGATCTCGCACATGCTCGCGACGCGCGGATACGCCGCAACGTTCGCGACGTTCGCTCTCATTCAAGGATGCGTCATCGTGTTCTGCGCGCTGTTTTTGCGCTTTCCGCGCAAGGCTGCCGCCGTTTCCGAGGCGATCCCGTCGTTTGTCAGCAACGTCGATCGCGCGCCGGCCGAAATGTTGCAGCAGCCGATCTTCTATCTGCTCTACGGCATGTTCGTGATGATCGCGTGCGGCTTGCTCGTCATGACCGCGCAAATCGCACCGTTCGCAAGGGACTTCGGTTTCGAGAAAGTGCCGGTATACGTGCTTGGAGTTGGGTTCGCGACGCTGCAGTTTGCACTGGTCGCGGACAACGTGCTCAACGGCGTCAGCCGAGCCGCATTCGGTGCGCTCTCCGACCGCATCGGTCGCGAAACGACGATGCTGCTCGCGTTCCTCTTGGAAGCCGGCGCGCTGCTTGGGTTTCTGCTGCTCGCGCCTCGCTCGCCGTGGCTCTTTATTTTATTTGCGGGGCTAACGTTCGTCGCGTCGGGCGAGATCTACAGCTTGTTTCCTACGGCCTGCACCGATCTCTTCGGCAGCCGGCACGCGGCGACAAACTGCGGTCTCTTGTACACCGCCAAGGGGACCGCTGCGCTCTTCGTTCCGTTCGCAAGCTTCGTGTACCAGCGCGCGGGAAGTTGGACGCCCGTACTCGTCACCCTCGTCGTCTTCAACCTGATCAGCGCGCTGCTCGCGATATTTGCGCTGCGGCCCATGCGGATGCGCGCGATTTCTGCGGATCGCCTCGTCGAAGGACCGGCAGCCGTGATTCCGGCGTGACGCTCGCAGCTTTACTCGAAGCCGGGGCCGGCGGACGCGCAGCCCTGCGCGTTCCCGGCGGTCCGACACTCACGTACGATGCGCTGCGCCAAGCCTCGTCCGAACTGGCGCGGCAGCTCGCCGCGGAAGGCGTCCGCGCGGGCGATCTCGTTGCGGCATCGTATCCGAACGGTTTCGAGACGGTCGTAGCGCTGTTCGGTGTCGCGGCCGCATGCGCCGGTTATGCGCCGCTCAACATGGCGTACACCGAGGAAGAGTTTCGCTTCTACTTGGAAGACATTCGGCCGAAGCTTCTTCTCTTGATGCCGGGACGCGCGCCCGCTGCTCGCGCGGCGGCCGCCGCACTGCGCATCCCGGTGCTCGACGTATGGTTCGAGGGTGACCGTTTGCAGAGGAGCGCGGCGCCCGGGCCCTCGCCGTACGGCGCGACGGAACCGGCGAGCGACGACGACGTCGCGCTCTTTTTGCACACGAGCGGAACGACCAGTCGCCCGAAGGGGGTCCCGCTGACGCACCGCAATTTGACGGCATCGGCTTCAAACATCAAGCGCTGGTACGATCTGAATTCCGGGGACGTTTCCTACTGCGTCATGCCGCTCTTTCACGTTCACGGTCTCGTGTTCTCGACGCTCGCTCATCTCGCCGCCGGCGCCGTCGTCGTGATCCCCGAACGGTTCTCGGCGAGCGCTTTTTGGCCGCACGTTCGCGAGTACGGGGCGACGGTTGTGAGCGCCGTGCCGACGATCTATCGCAGCCTTCTTGCGTCGGCCGATTCGCCGAGTGAATTCGCTGGGCACGCGCTGCGTTTCATGCGCTCGTCGAGCGCGCCGCTGCCCGCGAGCATGATGCAACGTCTCGAGACGGTTTTCGGGATACCGGTCATCGAGGCGTACTCGATGACGGAAGCGTCGCATCAGATGACCGCCAGTCCGCTCCAGGGCGAACGTCGCCCCGGCTCCGTCGGCGTCGGCGCGTTTGTGGACGTCACGATCCTCGACGAGCACGGTGCTCGGTGCAGCCCCGGCATCGTCGGCGAAGTCGCCGTACGCGGGCCGAACGTGACGCGCGGGTATCACAACAATCCTGCAGCCAATGCCGAAGCCTTTTGCGCGGGATGGTTCCGAACCGGTGATTGGGGCAGGCTGTCGGACGACGGTTACCTCACGCTTGTCGGCAGGCTCAAGGAACTCATCAATCGTGCCGGCGAGAAGATCTCGCCGGTCGAGATCGACGACGCCCTCCTCTCGCACCCGGGCGTCAGTGAAGCCGTATCGTTCTCGGTTCCCGACGAGAAGTACGGCGAAGTCGTCGGCGCCGCGCTCGTGCTCAAAGAAGGCACGGCCGTCGACGACGTCTTGGCGCACGCGCGTTCTCGCCTAGCGGCATTCAAAGTCCCCACGGCCGTTTATGTCGTCGAATCTATCCCACGAACCGCGACCGGAAAGGTTCAACGGCGCGCCGTGGCAACTGCGGTTGCGAGTCGATAGATTGCAGCTCACGCACGTGTCGAGCTGAGCGCTCTCGTCTCCGTTGCGCCCGGCATTTTCTGGATGACCGCGCGGACCCGTTCGACGAGCGCGGGCTCACCGTAGACACTTTGCGGCTCGAGCAGATGTTGAACGGCAAGGGTTAATTTGTGGACCGCGGGGTCGGAGACCGCGAGCTGCAACAGCGCGAGCCCGAACCGGCGCCGTTGCTCGAGGTCCGCGGGCCGGTCACCCTCGGTCTGCGGATACGCGAGATCGAGCGCCGTCGTCATCGACCAGGGCGCGTCGAGCAGCGTTTGCGCCTGGACGAAGAACGCCGGTGCGACGCCGGCGAGCCCGCGCGAACCCGCTACGGCACCGTCGAGCAGTCTGCGCAGGAGTCGCGCCTGTTGTGCGGCCACGCTCATTCCTTGACCGTACGTGGGGTTGAAACGGCAGATCGCGTCGCCCAGCGGAATCAGCCCCTGCGGAAACCCGGCTAGGTTCGAGAAATCGCGGCGCACGCACGTCCGCGTGCCAAAGCGGGAAACCGGGCTGACGAACTTTGCCGATTCGAGCGCATCGGCAATCGTCGGGGTTCGCAGGCTGCGTGCAAAGGCCATGAAGCCGTCCGGGTCACCCGGCGGCTTGTCGTCAAAGCGGCCGGCCAGGCTAACCGTCCAACAATGGCCTTCGATCGGCCAAAGAATTCCGAAGCGACTGCTCTGTGGGGCTTTCGGAAAACACAGGACACCTTTCCAGTCGCACGGGGCGTCGTCCGGCATCTCGAACACCGCCGTACTGTAGCCAAGGTCGACGCCGAGGCTCGTCTCGTGCGGCAGTGCGCCGTGAAGCGCTTCGAGCAACGCGACGGTCAGATCACCACGCCCGGTAGCCTCGACGACGAGGTCCGCCGCGAGCGTCTGACCGCGTCCATCTTGTTCGAACGCGACCCCGTTGGCAGCCGCGCCGTCCGGCGTCGCGACAATCTCCCGTACGCGCGAGCGCCCGCGCAGCGTGACGTTTGCACACTGCTCGACCCGCGCACGCAGGACTCGCTCGATCATCGGCCGGCTCATGCCGTACGCGAGCCACCCGAAGTCGCGTTTTGGGAACGAGTCGAACCCAGGCCGCTCATAACGAAGATCGTAGCCGACGCGCAGCGGGACCGCTCCCGCGCGCTCGAGATCGCCGGCAAAACCGGGGAAAACCTCCTCGAGTGCCTGGAGACCACCGCACAGCACGCCGTGCGTGTGCCGATCTTGCGGCGTACCGTTACGGTGCGCGGCGGTGGGAGGAAACGCGTCGAGTTCCAGGACCGTCACGCGTTCGAAGCGATCGCGCAGAGCGCCCGCGCTCGCTAAACCGGCGACCCCGGCACCGATCACGACGGCGTGTTCCCCGAGCGTTCCTCTGACCATCGCGGTACGTTCCTTCCTGGCGAAGCCTGCGCCAAGAAGATAGGACGCCGAACGATCGGCACGCATCCGTGGAAACACGGAGTTTCAACGCGCGCCGTTGCGCTCGCTAGATCAATTCGGCTTCCTCGATCGCCTGGTCGGCTGTCAACGTCGCCCCGGCCGCCATGCGTTCGGTAAGCTCGTCCGGGCCGAGCGTCGCGCGCAGCCGCGCGACCACCCGATCGTATTCTTGTTGCTCGAGGTAGGTGCGCTCAAACTCGAGCGCTCGCAGCCGGGCATCGATGAAACCAAGCAACCTTGCAGCGCGCGCGCCGGCGGCAATCTGCTCTGGGCCGCCGGCCGAGCATGCCTCACTCAGCGCGGCGACGGCCGCGAGGTGTTGCAGCGCGAACGCGGAGATGAAGTCGAACTGCAACTCTCGTGCGAGCTCGAGTGCCTCGCGCGCGTGAGCGCGCGCTTCATCGTAGCGTGCGAGTGTGACGAGGTACGCGGCGATGCTCGTCAGATTGCTGGCCACGTTGTGCGCATTGTTGAGTGCTCGATGGACGGCGAGGGCGTCGCTCGCGAGCTTCAAGGCAGCCTGCGGGTCGCCGCATTGGAACTCGGCCTCAGCGAAGTTGCTGGCTGCATTTGCCGCGCCGCCCTCCGCTCCAACGGCCTCGTACGCCTCGAGCTCCTCAGCGAAAAGTGCTCGCGCTTGCGCCATGTCGCCCCGTGCGCGGGCCACGAACCCGCTTCGCGAGAGCGTATACGCGAGTAGGCGCTGGTCCCCGAGTTCGCGTGCCGCGGCTAACGCCTCGCGCAACTGGCATTCACCTTCGGCCACCATCGCTTCGTCATCGTGCTTCTGGCCAAGGTACCACTGCGACATACCTGCGACGCTCTGCACGTGAGCGGCCGGCACGCGCTCCCCCAGGTGCCGGTATGCGGCCAATGCGCGCTCGGCCGCGGCCAACGCTTCCCGGTGCTGGCCAAGCACGATCGCGAACATTGCCTCTGCGTATTCGAGCTTTGCGACCACCGCTACGGGCGTGTCCGCGGCGGCAAGCTCGAGCGCCGTCCGGACCCAGCGGCGGCCCTCGGCAAAGGCAACCCGGCCGAAAAGCAGACGCAGCGCGCCTGCGAGTCGTTGGCCCATCGTCACGTCGTTGCGCCGCTCGAGGGTCCAGCGCAGCGCCGCGCGCCAATTTTCAACGTCGGGTCGCGCCCGAGCGAGCCAGGCGCGCTCGCGCATCGTCCCCCAGGCCCGCTCGATCTCCTCGGCGAGTTCGAGGTACGTCAGCGCGTGCCGGCGCGCGACGATCTCTTGTTCGCCGCGCGCCACAAGCTTGTCGCGCGCGTACTCCCGCGCTGACTCAGAGAGCCGGTAGCGCGGACCCGCAGCTTCTACGTCCAGAGCGGCGAGCGATTTTTCGACGAGCGACGCGAGCAACTCGAGCATGGCGCCTTCCTCGACCGCTTCGCCCGCGCACACCGCAGCGGCGGACTCGAGCGTCCAGCCGCCGGCGAAAACCGAAAGCCGATCGAAGAGGAGCTGTTCCGGGCCGCAAAGGAGCTTATAGCTCCAATCGAACAGCGCGCGCATCGTCTGCTGTCGCGGCAATGCGGTGCGCGCACCGCCGGTGAGAATCGCGAAGCGCTGGTCGAGCATCGCTGCGAGCGTCGCGAGCGGCAACGTGCGCGTTCGCGCCGCCGCAAGCTCGATCGCAAGCGGGATTCCGTCGACCCGCCGGCAGATCTCCGCGACGAGCGGCGCATTCTCGTCAGAGAGCGCGAAGCGGCGGTCGGCTTGCCGCGCGCGCTCGATGAAGAGCGCGAGCGCCGCGTAAGCGCCGGCCTCGGCGGCGCGCATCGTCCGCGCGGCCTCGGGCGAGGGGACGCGCAGCGGCGTTACCAGATAGACGCATTCGCCTCCGACCTTCAGCGGCTCGCGGCTCGTCGCCAGGATCCGAACGTCCGGGCAACCGCGCAACAGCGCGTCCGCAACCTCCGCGGCCGCAGCGATAAGGTGTTCGCAATTATCCAGGACGACGAGCAGCGCGCGGCGCTTGAGGCGCGAGACGAGCGCCTCGAGTTGGCGGCTCTCGGGCAACTGCTCGAGGCCGGCCGCTTGCGCGATGCTTGCGGCGACGCGGTGACCGTCTTGGAGCGGAGCCAGTTCGGTCAGCCAAACGCCGTCGCGAAACCGATCCGAAAAATCGCCTGCCGCTGCGATCGCGGTGCGCGTCTTGCCGACGCCGCCGGCCCCCGTGAGCGTGACCAGCCGGGCGTCGAGCAAGGCCGTCCGGATTTCCTCAATCTCTCGCTCGCGCCCAATAGTTCGTTCGCTTGCCAGCGGCAAATTCGTCTTCGGCAGTTGGTCGAGGAGCCCGTCGCTGAGAACGCGGGTGGCAAGCTCGGTCCGCGACTCGACGCCCAGCTTCGCGAACAACGCGGACACATGCGATTCGACGGTCCGCTCGCTCAGCCAAAGCCGCTCGGCAATCTCGCGGTTGGAATGCCCAGCCACGACCAAATTCACGACCTCGGTTTGCCGCCTCGAGAGCATTTGGCCGCCGCCTCCGCCGGCGTCTATCGCGAATTCAGTGTTTCCACGGATGCCCGCGCAGTTCTCCCGGACCTATGCTTTTTCGCGGCACCTCGCCCGCGCTTGAAGCTGAAAGGACCGGCAACACGATGACGTACGCTCCGACGCAAGACACCAATTGCGCCGCCCCTGTTGGAGGCGTTATGGAGGGCAACGGCGCGTACAACGCCCACGCGACGATTCCGGCTGCGGGCGGCCAGTCCGCGCTTGGCATCTTGCACGTTGCGGCTCGAGCCGTGCAGCCGGAGCCGGACGGCCCGATCGTCATCGCCGACTATGGGTCGGCGGAGGGCAAGAACTCGCTAGCCCCGATCCGCACGGCCGTTGCATCCTTCCGCACGCGCTGCGCGCCGGACCGGCCGATCCTCGTCGTGCACGTCGACCAGCCGAAAAACGATTTCAACACGCTTTTCGACGTGCTCGACTCCGCGCCGGAGAGCTACAGCGCGCACGACCGCTTCGTGTTCCCCTCAGCAGTGGGGCGCTCGTTTTATTCTCCGGTCTTTCCGCCGGAATGGGTGCACCTCGGATGGAGTTCCTACGCGGCCGTATGGCTCAGCCGAATTCCCAAGCCGATCCCCGACCATTTTTTCTCGCTTCGCAGCACCGAAGCCGTTCGCACGGCGTACGCACGCCAGGCCGCCGGCGATTGGAAACGGTTTCTTTCGTTGCGAGCGACAGAACTACGGCGCGGCGGCCGGCTCGTCGTCGTCCTTCCGGCAGTCGAAGAGGACGGGACGTTTGGCCTCGAGGAGTTCATGGATCACGCGAACGCGGCGTTGCGCGATCTCGTCGATACGGGCGCGCTCGGCGCGGATGAAATGGCGCGGATGGCACTCGCCGCGTATCCGCGCACGAAACAAGAACTTCTCGCGCCATTCGCGGCCGGCGGTTCGTTCAGCGGTCTGACGGTCGACCATTGCGCCGTGCAGGTGCTTGCCGATCCCGCGTGGTCCGCCTACCACGTGTCGCGCGATCGGCGGGCGCTCGCGCACGAACATGCGCTGCTCTTTCGTGTGATCTTCATCCCGACGCTGGCCCACGCGCTCGACGCGCACCGTTCGGCAGACGAGCGGAGCGCGTTCGCCGACCGTCTCACGGACGCGCTCGAGCGCCGTCTGATCGACGCTCCCGCGCCGCAACACCGTTTCGTCGCCTCGATCGTGCTCGCGAAGACCGCGGGTTAGGGGCCGGCTCGCGCGGCCTGGAGGTTCGGTCGGTTCAACCCCCAAAGCGCGAAATCCATGAGCGAGGTTCGGGCCACGGACGCCCTTGCGAACGAGAGAACGTTTCTTGCGTATCTGCGAACGGCATTAGCCTTTATCGGGTTCGGCTTCGTCATCGCCCGTTTTTCGCTCTTTCTTCGCGAAACCGCGATCGTCGCGCACATGAAGGTGCCGCCCACGGGCTACTCCACCGCGTTTGGGGCCTTGATGGCTCTGGCGGGCGTCGCGTGCGCGGCTTATGGCGGGTACCGATATGTGGTCAGCGCTCGCTCTCTGCGGGCGGGGACCGTGTCGCCGCTCTCCGATATTGCTGCGGTCGTGGGATCCGCCGTCGTCGTTCTCATCGGCGCTATCGTCGCCTTCGCATTGCCCGCGCTCCGCTAACGTCAGTCCATCGTGTTCGGGCCGCACGACGGCAAGGAGTCCGCGAACGTCATGGCGGCGCCCGAGCCTTCGATCGCTTTACAGACCTCGGTGCGATGCGCGGCGCCGAACACGTCGTGGTACCGCACGACGATGGAGAATTCGTGCCGCACGCGCCGGTTCACGAGCGCGGCGAAACCGGCGTTGGAGAGCGGCGCCGGTTCGATGACGGCGAGCGAGTCGTGTGCGCCCGGCGCGATCGAGCGCGATCCGGCTTGCCACGATGAAATCTTGGAACGGCGATTCGCGTTTGCGTCGACCGCAGCGACGTTCACGTCGATGCCGTCGACGGCGGCGGGCGTCTTGCCGCTATTTTCGAAGACGAACATCATCCCGATGCTCGTCCGCGAGTACGGTTGAGCGAGGTTCGCGTCGCTCAGACCGATCCACGCGCGCCGGTCGACCTTCAGCGCTTCTTCGGACGATCCCGTGGTGGTCGCAACGAAGCGCAGCATCGAACCCCCGAGCGCAATTGCGACGATCAATCCGAGCAGGTTGAGGATCCCGACAACGACGCCGAAGATCGCGATCCGGTTGAGGCGCCGAGCTTCGACCAAACGCGCACCGCTCGCTCCCCGCTCGCCGAACACGAGCCGTCCGTCTTGCGGGCCCGGGCGCAACGGGAAGCCCGGCAGATTGCCTGCCGAGCTCGGAGGTGCGAAAATGGCCGACGGTCGCCGAACGACGGCGCCCATCGGCGCGGACGGCTCGGGAGCGGGGGGCGGTTGCGGCGCCGGCGCGGGGTTAGGCTCGGCTTCCGCAGCCGGCGGAGTCGCCGCGGCGGACGGGGCCGTCGGGGCGGCTTCTGACGCGGGCGGCGGCGAAGGCGCGCCCGCAGGTGGTGCCTTCACGCGTCCGTTCGACGGCTTGGGCGGCACGATGACGACTTTGGTGTTGTTGAGCGTGACGAGCGCACGATGCAGCTTTGTATAGATGTGGCGCGCACCCGCAGCGCTGCGCAGCGCGCGCGACCCCATCGCGTCGAATAGCGACATCAGAAACGCTTCTTCGCGCAAGCCCGGAAAGCGCCTCGGCGAGGCGCGCCGCCGATTGGGGCGAAGCGGGTCACAGGAAATCGGCGAAACATTGGCCGGCGTCAAGCCCTATCTCGGGCGGAGGAACGAACCTTGATCGATCGCGTTTGCGCCGGAGCGACCCTGGCGTCTTTGTTGACGTTCTCCACGCCCGCAGCAGCGGCGGGGCCGGACCAGCCGTTCCCAACCGCAGGAAGCCCGCCTGCTTTGCATTTCGACCTAACGGCGACGCAGGTGAAGGCCAACTGTGCTGCTGCGATCGCGCAAACGAAAGAAAAGGTCAACGCGCTCGTCGCCGCGGGCGGCCCGCGCACGTTCGGCACGGTCGTTCTGCCGCTCGAAGACGCGTTCGCGGACCTCAACGACGAGACCGTGGTCGAGACGCTGCTCTCGCAGATCGCGACCGACAGCGGCGTGCGCGACGCGTCGTTTGCCTGTCAGAACGACGAGAGCGCGTTTCAGAATGCGATCACCGCCCGGCCCGATCTCTTCCACGCCGTCGCGGCCGCCTCGGCCGGCGGGACAGCGCGCACGACCGCCGACCGTAAGCTCACCCAGATGTGGCTCGTGCTGATGAAAAGGTCCGGCGCGGCGTTGTCGCCGGCAGACCGCAAGCAGTTTGTTGCGCTCAGCGACAAATTGAACGCAATGGAGAGTCAATTCGCCGAAAACCTCGGCAACGACAAGACAACGATCACGCTGACCGCAGCGCAGATCTCCGGCCTGCCCGAAGACTTCGTCGCCACGTTGAAAAAGACCGACAGCGGAGAGTACGTCGTGCCGGTCGGCGAGAGCACGATCGAACCGTTCGGCCAAAACGCGTCGGATCCGGCGGCGCGCAAAGCGTTTTACTTCGCCTACCTCAATCGCGGCTATCCCGCCAACGAGAAGCTGCTTGGGGACGCAATTGCCGTCCGCGATCAACTCGCCCACCTGATGGGGTACGACACCTGGGCCGCCTACGTCCTTGCCGACCGCATGGCGCAGACGCCGCAACGGGTCGACTCGTTTCTGTCTGCGCTTGACGCGAAGCTTTTACCGCGCGCACAGGTCGACGTCGCAACGCTTACGGCGCTCAAATCCAAGGACCTGGGAGTTGCGTCGGCTACGCTCGATCCGTGGGACGTCATCTATTACGATGAAATGTTGAATAAGACGCGGTATGCGGTCGACGACCATGCGATCGCGCAGTACTTTCCCGTCGAACACGTCGAGCATGCGGTGTTCGACATCTATTCCAAGCTGCTCGGCGTGACGTTTGCCAAGCGCGACGTCGCCAACGTCTGGTATTCCGACGTGACGGAGTGGACGGTAACCGACGCCGCAACCGGCCGCTACATCGGCGACTTCTATCTCGACCTGTTCCCGCGCGACGGAAAGTTTTCGCACTTCGCGCAATTCCCGCTGCTGCCGACGCGGCGCCTCGCCGACGGACGCGTCCGCGCGCCGGTTAGTGCGATCATCGGCAATTGGCCGCGACCGGCTGCCGGCCGTCCCGCCGTCCTGTCCCACGACGACGTCCAGACGTTCTTCCACGAGTTCGGCCACAACATGGCGGCGCTGCTCGCGACCGCGCCCTACGAAACACTGTCGGAGGGATTCCGGCAAGACTTCATCGAGGCGCCCTCGCAGATGCTCGAGAACTGGGTTTGGGATCCGGCGATCCTCAAGCAACTCTCGAGCAACGTCACGACGGGCCAGCCGTTGCCCGACGATCTCATCGCACACATGCGAGCGGCGCGGTACGTCGACAACGCGTTCTTCACGACGCGCCAGATCGCGCTCGCGACGGTCGACATGAAGTACCACACGTCCGGGCCGCACGTCGACACGGCGGCCGTGTATGCCGAGGTCTTCAAAGACGAATCGCCTCTACCGGTGCCGCCCGGCATCCATCCGGAAGCCTCGTTCGGGCACCTGATGGGCGGCTACGACGCCGGCTACTACGGCTATCTCTGGAGCAAGGTGTACGCGCAAGACATGTTCACCGCGTTTGCGCGCGGCGGGCTCGAGAGCCCGGTCGTCGGCGCGCGTTATCGTCAGGACATCTTGCAGCCGGCGCGCGAAATCGAGCCCGACGCCGAGGTGAACGCGTTTCTCGGCCGGGCGATGGACCCGTCGGCGTTCTACAAAGAGTTCGACGAGGAGGGAAACCCGGCACCGGCGCCTGCGCCGTCGTCTTCCTGAGCGGCCCGCTTCAAGGCGAACTTTACAGAGAGTTTACACAACCGTGGTGTCCTACATCACGAGAGCCATTACTGACATTTCGTAGGTTGCAAGCACTGCACCCAAAGCCGATACTAGGAGCGTGGCGATTTCACGGATGATGGACGACGACGAACCGGCTGCGACAGACGAGTCGGCGCGGTTGGCTGCCCTCGAGCGCTACGCCATTATCGACACCCCCGCCGAAGAAGATTTCAATCAGCTCGTTGAGTTGGCCGCCCTGGCTTTTCGGGTGCCGTGGGCCGCGATCACGTTCGTCGACGGCTTCCGTGCATGGCGAAAGGCCGCGTATCCGGCCGACGAATTACGCGAGACGCCGCGCGTTATATCCTTCTGCGGGCAGACGATCGAGGGCGGCGACGTCATGGTCGTCCCCGACGCAGCGGCCGACTTGTGCTTCAAGCATTTTCCGAACGTCAGCGGCGGCAAAGTCCGTTTCTACGCCGGCGCGCCTCTGGTAACGGTCGACGGCTATCGAATTGGGACCCTCTGCATACTCGATAACGCGCCCCGCGATCTCGACGAGACGCAGATCGAAATGCTACGCGGCTTCGCGCGCGAGGCAATGCACAGGATCGACACGCGGCTCAAGCTCGCGCGCGCGAACGACATGAGCCGCCAGTTCGGCAGGGTCATCAAAGCGTTTCCCATCGGCGTCGTGACGTGCGACATGACCGGGCGCGTCATGAGCTGCAGCCCGGTTGCCGAACGGATCACCGGTTGGACTGAAGGAGAGCTCTCCGGTAAAGAATGCCCCTTCATCCTATCGGGGCACGAAGCCGAATTCAGGCTGCTGCTCGCAGCCGTAAAACGCGGTGAGACCGTCGTGCGAGAACACTGCCAACTGCGGCGTAAGAACGGGAGCCTTGTCGACGTGCGGCTCTCATGCGCACCGTTGTTCTCAAAGGATGGAGCCGTGATCGGTTTCGTCGCGGTTGGCGAGGACATCAGTGTCGCGGACGCGGGAAGACAACGCTCGCGCGTCCTTGAAGCTGCGGTCTTGAGCGCGTTTTCACGCGCGGTCATCGTCACTACGGCCGAGCCGGACCCGAAGATCGTGTACGTCAATCCGTCTTTTACGCAGATGTATGGTTTCGATGCGAAGGAAGTTCTCGGCCAGAGCGAGCGCATGCTGCGCTTTGAAGGCGAGAACCCCGATTCCGCGGCCAAAATCCGTGAAGCGCGACGCACGCAAACGCCGCTCAACGTCGAGGTGCTGCATCGTCGCAAAGACGGCGCAGCCTTTTGGTGCGAGCTGGGCTTGACGCCGGTCATCGAAGCCGACGGCCGATGCGAGCATTGGGTCGCCTTCGCCGCCGACGTGACCGAACGGCGGCGCGCCGAGCAGTTGCAACACGACCGAACCGCTATCGTCGAAATGATGGCAGAGAATGCTCCGCCGGAGCGCATCCTGCAGGGCCTCGCGACCTGGCTCAGCGCGGCCGGCGCTACCGAGGCCTAGCCGGGGAAGTTCGTAGCGCCCCTCGCGGGCGCAGGCGCCAATATCGGAACATATCTTGAACGGTCGTTCAGACTATGCTAGCATTGGCGGGTGACGCGAAAAGCTGACGAGGAAAATCGTTCGCGCCTCCTCGAGCAGATCGTCGCCTACGTCTACGCCAACGGCGTTGCGTCGCTATCGCTGCGTCCTCTCGCTAAACACCTCGGCGTGAGCCCAGCTTCGCTGCTGTACCATTTCCATTCGAAGGAGGAACTTACGGTCGAAATCCTCAGGTACGCAGGCGACCGTCAACGCGAACTCTTCGCGTCGCTGCGCACGCGCAAGAACGACACGGCTGGTGAGGTCTGTCGCAAGGTTTGGCGCGTCATCGGCTC
>Ga0302326_10013331_pt1 | contig 17437 bp, 28 predicted proteins | sample Palsa_T0_3_FD_202264 | JGI IMG/M metagenome (GOLD analysis project Ga0302326, IMG submission 202264) | Peat permafrost microbial communities from Stordalen Mire near Abisko, Sweden - Palsa_T0_3 | ecosystem: Environmental > Terrestrial > Soil > Palsa > Peat permafrost | place: Sweden: Abisko... | reverse complement strand
AGCGTGCGTTGGTGATCCTCGAGTTGGTGCGTGGGCACCGTCTGCTGCTGCCGGAAAATCAGGAGGTGATCGACGAGTTCAGCGCTCTGCGGCTGATCCAGAGAGGCCCCGGCCTATTCAGGTACGACCACCTTGCGGGAAAGCACGATGACATCGTGACCGCGATCGGGCTCGGCGCAGCGCATTTGCTCGAGCACCCGCAGATCACCGTGCGGGCCCCGCGCCAACTCAAGCGGGCGGGCGGCAATCCCCTCTCGGGAATCAACCAGAGGGCTGGCGGCGGCCGGAATCCGCGCCGTCCCGGTGGTGGTGGCTACGGGCGTCCCGGTGGCGGCTTCGGCCGCGGTGGAGCGTACGGACCGTGAGCGACATGAACGAAGATCAGGTGTACGACCAGCTCGAAGCGCTGATCCGCTCCGGCCGGTTGCGTGCGAACGGCTTCGACGACGGCCAAGACGATCGCGGCGCGCATCTCGCGGCGTTGGCAGCGTCCGATCTGCCTCTCCCCGCTGACCAGATCGTCTTGGTGGCGTTTACCGCGATCGAGCAGCTCGCTGGCTGGCAGGCGTCTGTAGAAGACCTCGACTTTGGCTCCCGTGGGGATCTGAGTAATGCCCGTGAATCGCTGGGCGAGATCGAGCTGCTCGTGGAGTGGGCCCGGCGCGTGCTCGATGAGCGTCTCGCCGAGCTGGACGCTGTGCGCCTGGCCGATGGGGCGGAGGACCAATCGTGAGCAAGTTGAAACACGAGCGAAAGGGTGCGATGAAGCGGCAAAGGGTTAAGCGGCCGGTGCCGGTCGAGTCGGTGTACGCGGCGGAGGTTCGGCAGGAGCTCAGCGATTCGCAGCTTGCGGATCTTCGCCAGGCGCGGGCCGAAGAGGTCGCGCACCAGGACGAGCGCGATCGTGTGGTTGATCTCGACCAGGGTGAGGACGTGCTCGACCGTGAGGTGGTTCTCGCTCGACTGAGGGCAGAACCCGACGACGACCGGATTCCTTGGCGGAGGGCGTCGTGACCGGGGACATCGCCCGGCGGACGCTGCCGGTGCCGGAGGGGCGTATTTCCGAGCGTGAGAAGGAACTTCGCGCGAACCGGGCGCGGCGGCGGGAGAAGCGGGAAGCTCGCCGTGAAGCGCGTAGGGCCAGGTTGTCTGACGACGTGTCCATAATCAATCGAGGAGCTACAAATGAGCACAGCAACGGTCACAGACCCCGTATCAACTGAGCAGGCGCTGACGCTGCCGCCGGAGCTCTGGCGGTGCTACCGCGACGAGAGAAGGATGGGCTCGAAGCAGCGCGAGGCAACAAGTCATGCGTTTGAAAAGGTCGGCATCCAGAAAAGTGACACTCGGGAAAAGCTGCGGAAGCTTCTGATCGCCCGGGAGGCCGAGCGTGGCCTCGTTCTGAGCGCGGCGGAAAGGGAGGAGGAGACCCTTCTCGAAGCGGGCGTCGAGGACGCCGCGGTCGCACAGGAGGTCAAACGGCAATTGCCTGAATTGCAGGAGGCCTGGCAGCGCCTTCAGCCCCTCGTCGCTGTCGGCGACCCGGATGCGATCGAGGCAAGCAAGGAACTCGTGAGCGAGATGCGCACGGCCAAACAGGAGAAGGAACGGCTGGACCGGGAGGCCAAGGCTGCCGAGGAGGCTGAGCAGGCGAGCGTGTTGGAGGCAGAGAAGGCGGCACACAAGATGGAGCCCGTGGTCGCGAAGCTCAAGGCCAGTGCAGACCAGGCGGCGCTCGCGTGGGTGCAGGCGGCGGTGAACCTCCGCGATGGGCAAGAGCAGCAGCAGGCATTTGTCGGCCGCGCCACGGGCGGGGATCAGATGGCGATGCGATCGGTCAGGTTCCGTCCGGAGGATTGCGAGAGTTCGCTGAGGTGGGCGCTTGAGGGCTCGGGCCTGCTCATTTTCAGAGCCCCTGGTCGCGGCCAGCCGCTCTCACCGCAGGAGGTGAAGTAAATGTCAGAGTTTTCACACCAGGTCGAGTTCGTGAAGTCCGAGCGGGAAGGCAAGGTTTTCGGTGTGGTTTTGGAGGCAAATCTGCCCGACAGTCAAGGCGATGTCATCAGCCCGGAGGAGATCGAGAAGGCGTGCCATGCGTACATGGCCGAGAGTCGTCGAGCGAACGTGCAGCACGCCGGCGACGACGCGGGTGCGGACTTGATTGAAAACTGGATCGCCCCGCAAGATGTCACATTGGGGGGCCGCCGGATCACGAAGGGCTCGTGGCTCCAAGGTTGGCACGTTCGCGATCCGCTTCTCAAGCAGCAGATAGCCGCCGGCGAGATCACCGGATTCTCAATCGAGGGCACCGGCGAGCGCACGCCCGTAGCTGCCTAGAAAAGGAGACAGACAAGCATGCTCAACCAGCTTAATAACGTGAAGGTCTCGAAGGTCTCGTTCGTCGGCCGTGCGGCGGTCAGAGATCCCGACCAGCCCGATCAGCCTCGGAGGTTTTGTCTCTTCAAGTCCGAGGATGCACCCAACCATGAGAGGACAGACGACATGCTTACGGAGCTTGAGAAGCGCGCCATTGGCGAGAAGGGTGCGAAACCCGCAGGCAGCAATGGGCTGTTGACGGTCGCCCAGATCGAAGACAAGCAGTCCACGATCGCACCGCTGCTCGGCGAACTTCACGACGACATCCACAGGATGCGTCGCGCTGGGACCGTGGCACCCGAGATCCTCGCCCGCCACGAAAAAGCTCATGCGAATCTTGCCGAGGCTTACCAGGGCTTGGACGCCCAGCGCGGCTTGGCAGAGAGGCATGCTCCCCTCGTCAAGGCACAGGACTCGCTGATCGCGAAGGTCGACGTCGCACTGCGCAAGGCGGACCCCGGGCTCTCACCCCTGGAGTCGCTCAAGATGGCGATGCGCAGCGACCCGGATGGTTACTTCGCACAGTCCGGGACCTCTCGGCCTGCGCCTGCCACAGGCCAGCTCGCGAAGGCTGAGGCTGATCGCGATGCCGATGAGGCGAGCGTCGCGCGTCGCGCGGCGCAGCTCGAAAAGGGCGGCCTTCCGCCGACTGCGGCTTACGCTCAGGCATTGCGTGAGAGCGGGATTTACGACGGGCGCGCCGCTGCGGCGTAAACAAGCGTGTGTGTCCGGCCACCGGGGTTGGTTCCCCGGTTGTGTGGCGGGGGTGGCCTTCGCGGTCCTTCTCAGCCTCCAGCCCGCTGGCGCAAACGAAGGGACGGCCCGCTAACTGCCCATCCGTCCCGCCCGGCGGTCGCAGGTCGCTTTGAGCGCCGCGACCGTCGGGTTCACAACTTGCGCTCCCCGAACCCCCGTCTCGGGTAGCAGCGCGGGCGGGGTCTGTTCTCCCCGTGGCTGGGGCCGTCGGCGGCGTTTCATCCTTTCTCCGCCGGCGGCCTCGGCTCTTAATAGGTGAACGTGAACGGGGTGAGGTTGTCACGCCGGCGTGACATTCTGAGCTGGCGCTGTTCGTTCCCTACTTGCCGATGCGCCGCGCCCGTCTCGCCATCCAGCTCAGGTCGCCGCGAACGTCAGAGCTGAGCTCGCACCCGTCGAGTTCGCTGATCGCGTCGAGGATGTCCTTCATCGTCTCCTCGATCGGCCGCTGCGGCCTGGCGGGTGCGCTGGCGGAGTTCTCGCAGGTGACAGTGGGAGCAGTCTCGGCCACGGTGCGCGTTGCGGGGGTGCTCACGGTTGGGATGCTCGCACCGGCACCCGACCGATCAGTGATCGGCCGTCGTGCCAGTCGTCAGCGAGGCGAGCGCCTCGGCCTGCGCTGCCCTCTCCGCGTCCGTCAGTGCCCGATGCACTGTCACGCCCGGCGGGTTCCGGTAGCGGTAGGCCCACGGTTCGCGGTATTGGCCCACCGCACGCACGCGCTCATGGCTGCCACGATGGTCGTCTCGCGGGTCCTGGGCCCAGTCCCGTCCGGCGCGCTCAGCCTTGCCTACCGCGACTAGCCTGGCCACGGCACGGCGCACGGCGCTGAGCTGGGCAGCGGTGGGCTCATTGGTGCCGTACACCTCGACGGCGAGGGCGTGGTGCGTGTAGGCCGTCGGCCAGCACGTACCTTCCATTGGAGCCTCTTGGAGAACCTCATCGATGCGACCCACGACGGGGATGCGCTTGGACATAGGTTGCAGAATAGAAGGCTGGGCTACTCTGCAACTTCGATCTGCGCCGGCCGCGCTGCGGCGGCCCGCGACGTAACCCCTGATCGCCCGCCTGCGCTGCGCTGGCCGCGTTCTCTGCCTCTCCGGCACTGTGGGCCGTGTCCTTGGACCCCCGGAACGGGAGACGGCGATTATGGGGCTCTCAGCGCTCTGCGTCTACAGCGGCGCCGAGCTCGGCCAGCGGGACCTCGAGCGCGTCTGCGAGCGCAACGACCGTCGCCCAGTTCGGCGTGGTGTGCCCGCGCTCGATACGCGAGTAGGTGTTCAGCGAGACGCCCGCTGCGTGGGCGGTCGCTTCCTGGGAGAGCCCGCGCGCCTCACGTAGGCGTCGCAGCACGGTGGCGAGGGCCTCCGCGGGCTGATCTGGTGCGGTCATCCTGGCATCCTCGCGCGCGTCGCATCCCTCGGTCTACAGCGGGCGTGTCACGACATTGCGGGTTCATCGTCCGAGGTGTATGGTGGTGCAGGCTCTACCACCCAAACGAAGTGCTCCCCGCGACGCCTCACACGTCCGGGGAGCTGGCCAAGACCCGTAAGGAGGTCTCGACGTGGCCCACCATATCCGTCCCCGCCGCCGACACGCGGCAGGTCCGCAGCGCCTCAAGCGCTCCCGCGAGCAGCCCGTGCACCTCGTGCCGCTGCCGCCGACGGTTCCCAGACGTTCACGTTCCCCGCGGTGCCCTTGTGGCAGTCGTGGGAGGGCGTGACGAACACCGGGCGCGGGGATCTCCCGTGCCCCAAATGCAACACGGATGGAGACAACAGCATGAAGACACTCACTAGACGCAGGAGGAAGATCATCGCCGTCACGGCGAGCGTCTTTCTGCTTGCGGTCGCAAGTGCCGCCGCGTATTACTTGATTCTCGCGGACGGCAGCGGTGAAGGCTCAGCGACGCTGGGAACGGGCACCGCGGAACCATTGACGTTGACCGCAACATTCGCTAACGGTCTGACGCCGGGCCATGAAGAGCCCATCGTTTTCAAGGCGGTCAACTCCACGAAAGTCGAGGCTGAGGTCGCGACGTTGACGGCGAGCGTGTCCAGCACTTCGGGATTGTGTGACGGGCACTACTTCAGTGTCGAAGGCGGAGACGGCGGACTCACTGGTGGCCCGCTCACCACGCCCGTCATGATCGCGCCGGGCGAAACCAAGGTTGTTGGCGCCAATGACGAGATCAAGTTCAAGGAAGAACCGACGGTGAACCAAAGTGGCTGTGAATCGACCGTTATCAACGTGCAGGTGTCCTCGACGCCCTAACGGTTTAGGTGAAAACGGCCGCGTTCCGGGTCATGCCGGGGCGCGGCCATGTAGGAGAAAGAGAGAACCGAATGAGCACCACGCGCGACATAGAGATGAGCATGATCCGGGAGCTCCTCGCCGAGCCGCGATGGTCCCGTGCGGGCTTGCGGGTGAAGCTTGAGCGCTTCGACTCCGAGGAGTTCGACGATGCGTTCGCGTCGCTCGTGGTCGCCGGTGTTGCCGTCGCGGACCGCGTGGACGTGCAGGCGTCGCGGCAGCTTCGGCACCTGGCCGCGCTCGGCGTGCTCGATCTAGGCACTCCGCCGAAGGCTCCCGACACGCAGACGATGGACAGGATTCTCGCTGCGCACCGGCAGCGGGACGAGCGGGGGTAAGGTGGTCGTGATGGCCGCTGACGACAATCAAGCCGATCGGATGGCCCGGCTCGCTGACACATTTGACACGATGGAGCTCGAGGAGGTCGAAGCCGTGATCGGGGCGCTCTCGGTGGAGGACAATCTCGTGTTGTCCGCGATCAATGGGCAGAAGGCACTCTCCCACCGCGAACGGCACGAGATGCTCGAAGTGAAACTCGAGGCTGAGCGCGCACTCGAGGACTACGCTCGGCGTCGTGCTGGGGCAGCCGGGGACACGGAGATGATCGCTGAGCTTGCTCCGCTCGTCTACCGGGCGAAGGATGCGGGCTTGGACGACGAGGAAATCGCCTATTGCCTCGAGAACTACTGAGGGCGGTGAGTGATGGCCACGTCCGCGGTGAGTGCAGAGACCAGGCCCACGCCACACGTAGGCGACCGTGTGAGCGTCATGCACCTCGCCGCTCGGGAGCCCGCCACCATCGTGGCAGTGCATGACGACGGCCGGCGAGTAGAGGTCTGCGGCGACCACGGAGGCCCCACGGTCGAGTTCACGCTGAGTCGCTCCACCGCCCGCTTCACGTCTGCTCACGGGCTACGTCTGAGGTGGGCGGCGGAGTGATGTCACGCCCGCAGCCCGAGAACTACGGGACCGCCTGGGGATACTTCTGGGCGCACCGCCGGTGGAAGCAGGCGCACGGCGGCTCGCTGATCGTGAACGTCGCGGTCGCGGTCTTCGCTGGGGCGATCACGGGCTCGGTCTGGGGCGTGGTGCTGTTCGTGGGCCTGGCCGTGGCGGTCACACTCGCGCGGCGTCGGGGCGATCCAGGTGAGGCCGAGCACGCTGCCGATGCGACTGGACCCGCAGAGCCGCGATGACGGTCGAGACGTTGATCCTGGCCGCCGCGATCGCGCTCGCCGTGTGGGTCGTACGTCATCGCTCCCGCTCGCTCGCCGACGTGTGGCGCCAGGCCCGGTGGTGGGAGCGATGCGTGCTCGTGCTGGCGTTGGCGCCCGTTCCCGGTCCGCTGGATGAGCTGCTGGGGCTGCTTGTGATCCGTAGGGTCGCAGCTCGCCGGGAGTAGCCTTCCCGTACTTTGGTGGAGCAACCGTCCCCGGCAGCGGCCCCGTGCTTCAGATGCTTTGCGGACGGGACGGCAACCTACTTCGCGCTCAAAGGCGAGTTGCCCTGGGTAGTCGAGCAGCTCGCGACGCTGGGAGTAATACCCCGTGATGCCGCCCCGCGGGCACTTGAGCATCTCCGCCAAAGCGCCAGCGCCGACCCTCACCTATTCCCGCTTTGCCAAGCCTGCTCCGACGAGCTGCATGTACCGACGGGTGAGGTGGGGGCGGAGGGCGGCAACGTGCCCTGCATGAAGCAGCCGCTCAAGGGAGCCGAGACTAGCTGGGAGGACGCGCTCGGCAGCTTGCGAGACCGCCAGCAGCCCCAAGAGCCGCGCCCCGTGCCGTACTCGGGCGAGCAGTTCCCCGACCGCCGGGACGCCGCTCTCGCTGCCACGAAGGCCGCAGGCTGCACCTGCGAGCCCGATATCACCTTCGATGGCGACATGGCCAGGATCAAACACGACTACTGGTGCGCGGTGCTCCGCCGCAAAGATACGAACTAGGCACCTGCCTGATCGCCGCGAGGCGCGGGCCGACTGTGAGTTGACAGGCGCTTGTGCGTCTGTGACGACTGTGGGAGGATGCGCAGCTGATGGACGACGATCAGCTCGCGCGCCTCGTAAGTGAGGTGGAAGGATGGGGGAGCCTGCCCTTGGCGGAGCGCGACGAGAAGGTGCGGGCCATGCTCGATGGGCTTTCGGCGGAGGACAGGGCGAGATTGGTGTCGGCCGCGGAGTTGCAGCTAGGGGCGCCCGAGAGTCTGGCCTGGGCGCTAGCGGCCGATCTTCCGGAGCTGCTGGAGGCGGGCAGCAGGGTCCTGCATACGGTGGCCATGATGGACGAGCCGGTGCGCATGCTCGAAGTCCTCGACGTCCTCGGGGCGTCGCAGCCCCGCGAGCTAGTCGCGGCGTGCTTCAGCGTGCTGGTGCTATCCCGCGATCCAGCGGAACTTCCGCCTGCGGTCGCGGCTGTCCGACGCGACTTCGACAGGGGCCGGGGCGAGTGACAGACGCCGCGTCGCTTCGACCCACAGACACGAACTAGCGCCGTCCCGGCTCAGCCCTACCCTGTAGGCATGGACGACACGGAGCTGGTCGCGTTGTGGCGTCGTCACTTCGACACGCTCGACCAGCTCGTGTACGGGTTCCTCGAGGGTCAGGATCGCGCGGGGATGAGCGAGCAGGAACGCGCAGAGACCCACGGCGATGAGAAGGCCGTCGTGAGCCTCGATGACCTACGGTCGCGGCGGTACGACCTCGCGACGGTCCTCTACTACGGCGCGGATCAGCCGGCGGGGTTCCGGGTAAGCGATCCCACGGACTCGGGCTATGTCGGCCGGGTCGAGGCGCGTCTGCTGCGTGATCGCCGCGAGCTTGAAGGCGAACTCTGAGCCCGATCGCCGCGCAGCGTTCCGACCTTCCCACCCGGTAGCGTACGTGCTACCATGAGTGACAACACAAAGCGCCCCCGCACCGTTGCCACGGCCGGGGGCAGGACACGGAAGGACGGACCTCCCATGCCAACCCAGACAGTAACCCGCCGCGCACCTGAGCGCGGCCACCCGGTAGCAGCAGCCCGGCACGCTTGCGGGCTCTCCCAGCAGGCCCTCGCCGATCGCACGGGCCTGGCAAAGAGCACCATCGCCAGGATCGAGCTGGGCCAGCATCAGCCGTCTGTGACGGTCGCGCTGGCGCTCAGCCGCGAGTTGGACACGACGACGGAGGCGCTGTTCGGGGGCGATCGCTGATGGCTGCCACGACCGGCATACGACAGCGGCATGGCAACGGCTGCAAGCGCCCCGAGAGCGGCTGCAAATGCCCCTGGCAAGCAGAGGTCTACAGTCCCCGCGATAAGAAGAAGATCCGCAAGCTGTTCCCGACGAAGGACGCGGCGAAGGGATGGCGGGCGGACGCGAGCGGGCAGGTGCGCCGCAAAGAGCTGCGTGCGCCTACCGCGGTCACGCTCGACCAGGCGGCCGACGCTTGGCTGGAGGGTGCCCGCACGGGCCTCATTCGTACCCGCTCCGGCGATCCCTATAAGCCGTCGGCGGTCCGCTCCATTGAAGCGGACCTGCGTCTACGGGTGCGCCCCGAGTTCGGCCCGCGCAAGCTGGCCGCGATCACCCACACCGACCTACAGGACTTCGTCGACACGCTCGTCGCGGAGGAGTTGAGCCCGAGCACGATCGGCGGCGCGATCCTGCCGTTGCGCGTGATCTACAGGCGTGCGGTAAAAAGGCCCGATAGCGGGATCACGGTCAACCCGACGACGGGCCTGGAGTTGCCGAAAGCGGGTGGCCCGCGCGAACGTGTCGCTGACCCAGACGAGTGCTCCCGGTTGCTGGGCGCGCTCGCACCATCGGACCGGGCGTTGTGGGCGACCGCGATGTATGCCGGTCTACGACGCGGGGAGCTGCAAGCGCTGCGCGTCGAGAACATAGATCTCGATGCCGGCCGGCACGGCATGATCCACGTCCTCTACGGCTGGGACCCGGTGGAGGGTGAGATCCCGACCAAGAACCGCAGGCGACGCAAAGTGCCGATCCTGAAGTGCCTGCGCCCCTATCTCGAGCCGCACCTTGAGGGCTTGCCGTGGAGCGAACGTCCCGATGGGCTCGTGTTCGGCGATGAGCCGCGCAAACCGTTCGCGCCGTCATCCAACGAACAGCGTGCGAAGCGCGCCTGGGGGTGGAAGCAGGTCCCGAACCCGGAGGGTGGTTCTCCGAAGAAGATACGGGTGCCTTCACGGCCCGACCCGCTCGAGCCGATCGCGATGCACGAGTGCAGACACACCTACGTGGCGCTGCTGATCGCCGCGAAAGTCGAGCTGTACACGATCGCCCAACTGATCGGTGACACCGTGAAGATGGTTGAAACGACATATGCCCACCTGCTCAAAGGCGCGGAGCAGCGGGCCGGCGAAGAGCTGGACACGTATCTCGATCTGGCGGACACCTCAGCGCGGCTGGCACAACTAGAGCCGACTGGCACGATCGCTGGCACGAGCGACATCGAATTGGCTTCCTAGAGCCGTGAATCAGCCATATGCACGGGTCAACTACATCCAGACCGCCGTCGAAGGCGAGATCGTGTGCCGCACGACGCTCGACCGCCGCAACCGCAGGACCGCGGTGATGCGCAGCGAGGTTCATCACGAGGATGGTCGCCTGCTGGTCACGGCGATCGGCAGCTACTCGATCTTCCCCCCGCGCGACCGGCCCGCGATCCCACCAGAGCACTGACCTCCACGGCGCTCACGATCGCCGGCTCGGACTCCGGTGGCGGCGCCGGCGTGCAGGCAGATCTGAAGGCGTTCGCGCGTTGTGGGGTGCATGGGTGCAGCGCAATCACTGCGATCACGGCGCAGAACACGGTCGAGGTGCGCGCCGTATATCCCGTCTCACCAGATGCCGTGATCGCTCAGGTACGCGCCGTGCTCGCCGATATCGGCGTCGATGCGGTCAAGGTCGGGATGCTCGGCACGGCCTCGGTCACGCTCGCGGTCGCACGTGCCCTGGACGAGTTGCCTGCCCAGACCCCCGTGGTGGTCGATCCAGTGATGGTCGCTGAGTCCGGCGCGCGCTTGCTCGACCCCGACGCGCAGCAGGCCTTGGTGCAGGAGATTCTGCCGCGCGCGACCGTGCTCACCCCAAACTTGCCCGAGGCGCGCGTGCTGGCCGGCTGGGCGGATGCTCCGAGCGCTTCAGATGCCGGTCTTACAGATCGACGCGTCGGCGCGCCTGGGCCCGGTGGTCCGGCGTTCGGAGCGGATGAGGATGAGGAAGCCGAGGCTCTCGCCCGTGCGGTGCTCGCGCTTGGTCCTCGCGTCGTCGTGCTCACCGGTGGCCATCGCGCGCGCGCGGCAGACCTGTTCCTCGACTCGGCCGATGCTGGGTCCGCAGTCAGCATCGAGGGAGAGCGCCACCCCGACGGCGCCGCGCACGGCTCCGGTTGCACCCACTCCTCTGTGCTCGCCGCTCAATTGGCCCTTGGTCGCTCGTCGCTGCAAGCCGCGCGCGTTGCCCGTGTCTTGGCGGGCGAAGCCGTCGCCAACGGCTTGCGCGACATCGGTCAGGGCGCCGGTCCGGTCGACGTGCTCGGCCTGGCCCGCATGCGCAGCGACTGAAGATCACGTTTCCCGGTTTGCCATAATCGGAGCACGATGAAGCTGCTGCGCATGAAGCCTGGTCATGGCGAGATCATGCTCGCCGAGGGTGATGTGCGTGTGCCGGAGCAGGAGCGAGAGCTGATCGAGGCATTTCGCCGCGAGCTCGACGCCGGCATGTGGGCGGCCGTGCCGACCGGATCTCCCGGTGGACGCCGCGAGGCCGAGCTGGTGAAGAGCTTCGCCGAAGTCCCCCGCGAGGCCGAGCGTGTGATCTTCTTCCCACGGGCCGCTGGCGGCGCGCCCGGGGCGACGCTCTAGCGCTGATGGCGCTAGCACTGGGCACTGGTGCGATCCTGCTCGTGGTGCTTCTCTGGGAGCTCGTGCGGCCCACGTTCAAACGTGCCGTCGCGCGCGGCCGGGAGATCTGGTCGCTGCGCCGAGGCGCCTCGACGCTCTCGGGCTACGACCCCGGCCGGGAGCGTCGCGCCGAGCAGCGGGCGCGCGCGCTGCTGCGCTCTTGCGTCGACGAGCGCGATTGGGCGATGTACCGAGACCTCGGCTTCCTGCGCGTATGGGGCGAGCGCGGGCGGGGGAAGCGCGCGAGCTATGCCTACCTGATCTACCCGCACAAGCCGATCGTCGCCTATGTCCCCCAGACAGGAGCGCTGCTGAACGAGTATTGCGTCGCCTTCCCCGATCTCTCGCGTCCCTACGGCAGCTCGCGGCTGCCCGACTCCGATGACGTGCTCGCCAAGTGGATGGCGCTGACCGCCGACGAGCGTCGTCTGATCGCCGACGCGAACATGCACCTACCGGGTCGTCAGGTCGACCCTGGGCGGGTGCGCCGCGATCTGCTCCGGCTCGCCCGCTGGGAGCGTGAGCGCTCAGTGCCCGATCCGCGTGGTACAGATCGAGCCGGTGCCGATCCGCGTGCCTCCAGCGGCGCCGACACCGATGTGCGTGGCCCGGATCGCGCCGATACCCTGCACGCGTGAGCTTCGATATACGCCACAAGAGCCGCGCCCTGACCGAGGGCCCCGAGCGGGCCGCGGCCCGCGCCTACCTGCACGGCATCGGCTACTCCGCCGAGGATCTCGCCAAGCCAATCGTCGGCGTCGCGCACTCGTGGATCGAGACGATGCCCTGCAACTTCAACAACCGGATCCTCGCCGCGAAGGTCAAGGAGGGCATCCGCGCCGCCGGCGGTACGCCGATGGAGCTCAACACGATCGCGATCTCCGACGGGATCACGATGGGCACCTCCGGGATGCGGGCGTCGCTCGTCTCGCGCGAGCTGATCGCCGACTCGATCGAGCTCGTCGCCTCCGCCCATGCCTTCGACGCGCTCGTCACTATCTCCGGCTGCGACAAGACGATTCCCGGTACCGTGATGGCGCTTGCGCGGTTGAACATCCCCGGCCTGATGCTCTACGGCGGCTCGATCAAGCCAGGGCATTACAAGGGCGCCGAGGTGACGATCCAGCAGGTGTTCGAGGCGGTCGGCGAGCTCGCCGCCGGAAAGATCACCGAGCAGGAGCTGCACGAACTGGAGGAGGCGGCCTCACCTGGCGCGGGTGCGTGCGGAGGGCAGTTCACCGCCAACACGATGGCGATGGCATTCGAGGCGCTGGGGATCTCGCCTGCCGGCACCGCAATGGTCCCCGCCGAGGACGGGCGCAAGCTCGAGGTCGCCAAGGGCTGCGGCGAACTGGTGATGGACGTCCTGCGCCGAGGACAGCGCCCGAGCGAGATCATCACCAAGCCCGCGCTCGAGAATGCGATCGCGGCGGTTGCCACGAGCGGCGGCTCGACCAACGGAGTGCTGCACCTGCTGGCGGTCGCGCGCGAAATGGGCGTGGCACTGGAGATCGACGAGTTCGAGGCGATCTCCGAGCGCACGCCGCTGCTGTGCGATCTGCAACCGGGGGGGCAGTACGTAGCCACCGAGCTGTATGAGGCGGGTGGCGTGCCGCTCGTGCTCGCCCGCCTGAACGAGGCTGGGATTCTCCACGCCGACGCGCAGACGGTCACCGGAAGGACGATCGGCGAACACGCGGCCGAGGCCGTCGAGACCGACGGCCAGCGCGTGGTGCGCGCGCTCGCCGAGCCGATCAAAGCGACCGGCGGCTTCGCGATCCTGCGCGGCAACGTCGCGCCCGAGGGCTGCGTGGTGAAGCTCTCCGGGCACGAGCGCCGCAGGCACGTCGGATCGGCGCGCGTGTTCGACGGCGAGGAGGCTGCGATGGCGGCCGTGCTCGGCCACGAGATCAAGGCGGGCGACGTGGTCGTGATCCGCGGCGAGGGGCCTGCGGGCGGCCCGGGCATGCGCGAGATGCTCTCGGTGACCGCCGCGATCGTCGGGGAGGGAATCGGCGAGGACGTCGCGCTGATCACCGACGGGCGCTTCTCGGGCGCCTCGCGAGGCTTCATGGTGGCCCACGTCGCCCCAGAGGCCGTTCGTGGCGGCCCGATCGGGGCACTCAGAGACGGCGACGAGCTAACGATCGACGCGGATGCGCGCCGCCTCGACGTGGCGCTGTCCGACGAGGAGATAGCTGCGCGCGTGAGCGCCTACAGCCAGCCGCCGCGCGCCGACGAGCACGTGGATGTCGCTATCCAGAAGTACGCCAAGCTCGTGGGCTCCGCCGCCGAGGGCGCGGTCACTAGCTGATTAGCTCCTTTACTCCGGGCGACGAGCCGCACGCTTCATGTTCGCGGCGATGCACCCAAACTGGTGATCCCGCTATCACTCACGCTCCGCGTCTGAGAAACGGATGCGCGAGCCTTGGGCGGCGCTTGGTCACGGCCAGCAGCGCGCGGTCACCTACCTTGAGCTCACGGTCGTCCGCCACGGGTGTCCTCGCGGCGCGGTCGGCGTCTTCGTCGCCGAGCACGCGGTAGACCCTCCACGGGTCCGAGACCCCCTTCAGGGTGTGTTCTCCACGGGACTGGAAGCTGATCCCGGAGCCGAGATCCTTGACCGTGCTCGAGACGAGCAGCGTTGGCGTGTGCGAGTTGCTCGATCAGCGCCTGCCCGCAACGAATCGCCCTGGCGGGCCCGTCGAAGGAAGCGAGAAAGCCGTCCCTGGTTGTGGTGACCTCGCGGCCGCGGAAGCGCTCCAGCAGCTCGCGGACCAGGCGATAGTGCTCCTCCAGCAGCTCGCGCCAACGACTGTCGCCCAGTTCCGAGGCCCGCTCGGTAGAGGCGATGATGTCGGTGAACAGCACCGTCGTCAGCACGCGTTCGGGCAGCTGTTCAGCGAGCGGGCTTCTCAGAAACGCTTCGATCTCACCGACATACCGGTCGACGTCACCGAAGAAGGGAATGTGGTCCACCCCTGGCAGCACGGCGAGCTTTGCGCCCGGTATGTGCGAGGCCAGGTACCGAGCGTGCTCGACGGGGATCAGTTCGCGGTCGTGGTGAAGGACGAGGGTCGGCACGCTGATGGTTGGAAGGACATCGCGAACGTCGATTTCGGCGGCCATCTCCCAGAGCGCCTGAGCCATCCGTGGGCTGGCGGCCGAGCGCTCGAAGACAGCCATGCCCTGACGCAGGAGAGCTCCCTCGGCGCTGGGCGCGAACATGCGCATCGTCTTGCCTGAACGCCACTCCCGCATGGCCTCACCGACCTTCAGCTCAGCCCGCACCGAAGCCTCGCCCCCGGGATTCTCGGCCGCGTCCAACAGGCTGCAGGCGAATGTCCCACACAACGCCAGCGCCGAGACACGCTCGGGGTAGGTTGCGGAGAACAGAATCGCCAGCGGGCCGCCTTCGGACAGTCCGATGATCGCCGCGCGCTCCGATCCAGCCGCATCCATCACCGCCCGCAGGTCATCTATGCGCTCCTCTAGCTGCGCCGGTCCCGCAACGTGGTCCGAAAGACCAGTCCCGCGCTTGTCGAACAGGATAAGCCGGCTGAACGACGCCAGCCGCTGGAAGAACCGCTGGGCGCCCGGAAGCCCCCACAGCAAGTCCAGATGCGAAATTATCCCGGGCACGAACACAACATCCAGCGGCCCCTCGCCCAGAGCCTGGTAGGCGATGTTCAACTCGCCGCTGCGGGCGTATCGCGTCTCGGGCGGGTCCATGCGCTCCCTTGGCTGATTGGCGGCATGGGCGGTGCCCTCGTCGCGGAGCCGTTGTGCCGGCGAGAATACGGCAATGCAAGCGCTCGCGGGGGGTTGAGGGGTACCGTGGCGATGTTCGGTTTGCCAGGGTTGACGCTCAGATCAGAGCCACCTGGGAAGAGGACGCACCGATCTCGATGGAGCGCGATGAACGCGAGGAGGTCGGGCGTCGCGCTGTCTTGGGCATCGTGTGCGATGTCTGCGCCCTCCCCCTGGAAATCAAGTCAGATTGGTTCGCCGTCGGCACACATGGCTAGGCCTCGTGCTGTGACCCGATCAGGCTGACTCGCGGTCAACATCAGACGGCTCGCCCGCCCGCCGGCGCCGACTGTCACTCGCTGAGGAACTGCTCCAGAAGCGCGTTGAACGCCACCGGGCGCTCGATCATCGCCATGTGCCCGGTGTCCTCGAAGATCACCTTGCGCGCGTTCGGGATCAACCGCTCGTACTCCGCCGCGTCCCGTGCCGTCACGACCTTGTCGCGCGCGCCCCACACGATCAGCGTCGGGCAGGCGATCTCGCCCAGACGATCGCGATAGTCGTAGTTCAGGGTCACCTCGATCCCGTCGATGAAGCCGGGCGCCGCCAGGCCCCACACGAACTCCGCCGCGAACGGCGCCGGCAGACGGTCGGGATGGCGCGTCACGAGATTCGTCGTGGGCTCCCATCGACGTAGACGCGGTCGCTGGGCAAAGAGCTCGGCGTGCGCCGCCACCAGCGCGTGATAGCGGTTGAAGATCCCTTTGAAGCGGCGCGCCTGGGAGAGGAGCAGGAGGGAGCGGGGGTTGTTGTAGGTGCTCAGACCTGCGGGGGAGACCAGGACCAGGCGCTCGACGCGCTCCGGGAAGTTGATCGCGAGCTCGACCGACGTGAAGCCACCCATCGAGTGCCCGACGAAAGCGGCCGCGCTGAGGTTGAGCGCCTCCATCAGCCGCTCGATCGTGCGGGCATAGATCGGCACCGAGATCCCTCCCTGCGCCGGTAGCGGCGAGTCGCCGAAGCCCGGCAGGTCGACGGCGATCACACGGTGGCTAGAAGCAAACGCGGTCAGCTGCTCGACCCAATGCGTCCAGCGCCCGATCAGGCCATGAAGGAACAGGAGCGGCGGGCCCTCGCCGAGTTCGACCACATTGATCGGCTGACCGTCTAAGATCACCCAGCGCTGGTGGGTCCGCCAGTCGACGTCGAGCCACCGGGAGCGTCCCTGCGGCCCGTAGACTGAAGGGGCATCATCCAGTCCGGGGAGTGGAGAGGGAGCTGGGGCTGTCGGGTTCACGTTCACCGTTCAATCTACCCGAGGATCTACATATCTATGAGGATCGCGATCGACATCGACTCGACGCTCCACCACTACTGGGACATTCTTTCCGAGGTCTCGGTGCGGCGCTTCGGCGTCGAGCTGCCCTACGACGAGCAGTTCACGTGGGGTATCACCCGCCTGCGCCCCGAGCAGCTGGAGATCTGCATCGAGGAGAGCCACTCCGACGAGCGGATCCTCGCCGGCACGCCCTACCCGGGCGCTGTCCAGGCGGTGCGCCGCTGGCATGAGCAGGGTCACTTCGTGCACATCACCAGCCACCGCGCCGCCGACCGCAAGCTCGCCACCACCGCTTGGCTTCGGCGGATCGGGCTGCCGTTCGACGACCTGCACTGCTCCTACGACAAGGTCTCCCGCTGCGCCGAGCTGGAGATCGACCTTTTGATCGACGACGGCCCCATGAATCTCTCCGCCGCGCTCGAACACGGCATCCTCGCCGCCACGATCGAACACCCCTGGAATCGGGACGTATGCGAGGAAGAGGAGATCCTCTGCGCGAGCAACTGGATCGAGCTCGGAGCGCTGCTGGAGCCGGCGTTGGGGATGCAGGTGCGTTCCTTGGCTCATGGAGGCTGAACCACGGGGCGCTCGAGCAGCGACGAAGAAGCATCTCAGTGGGTGCAGGAACAGGTTCTGAGGGGCACCACGGCGAAGTAGACGACGCTATGAACCTTCCAGTACGGACCTCCGGCGAGGCATCAGGTCTCGACAGAGCCTGGCGCGAGGCGCTCGCGTTGCTCGAAAGCGACCTCTCCAGACGCGACGCGGCCGTGCGAACCCGTCGTGCGTACGGCATCGACCTGGCCCAGTTCGCCCGTTGGGCGGCCGAGCGGGGACTACAGCCCGGGGCCGTCGGCCCGCGTGAGGTGCGCCGCTACGTTGCGCTGCTCTCTGAAGCCAACGTGGCCGCCAGCACCACGGCGCGCAAGCTGGCGGCGCTGCGGGCTCTGTTTGCCAGCCAGCGCGAGCACGGCCTGATCGCTCAGAACCCGGCTGA
>Ga0302326_10013330_pt1 | contig 17437 bp, 11 predicted proteins | sample Palsa_T0_3_FD_202264 | JGI IMG/M metagenome (GOLD analysis project Ga0302326, IMG submission 202264) | Peat permafrost microbial communities from Stordalen Mire near Abisko, Sweden - Palsa_T0_3 | ecosystem: Environmental > Terrestrial > Soil > Palsa > Peat permafrost | place: Sweden: Abisko... | reverse complement strand
GGTTCTGCCTCTCACCGCTGTAGTTGGGTGTCCCCGTAAGAACTCCCCTGAAGTCCTTCAATGGTTCTCCCACGGAAATTTTGCCGTTGCCAAGAATCAGCTCGCGGATGGCTCGCTCGTGGGGGCCACTGCGTTTCTTGATCACGGAGAGCGCCTGTCGAATTTCACCGGCGTACTCGAAGAAGCGAAAAAGTAATACGGTATCCGCCAGGTAGCTCACGTCGACAGTGGACTGCATATTGCCGATGAAGCCATGTTGTGCCAGCGTAAGTATGGTGGCCACCCCTTGTTGACCGAGGTAGGAAAGCAATTCGTGCAGCTGCATAGCGAGGAACTGCTCATGCGGCATTGCATTCAGGAAGCCGTTCAAACTGTCCAACACCACAACTCGCAAATGCTCTCGGTCCACCAGGCCGCGCACCCGCGAAACGAATTCGCCCGGCGCAAGTTCGGCAGGGTCAATCTGCTGAATCTCCAGAGTGCCGTTGGCAAAGAGAGGTTCGATTTCCATGCCCAGTCCCTTTGCTCTCTCGATCAGGGTGGCCAAAGCCTCATCGAAGGTGAAGATGACGGCCTTCTCTCCGCGCTCTGCGGAGGAGACTGCGTAACGCAAAGCGATGGTGGATTTCCCGCATCCGGCAGGGCCGATGAACAGCGTACTGGTGCCGGTGTCGATTCCTCCGCTGAACAGCTCATCCAGGCCCTGAAGTCCACTGGGCACACAAGTGCGTCGAAAGCCCGGCTTGTGTTCGGCCGCGATCAATCGGGGATAAATAGAGATGCCCCCTGTCGCGATGGTGTAATCGTGAAAGCCCTCGCGATAAGAAGATCCGCGGAGCTTACGCACCTCGACTCTGCGGCGCTTGATTCCGAAATCGCGCTCCAGGCTTTGCATCATCAGTACGCCATGGGCAATGCTTTGCAGCTGAAGGTCGTGGCTCCCTTCCGCGGTGCGATCGTCCAGCAGCAAAACGGTACAGTTTCTTCCCGCGAAGTGGCGCTTCAGGGCCAGAATCTGCCGCCGGTATTTCAGCGGGTCGCGCGCCAGCATGCGCAGTTCCGAGAGCGAGTCGAACACCACGCGCTGCGGCCGGGCCGTATCCACTTGTTCGAGGATAGAGGTGATCGTATCGGCGAGTTCCACCTCAGACGGGTGAAAGACCGTGTATTGAGCTTCGGGACGAAGATCGTCGTCGTCAGCCATTTCGTAAATCTGCAATGAGTCGGTGGACCAGCCGTGAGAGCGAGCCACTTCTTCGAGCTCTCTCCTTGACTCCGATAGGGTCACATAGATTACGCTCTCGCCCTGCCTGATGCCCGCAAGCAGAAATTGCAGTGCTAAGGTTGTTTTGCCGGTGCCCGGGTCGCCCTCAATCAGGTACAAGTGCCCTTGCGGTAGGCCACCATGCAAGATGTCGTCCAAGCCCGCGATGCCGGTTTCAATGCGAGTGGGTCCCGCCGTGTTATCGTTGCGACGCTCATTTCCGCTCATTGAGTCCCCGTAAGAACGCGCATAGGATGTCAACGTTTATGATCCCAAACCGCTAGCCGGGGTTGCACCCGGGCGCGGTGCCGATAGTCATCCTGCGGTAAATTTGGGTGGCTTGAAAGGGGTTGCTGCGAAGCGCGTAGAATCCTAGGCACTACCACTTCAATAAATTCTTGCTGGCTGATGAGGGAACACCTATGAACGAACCACAGCCCGGTCCCATTCTGCAAGTTGGAATGGGCTTTTGGGCCTCAAAGACGCTGTTGAGCGCAGTCGAAATGGGACTGTTCACCGAACTGGCGGAACACCCCGAAGATCTCGAAACGTTACAGGGGAGGCTCGGTCTTCATCGGCGCTCGGCCCGCGATTTCCTCGATGCGCTGGTGGCGCTTGAATTTCTTCAACGCCGCGACGGCAAGTACTGCAACACCCCGTCCACGGAGCTCTTCCTCGACAAACGCAAGCCATCCTACATCGGCGGCATCCTAGAGATGGCTAACCACCGGCTCTACCCGGCCTGGGGCCACCTCACCACTGCGTTGCGCACCGGTTTGCCGCAAAATGAAACCAAAGACGGCTCTCCCGACCCGTTCCTTGCGCTTTATGCCGACCCGGCGCGATTGAAGGAGTTCCTCGGAGCCATGACGGGCGTGAGCCACGGCGGAAACATGGCCATCGCTCGCAAGTTTCCCTGGAACCGCTACCGCACTGCCGTGGATGTTGGCACTGCCCAGGGTGACCTCATCACGCAGGTCGCCTTGGCCAACCCGCATGTTGAAGGGATAGGTTTTGATCTGCCTCCTGTCGCTCCTGTCTTTGAGGAATACGTCGAGGCCAATGGGCTTTCAGCCCGGTTGAAGTTTCAACCCGGAAGTTTCTTCGAGGAGCCTTTGCCGAAAGCGGATGTGGTCATGATGGGCCACATCCTGCACGACTGGGATCTGGAAACAAAGTCCATGCTGCTGCGCAAGGCCTGGGAAGCATTGCCGCAGGGCGGAGCCTGCATCATTTACGAAAGCATCATCGACGATGATCGATCGAGCAATGCATTTGGATTGCTGATGAGCCTGAATATGTTGGTCGAGACCCCGGGAGGCTTCGACTACACGGGCAGCGACTGTACGGGCTGGATGAAGCAAGCGGGATTCCGCGAAACCCGGGTGGAGCACCTGGTTGGCCCAGACTCCATGGTCATAGGGATAAAGTAAAGCCGGCCGCCGCGCTCGCCGGCGCCCACGCCCTGCAACCGCGCTGGTTACAAATCGGCTCTGAATAATTTGCAGCCGCCGTGGGGTCGTTTAGTCAAGGAACGATTTCAGGCTTGTCCGAGCCAGGCTCCGCAACAAAAGCATGGGTGGGTGCCACGAATTTTGATGGTTCTATTTTTTCACTTGACATGTACTAGTACTCTAGTACACCATTCCTTTAGATGAATCCTGCGACTCCATCTCGTCGCCCTTTTACCTTCCGGATCGATCTCCGAACTGGTGTCCCCCTCTACCGGCAGCTCATCGACCAGGTGCAGGCTGCCATCGCTACGGGATCGCTGGTTCCCGGCGATCAGCTGCCAACCGTCCGTCAGGTTGCCGTGGACCTCGAAATCAATCCCAATACGGTGATGCGCGCGTATCGCGAAATGGAAATTCGCGGCGTCCTCGACACACAGCAGGGTACGGGCACCTTTGTTGCCCAGCAGACCATCGAACGCGATGCCGTCGAGCACTCTCGCGGCCTTGAGCAACTGGTGGAAGAGTTTGCTGCCCGAGCCGGGGAGGCTGGCTTCCACCTGGAAGAACTGATGATGGCCCTGCGCGATCGCCTGGCAGAAGGCAAACAGGGAAGTGCCCCGAAATCAAAAGGAGAAAAACGATGAACAGCATGGGCAAAACGTTCGACGTAGATATAAGCGGTCCCGGGATCGCAGCCTTCCTGGCTTGTTTGGCTGCCGGTTTTTTATCTGCTCGCCTGCTTCATTCGCCAATCGCGTTGATTGCCGCTCTCGCTGTCGGCATCTACCTCATGTTCTCGATCAAGGTCGTGCAACAGTGGCAACGGGTCGCAATTCTGCGTTTTGGGCGATACCGTGGCCTGCGCGGGCCCGGCATCTTTCTTATCGTGCCCATCATGGATACGCTTAGCCGCTTTGTCGATCAGAGGGTTCGCGTCGCGACGGTTACTGCCGAATCGACGCTTACCCGTGACACCGTCCCGGTGAATGTGGATGCCATTGTTTTCTGGCTTGTCTGGAATGCCGAAAAGTCCATTCTCGAAGTTGAGAACTTTACCGACGCTGTGAACATGAGCGCGCAGACGGCGCTCCGCGAATCCATTGGCCGCCACGAGCTTGCACAGATGATCACCGAGCGCGAAAGCATGGGCCAGCAATTGCAGTTGATCCTTGATGCCAAAACAAACCCATGGGGCATCACCATCCAATCGGTAGAGATTCGCGATGTTCGCATCCCTCAGGCTCTGGAGAATGCAATGTCCCAGCAGGCCCAGGCAGAACGGGAGCGTCAGGCTCGCCTGATACTCGGAGACGCTGAAACCCAGGTCGCCGTCAAATTCGCCGAAGCAGCAAGGACCTACGGCGATAACCCGGGAGCCCTTCACTTACGCGCGATGAACATGCTCTACGAAGCCATGAAGGAAAAGGGAGCCATGGTCATCGTCCCTTCAACCGCTGTCGAAACCATGGGGCTCGGGGGAACGCTCGCAACCTCGGCGATCGCCCGCGAGCGCTAGGCCCTGGAAATAGAGAGGACTTGTCATGAGAAGTGCCAGCAAATACCTCGTCGCCGCATGGCTGTTGTCCGTTTCACTTGCCGGTTATGGGCAGAGTTCCTTGAGCGGCAAATGGCGCGGCACAGAAAATAATCTTCCGATCGTAGATCTCACGATCGAAAAAAGCGTCAGCGAGGCTACGGGGGCCGCTGTCTTCTACATCATCAAAAGAAACCCTGACGGAAGCAATGCGCATGTGGATGGTCAAGCGATGGGCCCCATGGAAAGTCTGAATTACGAACCGAAAAAGCTTACTTTCAATATGCACCGTGCCGACGGCTCCCTGGTGAGCTTCCGTGTAGAGCTAACCGACCCGGATCACGCCAGGTTATTCCGCACCAGCGACCATGACGCCGATGCGGAAGGTTCAGGCTTGCCCCTGGTGCGCGTGAATCCTTAAGCAGGTGTTGGTTGACTAGAGTGACATGCTGAGTGGTAATGGTTGGTCGATGGGTCTGGGCAAGAGTGCAATCGGTGACGTGCAATTGGGTAACGGGCAGGCTGCGGCGGCATCAAGGCATCCGGGTTCCACGCAGACTTGAATCGCATGACCTTTGAGACACATCGCATTCTTCCGCTTTCCTGAATGATGACTGGGGGAGTGACAAATAAGCATTGACTCATACCTCTGCTGGGTTCGTATTGACCCATGCTCAAATACATTCGACCCTGAATCAAAACAAAACAAGCCATGGATCGGGTCTGTTTCGGATCGGAAACAACGAGCCGATCCAGCCACCGGCAAGTCCCTTGACCAGAACGCTTATACGCTGTATATCTAAGCGGTATACGGTGTATAGGTAGATGGATCAGGCAACGCAGGAACGTATTTCGGAGACGGCCCTCAGGCTCTTCGAAACGGATGGAGAGGCCGGGGTGAGCATGCGGCGGGTGGCCACCGCCGTGGGGATAACGCCGATGGCGATCTATCACCACTTCGCCGACCGGAGGTCCTTGCTGAACTTTGTGGTGGACCGTGAGTTCGCCAAGTATCTGGAGTCCTTTCAGGCACTCCCCCAGCGGGGCTCTTACGAGTCCCGGCTTGTGACTTGCATGGACGCCTACATCGACTATGCATTCACCCATCCGCGCATCTTCGATTACGTCTTCGCGGAGCCGCGACCGGGTGCACGCCGGTATCCGGAAGATTTTCGCGCTCGGCGCTCGCCAACTCTGAATCCAGTGGCTGATCTGTTACAGAAGGCGATGGAAGCTGGATTCTTAAAGCAGGACGACGTATGGGAGCTTGCGATGCAGATGTGGGCCCACACGCATGGGTATGTTTCGCTCTACAGGGGCGGGCGGTTCGACCTGTCGGAGAAAGAATTTCGCGCGTTAGTACGCCGTTCGCTCAGGAGGTTGATCCATGGTCTTAAAGCCTAGTATGAACACTCTCGCTGCATTGTGCCTCGCTGCATCGGCGGCTCTTTTCTTCTTTGGAACCGGGCTTACACCCGTGTGGATGCTGTTATGGCTGGCGCCGATCCCCATCCTGTGGCTGTCACCACGCATCTCGGCGGGGCAGGCATTTTTCGTCGCTGCTGCGGCATATATGCTGGGCGGGTTCAATCTCTGGTTTTACATGACGATTGTGGCTCCGGCGTGGGTCGCACTGCTGAATGCGTTTGTCCCGGCGTGCTTATTTGCCGCAGCGGTTGTTTTGTTTCGTAATCGCGTCGTGCGTGGACGATTGTGGCAGGCGGTGTTGATTGTTCCGGCGTTCTGGGTCACGTATGAGTATGTGACGTCGTTGCTGTCGATCCACGGGACAATTGGAAACATCGGCTATAGCCAGTTGAATTTTCTGCCCATTCTGCAATTGGCCGCGGTGACTGGAATATGGGGTATCAGCTTCTCCATCCTGTTGTTTGCGGCGACGGTTGCTGTGCTTCTGGGGAGCGGCCCAGCCAGGCAGAAGACGGCGATCGCGGCGACGGCGGCGATATTCTTCCTCTGCGTCTTCGGCTATGGTTTTTTGCGGCTGGCAAGATTGCCGAAAGACGCGCCCATGGTTAAGGTCGGGCTGGTGGCTTCGGATGACTCGAATATGGTGCTGGCGTTTACGCCGGAGCAGGCGCTGGGGATGTATGACCGGTTCGGTAAAGAGATACGGACACTGCAAGGCCGGGGAATCCAGATGTTCGTGCTGCCCGAGAACAGTGGTCCGGTGACCGACGCGTCAGTCGCTGCAACGGATGAGAAGCTGGGGGCAATGGCGAAGGAAGCGCATGCTTTTGTGGCCATCGGAGTCGCCCGCATCGGGCCGAAACTTTCATGGAACGAGGAGAGGCTATATGCCCCCGATGGCACACTAGCCGCGACCTATGACAAGCATCACCTGCTGCCGCCCTTTGAGAACCAGTTCACCGCGGCCAGTGCACGCACGACGCTGAAGGAGCCTTCCGGTATATGGGGACTTCAAATCTGCAAGGACATGGATTTTCCACTCCTGAGCCGGCAGTATGCCAGAGACGGGGTGGGGCTGATGGTGGTTCCCGCCTGGGACTTCACGCTGGATGGATGGTCACACGGCCGTATTGCCGCCATGCGCGGGGTGGAAGACGGATTCAGCATCGCCCGTTCGGCGAAGCGGAGCATCCTCTACGCATCGGATGACAGAGGACGAGTACTGGCCGAGCAGAACACGATGATGCTTCCCTTTGCAACCGTCGTAACCTCGGTTCCCGTGCATCACGACGTGACCCTCTACTCGAAATTGGGTGACTGGTCTGCCTGGCTCAACATTGCCTTGCTCGCCGTCCTGGCAGTGCTTTGGAACAGAGGAAAAAGTCTGACCCTTCCAAACTAAGCTCCGGGCGCTCCATCCTAACCGGAAATATCTTCACTCCGCTACGCCCTGTCCGCTGAACCGCAGATCCCTCGGCTGCGCTCGGGATGACAAAGGAGAGGGCGGCGCCTCCGTTGAGAGCGGATGCTGGGCTTGTGGTCCACCCAAGTTGATGAAAATTAGCTTCTGTCCAGCAAGCACGCTCAATGGAAGTGCCGCCCTCTCTTTTGTCATCCCGAGCGCAGCCGAGGGATCTGCGGTGCAGCGGACTCGTCTTGGAAATGTTTTTCGACAGGGCGTAGCGGAGTGAAGATATTTCCGGTTAGGACGGGGCGCCCGCAATATAGTCCATTCCGCTAATTTGGACAGTTTTGCCGGCATAAGATGCACTGGTTCGGAGGAGGCACCCCGCGCGCGAAATTTCGCTTCCTCATCGCACAGGCATACCGCTTTAGTTGTAGGTACAATTCCTCGGGGCGGCTTAGTCAGTTATCAACGAGGAGCAGAAGCCCGTGGCGGCGAGTCCGCTCGTCTCCCCTTTCCTTTTTTCCTTTAGTATTTCCTAGCAAGCGGTTGGTACGAAAACCTGATTCTGTAAACGGAGCGTTTTTGACTCCAGGGTGTGAGCGCAAATTCGGTCCCGCGGGACGGTTACCCTTCAGATTGAGTTGCAATCGAGACTCCAAAACAACCGAGCCATCGCTGATTCAGGAGCGGACATGAAGAAAAGCGAAGAGCGCACCGCGGTCGCGAGCGCCAATGGCACCCCCCCAAAAAGCGCGAGGAGCAGGGAAAGAAACGGAACCGTCCACCCGGCGGCTGAGCCTGCCAATGCTGACCTTGAGGTAATCCTGGCGCAACTGCAAGCAGTGCGAGACGGAAATTTTTCCGTGCGTCTGCCTGGTTCCTGGGTTGGACTACCGGGAAAAATTGCAGATACGTTTAACGAAATCGTCGCCGCCAACCAGCAGATGGCCAAGGAACTCAGGCGTGTCGGCCAGGTGGTCGGCAAGGAGGGCAGAACAAGGGAACGCACGCGGTTCCACGAATCGAGAGGCGCGTGGGGGGAAATGGAAGTCTCCGTCAATACGTTGGTGGAGGACTTGCTCCGGCCGACAACGGAAGTGACCCGCGCCATCGCGGCCGTGGCCCAGGGCAACCTGGCGCAAACCGTGCGACTTGACGTGGACGGGCGGCCGCTCGAAGGAGAATTCTTTCGCTCTGCAGAGATCGTGAACACCATGATCCAGCAGCTCAGCGTGTTTACCTCAGAAGTGACGCGTGTGGCGCGCGAGGTCGGCACCGACGGCAAACTCGGTGGCCAGGCACAGGTGCCGGGGGTTGCCGGTACCTGGAAAGATCTCACCGACTCAGTCAATTCGATGGCCAGCAACCTGACCGGCCAGGTACGCAATATAGCCGAGGTTGCGACTGCCGTTGCCAGCGGCGATCTCTCGCGCAAAATTACGGTAGACGTCCGCGGCGAAATTCTGCAGCTCAAAGAAGCAATCAACACCATGGTGGACCAGCTGCGTTCCTTTGCGTCGGAGGTGACGCGTGTGGCGCGCGAAGTGGGCACCGACGGGAAGCTCGGCGGCCAGGCCGTGGTGCCGGGCGTCGCAGGCACCTGGAAGGATCTCACCGATTCGGTCAACGCAATGGCCGGCAACCTCACAGCCCAGGTGCGCAATATTGCCGAAGTAACCACTGCGGTGGCGCGCGGCGACCTATCACGCAAGATCACAGTCGACGTCAAGGGTGAAATTCTCGAGCTGAAAGACACCATCAACACGATGGTGGACCAGTTGAACGCCTTCGCGGGTGAAGTGACGCGCGTGGCCCGTGAGGTCGGCACAGAAGGCAAGCTCGGCGGCCAGGCTCAGGTGCCGGGCGTGGGTGGTACCTGGAAGGACCTCACCGACAACGTAAATTTCATGGCCAGCAACCTGACCGGACAAGTCCGCAACATCGCGGAAGTGGCCACGGCCATCGCCAGCGGCGATCTTTCCAGCAAGATCACCGTCGATGTGCGGGGCGAAATCCTGCAGCTGAAAGAAACCCTCAACACGATGGTGGATCAGCTCAACCGGTTCGCCGGTGAGGTGACCCGTGTAGCCCGTGAGGTGGGCAGCGAAGGCCGCCTTGGCGGCCAGGCGAACGTGCCCGGCGTCGCCGGCACCTGGAAGGATCTTACCGATTCCGTTAACTCGATGGCCGGCAACTTGACCGGACAAGTGCGCAATATTGCGGAAGTGACCACGGCCGTGGCGCGCGGCGATCTGTCACGCAAGATCACGGTAGACGTGAAAGGCGAAATCCTCGAGCTCAAGAACACCATTAACACGATGGTCGACCAGCTGAACGGCTTCGCTGGTGAGGTGACCCGCGTAGCCCGCGAAGTGGGCACGGAAGGTAAGCTGGGCGGCCAGGCGCAGGTGCTCGGTGTCGCTGGTACATGGAAGGATCTCACCGACAACGTCAACTTTATGGCCAGCAACCTGACCGGCCAGGTTCGTAACATCGCGGAAGTGGCGACCGCCGTGGCGCGCGGCGATTTGTCGCGCAAGATCACGGTAGATGTGAAGGGCGAAATCCTTGAACTGAAAGACACCATCAACACCATGGTGGATCAGTTGCGAGCGTTTGCCTCCGAAGTCACGCGTGTGGCGCGCGAAGTGGGCACGGACGGAAAGCTCGGCGGTCAGGCGCAGGTACCCGGTGTAGGCGGCACGTGGAAGGACCTTACTGATTCCGTCAACTCGATGGCGAGTAACTTGACCGGCCAGGTCCGCAACATCGCGGAAGTGTCCACCGCGATCGCTAGCGGCGATCTTTCCAAGAAGATCACCGTGAACGTGAGCGGAGAGATTCTGCTTCTTAAAGAGACCATCAATACGATGGTCGATCAGCTCAATGCATTCGCCGGCGAGGTAACGCGCGTGGCTCGCGAAGTAGGCAGCGAAGGGCGCCTGGGCGGCCAGGCCAACGTTCCCGGGGTCGCCGGCACGTGGAAAGATCTTACGGATTCTGTGAATTCCATGGCCGGCAATCTGACCGGCCAGGTGCGCAACATTGCGGAAGTCACCACTGCAGTCGCGCGCGGCGATCTATCGCGCAAGATTACCGTGGACGTGAGAGGTGAAATCCTGGAGCTGAAGAACACCATCAACACGATGGTCGATCAGCTCAACGCGTTTGCCGGGGAAGTCACACGTGTGGCGCGTGAAGTAGGTACAGAAGGCAAGCTAGGTGGCCAGGCGCAGGTGCCGGGCGTAGGCGGCACCTGGAAAGATCTCACCGACAACGTAAATTTCATGGCCAGCAACCTGACTGACCAGGTGCGCAACATCGCCGAAGTGGCGACGGCCATCGCCAACGGCGACCTCTCCAAGAAAATTACAGTGGACGTGCGTGGCGAGATCCTGCAGCTTAAGGAAACCCTCAACACCATGGTGGAACAGCTGCGCTCGTTTGCGGCGGAAGTGACCCGCGTAGCCCGCGAAGTGGGCAGCGAAGGCCGCTTGGGCGGCCAGGCCAATGTGCAGGGGGTCGCCGGCACGTGGAAAGATCTCACCGATTCCGTAAATGCCATGGCCGGCAACCTCACCGGCCAGGTGCGCAACATCGCGGAAGTGACGACCGCCGTGGCTCGCGGTGATTTGTCGCGCAAGATTACTGTGGACGTAAAGGGTGAAATTCTCGAGCTGAAAAACACCATCAACACCATGGTCGATCAGCTCAATGCATTCGCCGCGGAAGTGACGCGTGTGGCGCGCGAGGTGGGCACCGACGGCAAACTGGGTGGGCAGGCACAAGTTCCCGGCGTCGCCGGAACCTGGAAAGACCTTACCGACAATGTGAACGTGATGGCCGCCAACCTTACCGAGCAGGTGCGCGGTATCGTTAAAGTAGTGACTGCGGTTGCGAATGGAGTATTGACTCAGAAGTTGACGGTGAATGCCAAGGGCGAAGTGGCCGCATTGGCCGAGACCATTAACAATATGACCGACACGCTGGCAACTTTTGCCGATCAGGTAACGACGGTGGCCCGTGAAGTCGGTGTCGAAGGCCGGTTAGGAGGCCAGGCGAATGTCCCCGGCGCCGCCGGCACGTGGAAGGATCTCACCGGGAACGTGAATCTTCTGGCCGATAACCTGACTAACCAGGTGCGTGCCATCGCTGAAGTGGCTACCGCTGTGACCAAGGGCGATCTTACCCGCTCGATCCAGGTGGAGGCCAGTGGTGAGGTCGCGGAGTTGAAAGACAACATCAACACCATGATCAACAACCTGCGCCTCACGACGGAGCGGAACACCGAGCAGGACTGGCTCAAGACGAACCTCGCGCGCTTCACCGGCATGTTGCAGGGTCAGCGTGATTTGTCGACCGTCGGGCGGACACTGCTGTCGGAGCTGGCGCTCCTGGTCAATGCGCAGCAGGGCGTCATCTACCAGATGCACAGTGAGGAAGAGGTGGCCATGGTGCCCCTCTCCGCGTTTGCGGATGACGGACAGGACGTACATCTGCGAAGGCTGAGAATTGGCGAAGGGCTGGTGGGGCAGTGCGCAGCGGAAAAGCGCCGCATGGTGATTACCGATGTACCCCCCAACACGATTTCCATCCGAACGGGCTTGTTTGAAGCAACCCCGCGCAACGTGATCGTTCTTCCTGTTCTGTTTGAGGACCGGGTGAAGGCGGTCATTGAGTTGGCCTCACTCAGCACATTTACAGCATCCCAGCTCGCATTTCTTGAGCAATTGACAACCAGCATCGGTATCGTGCTCAACAGCATCGAGGCGACGATGCAGACCGAAGGCCTGCTGAAGCAGTCGCAACAATTGGCCACTGAGTTGCAAACGCAACAGAAGGAGTTGCAGCAGACCAACGAGCAGCTGGCACAAAAAGCTCAGCAGTTGGCCGAACAGAACGTTGAGGTGGAACGCAAGAACCAGGAGATCGAGCAGGCGCGCGGCGCGCTTGAAGGCAAGGCCAAGGAGTTGGCGCTGACCTCCAAATATAAGTCCGAATTCCTGGCTAACATGTCGCACGAGCTGCGCACCCCATTGAACAGCATCCTCGTCCTGGGACAACAGCTGAGTGAAAATCCGGGCGGCAATCTTACTGCCAAGCAGGTAGAATTTGCCCGCACGATCCACGGAGCGGGAACGGATCTGCTCAACCTCATCAGCGATATCCTGGACCTTTCGAAGATCGAATCCGGCACCGTTTCGGTAGAGGCCGAGGAGCTCGTCTTCGCCAGCCTGCTGGAGATGATGGCACGGCCCTTCCGGCACGAGGCCGAGAACCGGCGGCTGGGCTTCGATGTGATTACCGGGGCGCATGTCCCGCGCAGTTTTGTGACCGATTCCAAACGTCTGCAGCAGGTGCTCAAGAACCTGCTGTCCAATGCCTTCAAATTCACCGATCAGGGCAGTGTACGTCTCACGGTGTCAATATCCGAAAAGGGTTGGAGCGAAGACCACCCGATCCTTAGCCGGGCCGCCTCCGTTATTTCCTTCGAGGTCGCCGATACAGGGATTGGTATTCCGTTTGAGAAACAGCGAATTATCTTCGAGGCGTTTCAGCAGGCGGATGCGGGAACCAGCCGCAAATACGGCGGGACCGGCCTCGGGTTGGCCATCAGCCGTGAGCTGGCCAGTTTGCTGGGCGGCGAGATTCGACTGCGGAGCACGCCCGGAAAAGGAAGCGTGTTCACGCTCTACCTGCCGCAAACCTATATGGGCCCATCCGCCTCCAGCGTGGCTACGCTCGAAGCGAAAGCCTCGCCCTCGGGTTCGAGCGCGCAATTGTTAAGCACCAGCGTCCTGGAACTGCCAGTGGAACGGATTGCGGACGATCGCGAAATTCTGCAGCCGGGAGATTCCGTTCTGCTGATTATCGAAGATGACCCGCACTACGCGCGCTTGTTGTGCGATCTGTCACACGACAGCGGCTTCAAAGTGCTTCTGGCGATGCGTGGTACGGAAGGGCTTGCACTCGCACGCGAATTCAAGCCGACGGCCATATCCTTAGACGTTTTTCTTCCTGACATGCTGGGTTGGACCGTGCTCAACCACATGAAACAGGATCCGGAAACGCGGCACATTCCCGTGCAGATACTTACGGTCGATGAGGATCGCCGGCATGGCTTGGCGCGGGGCGCTTTTGCCTCGGTGATGAAACCGGCCACCGCCGAAGAAATCGATGCGGCTTTTATCAGGATCAAGGAGTACGCCGCTCTTGAACGCAAGCGCTTGTTGATTGTGGAGGATAATCCAGCGGAGCAGCTCAGCATTCGCGAATTGCTCGGCTATGACGACATTGATGTCACCGTGGTCACCAGCGGCGGCGAGGCATTGAACGTCCTCCGTGAGCAACCGTTCGACTGCGTTGTACTGGACCTTCGTCTCCCGGATATGTCGGGCTTCCAGGTCCTGGAGAACCTGCGAGAAACCCCGTCGCTCGGTGACGTGCCGGTGGTGGTGTTCACAGGAAAGGAGTTGTCTCCGACGGAAGATGCCCAGCTGCGCACCCTGGCGCGAAGTGTTGTGGTTAAGGGCGTGGAGTCGCCGGAACGCTTACTGGACGAAACGGCTCTCTTCCTCCACCGGGTGATCGCGAACCTGCCGCCGGAAAAGCAGAATATGCTGGACCGGCTGCATCGCTCCGATGAAGCACTGATCGGAAAGAAGGTGCTGGTGGTCGATGATGATGTGCGCAACATTTTTGCGCTCAGCAGTGTGCTCGAACGTCGTGGGATGACCGTGTTGACCGCTGGAACCGGCCGGGAAGCGATCGCGATCCTGGAGTCCACTCCTGACATGGCAATTGTGTTGATGGACATCATGATGCCGGAGATGGATGGATACGAGACCATGCAGGTGATGCGGCAGAACGGGTTGTTCCGCAGGCTGCCTATCATTGCGCTGACGGCGAAAGCAATGAAAGGGGATCGTGAGAAATGTCTCGAAGCGGGCGCTTCGGAATATCTGGCGAAGCCCGTGAATACTGAGCAACTGCTATCAGCACTGCGCATCTGGCTGCATCGATAGCGGCCAGTGAGAAGCCGTCAGACTTGTTCGCGTTGAGGTTTACCTGGGAGCACGATGATGGAATCAAAGGTCAACATCCTGATGGTGGACGATCAGCCGGGAAAGCTGTTGACCTATGAAGTTATCCTGGGCGAACTCGGGGAAAACCTCGTCAAGGCATCTTCCGGAAGAGAAGCGCTGGATATCCTGCTAAAGATGGACATCGCCGTCGTCCTGATGGATGTGAGCATGCCGGAACTGGACGGGTTTCAGCTTGCGGATATGATTCGGCAACATCCGCGGTTCCAGAAGATTGCAATTATCTTTATCTCCGCCGTGCACCTCACCGACCTGGACAGGCTCACGGGATATCAGCGAGGGGCGATGGATTATATCTCCGTTCCTGTAGTCCCCGAACTGTTACGCGCCAAGGTGAGTGTGTTCGCCGAGCTGCACCGAAAGGCACGAGAGCTGGAGCTGCTGAACCGCGACTTGGAACAGCGTGTGCTCGAAAGAACGGCGGAATTGCGAGAGAGCGAGAAGCAATTGCGCCAGCGCGCCGACCTGCTCGATCTCGCGTCCGAGGCCATTATGGTGCGCGACTTTGAGGGAGTGCTCCAGTTTTGGAACTCGGGAGCAGAGGCTTTTTATGGTTGGGACCGGGCAGAGGTTCTGGGCAGAAACGTTCATCAGATATTGCGCACGAAACTTCCCAACTCGGCTGAAGAAATAGAATCAGCGATCCGCCGTGAGGGAAGATGGGAAGGAAACCTGGTTCAGTATACGAAGCACGGCCGTGAAGTAGTCGTGGCCAGCCGTCAGGTGCTGCAGACAGATGCCGGAGGAGCCCGCCACACCATTTTGGAAATTAGCCGCGATATCACCGCGCAACTGCAAGCCGAGGATGCCTTGCGCAAGGCGGAGAAGCTCGCGGCGATGGGGAGGGTCGCTGGAATTATCGCCCACGAAATCAACAATCCCCTGGACGCGATCCGGAATGCGTTTTATCTGCTTCATAACCATCCCTCATTGGACGATGATGCCCGCCAGTACACCAGGATTGCAGAAGAGGAGTTGACCCGAGTTGCGCACATCACCCGCCAGACATTGAGCTTCTATCGTGAATCGAAGGAGGCAGTCCCGGTTTCGATCGCTGAGATTCTCAACGACATTCTTGCGCTTCAGTTGCGTCTGTTGGAACGTAACGGGATTGTTCTCGAGAAGGAGTACAGCAGCGATGGTCCGGTGCTGGGCTTCCCGGGCGAGCTGAAGCAGGTGTTCCTCAACCTGATTGGCAATGCAATCCAGGCCATGCCGGATGGTGGCCGTCTCCGCATACGCGTCAGTGATGCCACGGAGAAGGGGCACCAGCGAGAGGGCATTCGCGTTTTGATTGCGGACACCGGTTCGGGCATTCGCCCGGAGGATGCAAAACAGTTGTTCGAGCCATTCTTTACCACGAAGTCGACCAAGGGCACAGGCTTAGGTCTTTGGATAAGCAAAGGTATCGTTCAGAAATACGAAGGCATCATTCAATTTCGGAGTATGCGGCTGCTACGGGGAAACATCACCGCATTCTCAGTGTTTATACCCAAGTCTGCGTCCCCGCAGATGTCGGAAGCGCGCGTGCTCTCCAGCGCGTCATTGCGTTAGTTACTTCTGTCGAGGTTCAAGGAGCTGTCGTGAACGAGAAAGAGCTCATCTTGTGTGTAGACGACGAGGAGAATCAACTGGCCGTTCGGAAGCTCGTGCTAGAGCAGGCGGGCTACTCGGTGTTGACTGCTGGTTCAGGCCAGCAGGCATTAGATCTACTCGCCGGTCACCCGATCGACCTCGTCCTATCGGACCATCTGATGCCCGGGCTCACCGGGACTGAGCTCGCGCGCCAAATCAAGGCGCAGGACCCTGACCTGCCGGTCATCCTGATTTCCGCCGTAAATGAGATACCGGCCGACGCGGCCTATGCGGATCTTTTCATGAGCAAGCTGGATGGTCCTCAGGCAATGTGTCAAAACATCGCCGCAATGCTGGCCCGGTCGAAAAACGGATCATCCAGCTGACCTCGTCAGAACCCCCGGTCATCCGCCGAGGGCCCATACAATGCGGGCACTGCCGCGTCATTGAGTCGCAGATACACCGTCAACTGTCCGCGATGGTGGGCGAGATGATTGATCACCCCACTACGGATGTTCACGTAGCGGGGCTCCTCACTCACCAGGTGCCCATGCGCTTTTAGCTTCCATGTCGTCAGCAGATGCTCATCGCTCGTGCCGGCCAGTGCTGCGCGGGCCTTCTCCATGCTTTCATCGAACTGTTTTAGCAGCTCTGCCGTCGTCTTCCACTCAGGCGGTTTGTTTTCATTGTGGCCGGCGGGAGCAAAGTCCAGCTCATCCCGATTGATCATGAAGTCGATCCACGCCGGCATCGTCGCGACCAGGGAAGCCAGGTAACCCAGCGGCATCGACTTGGGATGCGGCTTCCAATCGTGGTGTCCCTCGGGCACGCGCTCCAGCGCCTTTCTGGTACCCACCGCTTCACGTTTCAACTCTTCCAGAAAAAGGTCGGTCATCTTCAGATTCATTTCGGAAGTCCCTCCACGAAAATGAGTCTAGCCACGCATATATGACAGGGAATGTCATATATAAAGAATTTCCAATGCGCGCACCACTACAATTGGATGCATGAGCACTCCCATTCAGCAAATTCCCGTCCGCCGCATCACTGGCGAAGACACGAACCTTGGCGAATACAACGGAAAAGTCGTCCTGGTCGTGAATGTCGCATCCAAATGTGGACTTACCAAGCAGTACGAAGGTTTGGAAAGGCTCTATCGGGATTACCGCGATCGCGGCTTTGTCGTCGCGGGTTTTCCTGCCAACGACTTCAGAGAACAGGAACCCGGCAGCAATGACGAAATCCAGAGCTTTTGCACCAGCAACTTTGGCGTCGACTTTCCATTATTTGAAAAGATCACCGTGGTTGGGGAAGGGAAGCACCCGCTCTACAGAGAGCTGATCGCCGCCCAGCCGAAGGCCATCAGCACCTCCGACGTTCCCTTCAGCGAGAGGTTGAAGGGCCACGGAATCGAGCCCAATCGCGAGCCCGAAATTCTCTGGAACTTCGAAAAGTTCCTGGTCGACCGGAGCGGCAAAGTAGCTGCCCGCTTTGCCCCCAACACCACCCCCGACGATCCTGCCCTGGTGAAAGCAGTGGAAGCGGAGCTAGCCAAGAACTGAAGAACTGGAAGAGAAACAGCAGGTCCCTCCACTACGCTGCGCGGCGGCCGGGGGGGCACAACAGTTTAGGTACCGAGGTCCCACACCCCAAAAAATGTTTAGGGAACAA
>Ga0302326_10013329_pt1 | contig 17438 bp, 14 predicted proteins | sample Palsa_T0_3_FD_202264 | JGI IMG/M metagenome (GOLD analysis project Ga0302326, IMG submission 202264) | Peat permafrost microbial communities from Stordalen Mire near Abisko, Sweden - Palsa_T0_3 | ecosystem: Environmental > Terrestrial > Soil > Palsa > Peat permafrost | place: Sweden: Abisko... | reverse complement strand
CGGCGGCGACCCTTGCTCCGCAGGCGCAGGCGGCGATCGGCTTTAGCGGTTCGCCGGCACTCGTCCTTGCGGTGCTGCTCAAAGCATGTCACGCGCCGCAGCCCGACGCGATCGCGCGGATCGCGAGCGTGATCGCCGGTGCCCTGGCGGCGATGGTCGTGCGCACCGGCAGGCGAGACGCACCGTTTTACGCGACGCTGTTGCTCATCGGGTGCTCGACGTGGATTCTACCGTGGTACCTCACGTGGGTGCTTCTCGCAGCGCGCTTCGCGCACCGCCGGACGGCCGTGGCGGCTGCCGTGATCGCATCGGCCAGTCTCATTTTGGAGGCGGGAAATCAAGTTGCCGCCCGCGCTGAACTCGCGGCGGCGCTCATTTTCCTCACTACCGTCGTCATTTCGTTGCGCTCGGCTTGGCGTAGCGGCGCCGCGCCGCGAACGATCGTGGCGAGCCGGAACTAAGGCCGGCTGGAGGATCACGGTGCACACAGTTGTCTCGGGTGTGACCCGATGTAGATCGGGACGGTTGCCCCTTGCTAGCCGAACTGACTGCACGGTATACTTCTTCTCCAAGCAGGAACTCAAGGACGTGCCGGCACGGAAGCAGCGCGGCTTCTTTTCCACAGGTCCCGAAAACCTCATGAGGAGGGCTCTGGCACTTGCGACGGGCGCTGCTAGTCCTAGCTATTGGCACGCTGTTGCCGATCGTTCTGATTCTGCGCTTGCCCACGCTGTTCTTCGCATCGTACGGACGCTCTGAAGCGTGGGGCAACGACGAAGGTCTGTATCTTCTGATGGCGCGCGATTTCTTGCAAGGGCATTTGCCGTACACGCAAACCTTCGATAACAAGCCGCCGGGAATCTACGTCGTTTATGCTCTTTCTTGGCTGCTGCTCGGTGCTGGGCCACGTTCGATCTATATAGCGGCGTGTATTTCGATCTGGTGCGGATCGGTCGCTATGTTTTTCCTCGTGCGCGGGGCGAGCGGCGGGCGCAAAGATATGGGCCTCGTAGCCGCGGTCGCGTTCGCACTCTTCATGTGCCATAGCGGCACGATGGGAGCGAACACCGAGTGCTTCTTTGTGCCGATCGTCGTAGCCGCCTTCGCCCTGCTTTGGCCGCAACGTCCGCATGACGAGCGCACATTCCGTTACGCGCAAATCGTTGCCGCCGGGCTGTTGCTCGGTTTAGCAGTCTGCATCAAGTACGTCGCGGCGTTCGATCTTTTCGCGGCGCTCGTTGTGATCGGCGCTACGTACCCGCTCCGGCAGCGGGCAGTCACTTGCCTGGCACTTGTGGTAAGCGCCGCAAGTCCCGCGATGGGGGTGCTCTGGACGTATGCTTCGGCGCGCGAGCTGGAGGTGCTCTACGACGCGCAGATTCGAGGAAATCTTGCGCGACTCGCTCTCCAGGACTCGCTTTCCACGAACCTGGCGCTCGTTAAGGAACAGTTCGTCCGCCTCTTCCCGATCGTCGAACTCACGCTCGTAAGTCCACTTTACCTGCGTTTCTCGCCGCCGGCAGACGGAGCCTTACGGCGCGCCCTGTGGCTCGGACTGATCTGGTTTGCTATCGATGTCGCCGGCATCTCGCGCATCGGCTCGATTCGGCAGCATATTCTCGCGCAGCTCTTGCCGCCGATGATCGTCTGCGCCACGATCGTGCTGCTGCGCGGAATCGAGTTAACCGAGGCCCGATTTGCGCGACTTCGCAGCCCGGCCCTGCTCGCGACGGCACTCGCTTTGGTCTGCATTGGCGTACTCGCGGCACCCGTGCGTTTTCTCGCCGCAACGGTCCCGGGCATCGCGCGAGGATCCGAGGACGACCACGCCTCGGTCAGGGCCGGCTATCTCAGAGAGCACGTGCGCCCAAACGATTACGTCCTTCTCGTCGACCCGTGGTCGGGAATGGAACATGTGTTATCGGGCACGCGCAGCCCCTCGAAGTACGGTGGTTTCAGCGAGTTTTTCACAGACAAAGAAATGAACGTGATCGCGGGGATTAGGAGGGACACCGCTCTCACGAGCGCCTTCGAACACGAGCCGAAAATGGTCGTGATCGATCCAGACGTGTATGACGACAGTTCGTTCGTCCGCGCTTTGGAGTCGGACATGTCGGGTAAGTACAGCGGTCCGTCGCAGTATGACGGAGCGTACGTTTACCTTCGAGACGGCTCGGATTCATAGGACTGTGAGAGTTCCGATGCTGACGCTGCCTAGAGCGGCAAGTCAACGAAACGCCGAGCCTGTCGCGGGCGTTGACAGGCGGGCCTTCGTCCCGTATCTCGAGGGTTTGCGCGGCGCCGGCGCCATGTATATTGTGTTCGGTCACGCTTGGCTGACCGTCGTCGCGCTCCGTCCCGACCTCCTTTCCGCGATTCCCGGCTTCTACCGGATCAACGCTTCCGGGAACAGCATGGTCGGGATGTTCCTCGTGGTCTCGGGATACGTCTTGGGGCTTCCGGTCGCTAGACACGGTCAACGGTTTCGCGGCGGCCTTGTCAAGTTCGCAAAGCGGCGTGCCCTGCGGCTTCTTCCCGGCTACTACGCCGCGTTGCTCCTTGCGATCCCGATCAGCCTCTGTTGCGCAACCGTATTGGGCGACGGGCTGTCGCAGCGCACTTTCGCGCTCGCCATCGTTCTGCACGTGCTCATGTTGCACGACGTCCTGACACGGACGGTCGTCGCGATCGACGGCCCCCTGTGGAGCGTCGCGGTCGAATGCGACATCTACGTTCTCTTTGCCCTCCTCCTCGTACCGCTGGCCCGGCGAGCCGGATTTCTGCGGATGGTCGTCGCGAGCTTCGCATTGGGTTTGCTGCCGACGCTGATCGGTGCTCTGCGTCATCAAGGGGCGTACTATCCGCTCGCGCAAGCGTCGCCCTGGTTCCTCGGACTCTTCGCGCTCGGCTACGCGGCGGCGAATCTCAGCATCAACGACAGTCCACGGATCGTGGCGATCCTCGAACGGTGGCCATGGCAGAGCCTCGCCTTCGCGGCAGCCTTCGCAGCCATCGCGTACGTCGTCGTCGTTCCGCCGGGTGAAGCAGCCCACACGCTGCGCTGGCTGGAGGACAGCATCGTCGGCGTTGCCTTGGCCGCGCAGTTCGTCGCCGATGCGCGAGCGAGACGAGCCGGGCGCACGACACCCTTCGAGCGCTTCTGGCGGTTCCGCCCATTCATCTTCGTCGGCGCGTTCTCGTACAGTTTGTATTTGATCCACCAGCCGCTCTTAGACGTTTTTGCCGCGTTCGTTCGAAGTGGCTGGAGCGACGCACACGTCATCAGGTGGATGGCTCTCGCGGCGGCGTTCGCCGTGATCGTGTCCTATCCGTTCTATCTCTTGTTCGAACGCCCGTTCGTGACGAGCTATCGGCGCAAGGGCGATGCGGCGAGTTTGCGCGGCGCGAGGGCAGTCGTGATAACGACCGCGGACCCGGCGCCTTAGTCTCGGTGCTGGTCAAGGCCAGCTGGAAAACACGAGCCGCGGATCTTGGCGAGTTCCCGCTCGGAGCAGGGGCGATGGCTTGCCCAGCAGCGCTCGTTCGAAGAATGCGACCGAGTACGCTCCGAGCGTCGCCGACATGCGATGCGGATCGACCCCATCGTGGCCGAAGCGGTGCAGCGGCGCGAACAGCGGTGCGTCGGTGAAATCGAGATGGTCCGCGCCGGCAAAGTGCAATTCGTAGCCGCCGCGATGCAAAACGGCCTCTTGTTCGGGGCCATCTTCAGCGTTCAACTGCGAAGTGTATCGGAGGGTGAGGTCGGGCGAAGTGAGATCGGCGCGCGCCGGCGGCGGCTCGAGATCCGAAACCAACAGGTAGAGAACGCCGCCCTTGTAGCCGCGTCCGGCATCGAAGATCCAGCCGTCCATGTTCATTGCCGCCTTGAGGCGCCGATCGTCGCGAGCTGCCGCGAGCGCGACCGCCCCGCCGAACGAAAACCCGAATGCGCCGGCGCGATCGAGGTCGAGCCTACCGCTAAATCGGCCGCCTGCGGCGGGCCCATCGAGGGCCGTCATCCGATCCAGCACTTGCACGGCGCGCCGCACTTCGTAGCGTAGCTTCGTATGGGCTAACCGTAACGTCGCTTCGTACGCCGCTTCGGAATCGAACGCAAGCGGCGCGCCCAAGCTCGGCAGAGGCGGCACATCGTGTTCGGGATCGTCGAAAGCGGCCACGACGAATCCGTGACTCGCCAACTGTTCCGCCAGCACCGTGTTATCGGTCCGCTCGCCACCCCAGCCCGCGGCGTAAATGAGGACCGGGAAGCGCTCGGCGCCCGCCGCAAGCGCTACGTTCGGCGCCGCGTTGGCGCCGACAATCCGATGATAGATCCACCGCTTCAACCCCGGACCGTCCGTCCCGTACGCTGCACGCTCCGCTGAAGGAGCGCCCGGGTACCAAATTTGCACGTAGAATCGGCCCAGCGGCGCCCCCTCCGTGCGAAGCCGCGCCAGCGTTATGCACGTCGTACCGACGGGAAACGGACCATCCGGTTCCGGCAGCCGAAACGCCGCGGAGATGCGCGTCACGCCGAGCGCTGCGATCAAGCAGACTGCGATCGCAAACGCCAATCGCCTCGCCAGCGGTCTCACCGGCGCCCTGGACTCGGCGCCCGGGTTCGTTTTACGTATGGCGGGTTGCGTTGCGGCGCAACAGACGCCGTGCGTAGCCGAACCCTTCGACCCCCGCTGCTTTCAGTTCGTCTCTCCAACGATACGTACCGGGCGATGACGGGACGAGTCCGCGCTTGCGCATCGAGTTGTTGAACTTGTAAATGTTCGCGAGGCGACGATTTGAGTGCAGCGAGCAGTTGATGCTGATGGCCACCGAAACGGAATCGCCGTTTCGCGTCCAGTGCGGCGCGAGAATCGGCAAATGCAGCCCCTTGCCGGGTGCGAAATCGAACACCGCCGCGTCGCGCTGACGTTCGGGTTTGTAGGTGGCAGCGCTCACGTCGCCCGCATAAAATGCTTCGAGCTCGGGATCGGTGAGCAGCGTCCTGTCGCTCGGATCAAAGATGTTGACGATCTTCTCGCCGCGAAGTTGGAGGAGGAAATTCGCCTCCGCATCGATGTGATACGGCGTGATCCGCCCCGGCGAGCTGATCACGAGGGTGGCGCGTCCCTCGGACACGTCGGCACGAAGCGCTTCTCCGACCTGATCCTGCACCTCGTCTAAAACGCGCCGGAGCACGGGCCCGAACTCGCCGTCGCCGGCCAGTCCCTTGAGAAGAACCAGCGAATTCGAATGCGCGATCGTGGCGATGGTTTCCGGCAGCGACGTCGGCTCTTTGGAGCCCGTTTTCCAACCATCTTCGACCCCAGCATCGCTTGTCGAGTAGTAGCCGCCCGGCAGACGTTTGGACAACTCGACCAAGTTCGGAATGTCGAAGATACTCTCGCGGTGCAGCGTGTGGTCGAACATAAAGCACGAACGATTGAAGTTCTCCACGAACGCGGGTCTCTGCTCGGCGCAGAGAATGCTCGACGCACCGGAGCCCGATGACGCACCTGGGATCAGGCTAGTTCGCACGATTGCCCTTGCCTTCGGCCGGCCAAGCGATCGCGCGCCCCCCGCAACGTCCGGCCGATGGTCTTGCGCGCCGGAACGATCAGGTGCATGGCTTCGGCCTTCATCGCGTCGAACGACGGGCGGGTTCCAAGTGGTGCCGGATTCATCCCGGCCTTGCGCAGATAGTGGTTAAAGGAACGCGTCCAGCCCGCCGCGCGCGTCGCGTCCGTCTCGAAAGAAAACACGTACGAGACGGAGCGCGACCGGCACGTCTCGACCCAATGCGGAGAGTTTTGCGGTTGATGCATTCCGATGCCGGGCCGGAGCGCGAAGACGTATTCGCGAGCCGGATCGCGTCCGTCGATGCCGAGCTCGCCGATATTCAACTCGCCCTTGACGTAGAAACGCTCCAACTCCGACTCGGAGATCGCGCTCGGAGAATAGAGATGATAGTTCTTCTCCCCTTCAACTTGGAAAAAGAACGTGATCTCCGGATCGAAGTGGAACGGCGTGATCGTCGCGGCGGAACTCACGAGAATCGAACCGTCCAAGCGCAGGACCCGCTCGCCACGCAACCCACCCCGCATATCGAGGATCTGCCGAAAAAGTACCTCCAGCAGTTCCCGGAAACGCGGATCGTAGTTTTCGGGACGCTTCATGAGGACGCGCGCGGAACCGGTCTCGAGCCGTTCCATCGCCTCGCTCGGTGTGTGCCGTCCATGAGCCACGGAATAAAACGCGCTTCCGGGCTCGGGCGCCCCTGAGGCTACGAAATAATCGCGCTGGACATATTTAGCGGCGAGCGCTCGTAACGAATCGCTCTCGAAAAGATCGAGGTGATGAAGATTGTGCGTAAACCCGAATGGTTCCCGATCGAACGACGTCGCGAACTCGCCCTGGTCGGCTTCGAGGCAAGCGCGAGCATACGACTGGAGCACAGATTCTTTCTCCCTTCACGTGCCTGCGCCTCGGGAATGCATCCACGAACGCACGATACGGAAAGCGTAACCAGCGTAGCCGACGAGGCAGCCCGGGCCAATACCCAAAACGGGGGGAGAGCTTTGCCCGGCGGCGCCGTGGCGCGATGCCCCCAATCGGGGGAGTTCCCGCGGTGCGCTTTTTCGGTACGATGCTGGCAGAAAACCGGAGCATCAAATTCGACCATGAGCTTGCACGTGGAAACGACCGTTCCCGCGGTATTACCCAACAGCGTCGGGACCGAGCACGATCGGCTGATCGAGTTGAGTCGCGGCGTGTGCACCGCCTATGAACGAGACGCTTCGATCGGGGATCTGTTCGCCGCGACGGCCGCACGGACGCCGAACGCGATCGCGCTCGTGGGCGACGACGGTGCACGTTCCTACGCCGAACTCGATCTGCTTGCGAACCGCTTCGCGCAGCACCTGCTGGCGCTGGGTGTCGAGCCCGGGTGCCGTGTCGGCGTCGCGTTGGAACGATCGATCGAATTACCCGAAGTGCTGCTTGGAATCCTCAAGGCGGGCGCAGCGTACGTGGCGCTCGACCTTTCGCAGCCGGCGGAGCACGTCACCGGCACGATCCGCGACGCGGGAATCGAGTTCGTGGTTTGCAAGGGGCCGTTTTGCTATGCGGCGCCGTTCGAACGTACCGCCGTCATCGACATCGTCGCCGACGCCGCGCGGATCGCCGGCCGGAATAGCGAGGCGCCGCACGTGGATGTGGGTGCCCAGGCACTCGCCTACGTCGCCTACACATCGGGATCGACCGGCCGCCCGAAGGGCGTGACGATCGTGCACCGCGGGGTCGTGCGGCTCGTCCGCGGGGCCGACTACTTTGACGTCGCTCCGAACGACGTATTTCTTCATTTCGCTCCGCTCGCGTTCGACGCTTCGACCTTCGAGATTTGGGCACCGCTCCTCAATGGGGCGACACTCGCGATCGCACCTTCGGGTCCGCTCTCGCTCGGGGAACTCGGCGGCGTCCTCGAACGATTCGGAGTGACGACCCTGTGGTTGACCGCACCGCTCTTCCGCCTCATGGTGGCTAGCGAACTCTCGCATTTCGCGGGATTGAAGCAACTCTTGACCGGCGGCGACGTCGTATCGCCGGAGTCGGCGGCCCGTTTTCTCGAAGCCTTCCCCGCGTGCCGTTTGATCGACGGGTACGGGCCGACGGAAAACACGACCTTTAGCTGTTGCTATCGGATTCCGTCACCCGAAGCGATCCGCACGGGCGTGCCGATCGGACGGCCCATCGCGAATTCAACGGCATACGTTTGCGACGAGCAGATGCAGCTCGTGCCTGTCGGCGCGGCCGGCGAATTGTACGTCGGCGGGGACGGGTTGTCGAGCGGATATCTCAACCTCCCCGAAGTGACGGCCGAACGTTTCATCGCGGATCCATTTTCCGCAGATGGGGATGCGCGGCTGTACCACACGGGCGACCTCGCTCGTTTTCGAGCCGACGGTGCACTCGAATTTCTCGGACGCATCGACCATCAAGTCAAAATCAGCGGCTTCCGCATCGAACTCGCCCACGTCGAGAGCACGCTGCGAGCCCACGCGGCCGTCGCGGACGCAGCGGTCTCCGTCATTACCTTAGCCGGCGAGAAAGCACTGTTCGCCCACGTCGTCCGCGCGACTGGGGCTCGACTCGACGGTCGCGAGGTGCGATCGTTTCTGTGCGCGCGGCTGCCTCGGCAGATGATTCCGGCTCAGATTTCGTTCATCGAACAACTTCCGACCCATACCAGCGGCAAGCTCGACCGCGTGCAATTGGAGCACCTCGCAACGCGTCTGGCGGTCGCACCGAAAGCAGCCGGACCCGCCGGTGCCGCGGATCGTAGTGCCCGGATGCGCGCGATCGCAACGTGTTGGAGCGACGTCTTGGGCATAGCGGAGGCTTCCGATCCGGACGAAAATTTCTTCGATGCCGGAGGCGATTCGTTGCGGCTTCTGAGGCTGCACGATCGGTTGAAACGCGAATTGCGGATCGAGATCGGAATCCTCGATCTTTTCGAGCACTGCACGATCAGAAAGCTTGCCGAATTCGCAAATAGCCGCGTGGCCTAGCGTGCGCGCGGCACTCGTCCGGTCGCCGCCGCCGAGCGGAGCGTGGCCCGTCGGGACCGTCACAACGAACCTTGGGACGCCCGCTACGGTAACCCGCGGCGCCGCGCAAATCTGGTACCCGGCGCCGCCGGGCACGATCGGTAGCGGCGCACCGTACCTGCAGGGATCGGAGCGTTCCTTTTCGCTTCGCATCTTAAACGCCGTGGTCGCAACGATTGCCGTCGCAGGCGCGCCGGTCGCCGCACAGCGTTTTCCCATCGTCCTCTACGTTCCGGGCTGGGGCGGAAATCGAACTGACAACACCGCTGCGGCGCAAGACCTTGCGAGCAACGGGTACATCGTCGCAGCGATCGACGATCCTTTTCCGTCCGTCCCGATGGACTTCTCATCGGGACCTGCCCTCTGCAAAACGATCGCCTGGGCGAACCGCAAGCTGCGCTTGATCGTAGACCGGATCGCATACCTGCTCGATGCTCTCGCAGTGGTCGATCGCACTCCATACAAGCGCTTCTTTCAACGTCTCGATCTCGAACGCGTGGGCATCCTCGGCTTCTCGTTCGGCGGCGCTGTCGCTGCCGAAGCTGCCGGAGCCGATCCACGCATCGGCGCCTCGGTGAATTTGGATGGCTGGCTGTTCGGCAACGCCCTGCGCACCGGGGTTTCGTGCCCGTATCTCGCCGTGGGCGGACCATCGACCGAAAGCAAAGAAGCACCGGGGCGCTTCGCGAGCGAGGCAGCCGTCATCGCGGATCGCTTCGATCGCGCGAACGAGAAACTCCATTTGGACGGATTACGGCGGCGCGGCGGTTACCTCGTAACCATCGCCGGAGCCGGCCACTACAACTTCACCGACGCCGGGTGGTTACCGACGCTGCGCCGCACGGGTCTGGGACCGATCGACGGCCGCCGCGCGGCCGCCATCGTCTCCGCCTACGTCGTGCAGTTTTTTGACCAAACGCTCCGCGCGCGCCGAGCGCCGCTGTTCGAGAGGGGCGCACGTTTCGACGACGCCGCACAACTGCTCGCGTTTTGAATCGCCCAGCGTCACAAACTTGCCTTCATTTCGGCGCGCGCAAACCCCCATTTCGGTAGATTGCTCGCGCTGACGCGTTCACGGTACCTTCAGCGGGACGAAAGTCCGGTCATTACTATTTCCCACGGCTTCGTTCGCATCTCACCCTAAGGTACGAACTTGGAACGAATGTCATATGGCCCAAATTTGATTTACCGGGAGAATCGACTCGCCGGGCGTGCTCGGCGCATCGTCGACGTGATCGTGGCATTCGCGCTCATCGTCGTGACCTTGCCGATCGTCGCCGCCGCCTGCATTGCGATCTTTCTCGAAGATCGTGGTCCGGTGTTCTTCACACAAGCTCGCGCCGGCCGCTTCGAACGGATGTTCACGATCTACAAGCTCCGCACGATGAAGCGGGAACATTGCGGCGACCGCCCTTCGCCGACCACGAGCTCGGACGACCGCATCACGCGCGTGGGGCGGATCATTCGTATGACCTCGATCGATGAGTTGCCGCAACTAGCGAACGTGATTCTCGGCCACATGTCGCTCGTCGGGCCGCGTCCCGAGATGGCAATTATCATGCGCAAGTACGAGGACTGGCAGCATTTGCGCCACCTCGTCACCCCGGGGATCACCTGTATCTGGCAAACGACCTGCAGAAAAACCGTACCGCTCGATCGCCCCGAAGCGACGGCGCTCGATCTCGACTACATACGGCGAGCGTCCCCGATGCTCGACGGCGCTTTACTCGTTCGCACCGTGGCCACTGTCGTTTTTCCAAAGGGGGCCTTTTGAGCACTCTAACGCGACCGGTCTGTATCGTCGGCACCGGATACGTCGGCATGGCCTGCACCCTGGGCCTCGCGGATCTCGGCTGGAGAATCCACGGTTACGACATTCTGCCCGAACGCGTCGAGCGTTTGCGCCGTGGCATTCCGCCCTACCGCGAGCCCGGGATCGCGGAGTCGCTTCGCGAGCACATCGATGCCGAGCGAATCCACTTTTTCACCGACATGGAAAGCGCCGCTCGCGACGCTCAAGTCGTGATCGTCGCGGTCGGAACGCCGGCGCGGGAGGACGGTTCCGCGGATCTTAACGCACTGTGGAAAGCGATCGAGCAGCTCTCGCTCGTACGCTTCGCTACCTGGCCCACGATCGTGATCCGATCGACCGTCCCCCCGGGGACGTGCGACGCACTGGCCGCAAACGTTGAAACCTGGGCCGACCTCATCTATGCGCCTGAATTTCTTCGCGAAGGGTCGGCCGTACGCGATTTCCTCAATCCCGACCGAATCATCGTCGGAGCCGAGCATCCGGCCGTGGGGGTTGGCTACGTTCAATTGCTCGAGCAGCTGCAGAAACCGGTCGTGTTCACGTCGCGCTGCAACGCCGAGTTGATCAAGAGCTGTTCCAATGCGTTCTTGGCGCTGAAGATTAGCTTTGCAAACGAGGTCGCCAACATGTGCGACGCGCTCGGCGCGACGTCGGACGACGTGCTGCGGGGCATCGGATACGACCAGCGTATCGGATCGGAGTTCCTACGGCCTGGAATCGGCTTCGGTGGCCCATGCTTTGAAAAGGACGTAAAGAGCATGGCGCACGTGGCCGGCCAATACGGACTCGGGCGCGAACTCTTCTCCGCGACGCTCCGCGTCAACGACGCTCAACCGCATCGTATCCTCAAAATCCTCGAAGGCGAATTGACGACGCTCGCCGATACGACGATCGGCATTTGGGGTTTGGCTTTCAAGGCCGGCACCGACGATATCCGCGACTCGCTGGCTCTTCGCATCGTCGAAGAACTCGGGCGCCGCGGAGCGCGAATGATCGTCTACGATCCGGCCGTTCCCCTCGCGCCGCTGCCGCTCGGAAGCCGCTTGGTACACTCCGCCCTCGCGGCGACCCACGCCGACGCGTTGATGGTGTTGACGGAGTGGCCCGAGTTCGCGCGGATCGATCCGCTCGCGTACGCCGCGAATCTTTCGAGACGCATCGTCGTCGACGGCCGCAACGTTCTCGATCCCTCGCGGGTGGCGGCGGCCGGGCTCACCTATCGGGGCGTCGGCCGCTGGGAGCGCGCAACTCCGGAACCACTTCAGCTGGCGTCAGGCCTTACGTAACGCGTGGAGAAGCCGAGCTCTTCCGCCACGCGCCAGCTCCGCTTGCACATCGCAGGCGCGGATGTTCTCATTTGTTCTCCGCCGAACGTGCTCCAGGTCGTCGACCGAATGCTGGCGCACGTCGACCGTGAGTGGTCGAACGAGCAGCCGCCGTTGCGTATCGACGTGGAATTCGACTCAGAGCTCTGGCGCGTCGCGGGTTCGGCACCGTCGGGCCGCAAGACGCTCGGCCGATTGAGCGCCGTGCCGCAAGTCGCGGGAGCGGTCGTTTCGTCGTTGCTGGCGGAACTCGGCTACCATCGAAACTTCAACGTCTGGCGGGCGGCCGTCGTCGAGTACGGCGGGCAAGCGCTCGTCATGATCGGTTCCGACTGGGAATCGTGCGTCACGCTCACGGCCCATCTCCACACGCGGGGCTGGCGCATCCTCGGCGGCGATTACGCGCTGGCGTGCGGCGACACGATGGTGGTGACGGCGTTCAAAAAGGTCTTGCACGCGAACTCGTCGTGCGTCGCCTCGTTCCCGCTCTGGTACCGTCGAGCGATCGAGGCGTCGCCCTGGTATTCGAGCTCTGCTGGGATCGCGTTCTATGCGATCGATCCGACGCTGGTCGACCCATCCTCCGCATGGGGCGAGACCGCGCCGCTGCGAGCCGTGCTCAAGGTCGACGGCATCGTCTCCGAGCACCCGAGCCTCGAAGCCATCGACGAGACTAATTTCATCAGCGGCTTACGACCCAACACATTGAGCGCGGCGGGGATCGAGATCGCGTCGCTCTCGCTCGGCGAGTTCGTCGAAACGTGCGACCTCGTCGAGAAATGGTTTCGCCGGCTGCCCGAGATCGCGCCGACGAATTTCGCGACCACCGGCGACGCATCCGGCGTCGCGCCGAAAGAGAAAGTGAGCACACTGTCATGACAAACGCGCAAAACCTGACCGCAAAGGTGAATACGGCATACAAGAGCGTCTCGCGCAATCGCGTCGTCGTCGTTCTGGTGTTCCTCGCGCTGCTCGCGGTTTCCACGCTCGTGATCCGAAACGTGCAGCAACAGTACGTGGCGGGTGCGAACGTCCTGGTCGTCAACGGCAACACGCGCGACGATCCGACGCTCTCGTCGCCGGATCTGCCGGCGATCGCGACGAGCACCATCGTGCTCGACCGCGTCGAGCAGGCGCTTCACCTCGACGTCCCGCTCCTGACGATCAAGAAGCACCTAGCGGTGAAAGTACCCGCGTACAGAACGAGCATCTTGCGGGTCGAATATTCCGATTCGGATGCCGCACGGGCAGCGCAAATCGCAAACGGCGTCGCCGACGAACTCACCCGGTACTTCCGGCAGATTTCGACGGCCCGCTACGACGCCGATCTGGCCGCTCTCGACACCGAGCTGTCGAAGCAATCGAGGCGCATCAAGGAGATCTCGTCGGAGATGCAGGCGCACGCCGGGTCCGCCGTTACCTCCGTGGACGACAAGGGGAACGACCCCGTCGCCAGTCGCCTCACGGATCTCCTGACGGCACGCGAGCTCGCCCAAGCGACGCTGCACGGCGACGTAGCCAACGCCGATTCGAGCGGCGCGATCGCCGCGAACAGCGTAAAGGCCTTCCGCCACGACGTGCTGCTGAACGATCAGCGCTATCACGACTTGCTTGCGACGGCGTCGAGCAGCGAGCTCGCGTTAGCTGTGGCGCGCACGGCGTACACCGAAAATAACCCGGAAGTGTCTTCGCTCGAGCGCAAGGTCAAGGCGCTCGACGCTTCCCTGGAGCGTGAGCGGCGGAGCGCCCTCGCGGCGCCCGATGCTTACAGTCCAACGCTAGCAGCTTCCGAGGCGGACCGCAGCAAAGCGGAAGCCCAGGTCATTGCGGACCAAGCAAAGGTCGTTGCGTTGAACACCCTCATCGCGGGAGAGCGCAGCCGCCAGGCCGCTCAGACGCCACTCGAAACGCTGCGACTACAACTGAGCGCGGCTCAGGCCGACTACCTCACGATGTCGTCTCACCGCGCGACCGCCCTGGCGAACCGGGCTGACGCCTTGTCGCTCGGATCCGCAGTCGTCGTCGATCGTGCGATCGGCGCGGAAGCGCAAGCCGGTCTCGGCGTTCACTCGCTGGAAGCGATCCTAGCGCTGCTTTCCTTGGCGCTCGCGTTCGGCAGCGCGTTTCTCGCCGACCACTTCAATCCGCACATGCGGCGCGTCGCACAGATCGAGTCGCTGTACGGCCGTCCGGTCGTCGCGACCCTAGGGAGAATGTAGAAGATGAATCGATCTCCGGATATCGAGAGCGACGCAAGCGAAAACGCGAGAATTCACTTGCTGCGCACGCACGTCGAACGGGAAGTTCGCCGCCCCGCGGTCATTATGGTGACCTCTGCAACGGCTGGTGACGGCAAGAGCTTCACGGCACATGCGCTCGCTCAGTGTTTGGCGAAATCCGGGCGTCGCACGGCGCTGGTCGATGCCTCGACGAAGCCCGGACGCGGTGCCTATTGGGTTTGCCCCGAAATCCCGGGCGAAACGGGCGATCTTCCGGACATCGTATCGATGCCCGAACCGCAGCCCGGACGCGTGCGCGAGGCGATCGCCCAATTCGTCGAGTCCTCTCGTTCGTCGCACGACTACACGATCGTCGACACCTCTCCGCTCCTCGAGGGAGCCCTGCCCCTGGCACTTGCCGGATGCGTCGACGGCGTGCTGGTCGCCGTGCGCATCGGACGCACGCCTTCGCAAGATGACGAGGCCATGATGCGGGTCCTCGAGCAATCCGGCGGGCGAGTCCTCGGGGTCGTGGCCACCTCGCCCGAGTCGATCGCCGATTTTGCGAAGCTGCACATGTCGTTGAGTAGTTCGCCGGCGCGCGACCGGGGCGCCCTCGCGGCGGCATCCACGCTTCCGGCCATGCAGCCGCAGCCGAGGCTGCTGGTGACCCTGGCAGTGTTGCTGGTCGCTTCGTTCATCGTCTTTTCGAAAATGAAGGCTCCGGCGTTGACCACGCACCTACCCGCGGATCTTTCGTCTCGCCCGCAGTCGTTCCACGCCCCGAGCGTGCGAACGTAAATGACCAACCTTGTGACCGGCGGCGCCGGCTTCCTCGGCAGCCACCTCAGCGAAGCGCTCGTGCGCGACGGCGAGCACGTCGTTATCATCGATAACCTCTCCACGGGATTCGTGCGCAATCTCGAACGCGCGCTTTCGAGCGGGCGCGCCACGTTTGTCCACGCGGACGTCGCTATGCCCTTTCCGCAGCTCGCCCAAATCGTCGCACGGGCCTCGAAACACAAAATCGATCGTATCTTTCACCTTGCGTCGCCCGCGAGCCCGGACGCGTACGGCGCAATGCCCTGGCAAACGCTCGCCGTCAACGGCATGGGGACGATGTCTCTGATCGAGTTGGCTATCTCATTCGGCGCGCGGCTGCTCTTCGCGTCGACCTCGGAGGTCTACGGCGACCCGCTCGTGCATCCGCAACCCGAAACGTATTTCGGAAACGTCGACCCGATCGGTCCGCGCAGCTGCTACGATGAAGGCAAACGGTTCGGCGAAGCCGCGGTCGCCGCGGCGGTACGCGCCCGCGGCTTGGACGGCCGGCTCGTGCGCTTCTTCAACTGCTACGGGCCCGCGATGGGCGAAGCGGATGGCCGGCTCGTGCCGCAACTCGTCGACGCGATCCGCAGAAAGCAACCGCTTCCGATTCACGGCACGGGGCTGCAGACGCGCTCGATGACCTACGTCGCCGACGCGATCGAGCTTGCCAGAATGGTGATGGATCAGACCTTCGCCACCCTTCAGCCGGTGAACGTCGGGAACGACGACGAGCGCAGCGTTGAAGAGATCGCACGCACCCTAGCGCGCATCGCGGGCGTCGAATTCACGCCGGCCTATCTGCCGGCGCGCGAGCAGGATCCGCAACGGCGCCGTCCCGATCTGACCGTCGCGCGACGCCTGGGTTGGGCGCCCTCCACCTCGCTCGAGGATGGCTTACGCGAAACGTACCGCTGGTTCCGCGAAGACCGCTTGGCATACGCTTAAGCGTTTCCGCATGCAAATCTTCAAGCAGTGGCCGCTCTACCTGATCGGCAGAATTCTGCCGGCGGCCATTACGTTCGGTGCCATCGGCCTGTACACGCGTCTGGTCGATCCGGCCAGCTTCGGGACCTATGCGTTGCTGCTGAGCACCTCGATTCTCTTCGGTATGACCGGATTCGCGTGGTTGCGCGTGGCGACGATTCGTATGATGGCGACGGTTTCCAAAGACGAAGTCGCGGACTTTACCGCAACGATCGCCCTGTCATTTCTCGGCGTTTCCGTCGTCGCGAGTCTGGCGATTTTTCTCGTCTTGCACTTGTACAATCCGGCGCTCCCGTTTTCGCTCGTGATCTTGACTGCAGCCGTGATGGTCGCAAGCAACTGGTTCGAACTCAACGTGTCGCTCGCTCAAGCCCGCATGCAGCTCCGCGCGTATGGCGCACTGCAAGGCGCCCGGGCCATCGCGACCCTCGGAGCGTCCCTGCTCTTGATCTTCGGCGGCCTCAAGGCCGCAGCGCTGCTCGGCGGTTTTGCGATCGGTAACTGTACCGGTTTCGGGATGCTGGGAGCGTGGATGCCCGGCTTTCGTGGATCGTTCCGGCGCGATATCTTCGCGCGCCTGTTTCGCTTCGGCTGGCCCTCCAGCGCCGCATCGGTAAGCTTCTCGGTCTTTACCGCGCAACGCTATTTGCTCGGCATCTTCGGCGGCAGCGCGGCCGTCGGGCTCTTCGCGGTCGCGAACGATTTTTCGATGCAAACGGTCGGCCTCCTGATGGGGACCGTCACGATCGCCGGCCAGCCGCTCGCTTTTCGGGCCCGGGATCTGGGCAAAAAAGAGCAGTTGTACGATCAGCTCCGCAACAATGCGCGCCTCCTGTTTGCCGTCGGCCTCGCTGCGAGCGCAGGGTTGATCGCGCTCGCCGGGCCGATCGCGCACGTCTTCTTCGGCCCGAAATTTCGGGCCGGCGCGGAACCCGTGATCGCGATCGCCGCGCTCGCAACCCTCGTGAGTTCACTGCGCAGCTGTTACTTCGAGCAGGCGTTCGAGATTGCGCTCAAGACGCGTCCGATCGCCATTCTTACCGCCGTGCGCATCGCGCTCACGATCGTGCCGAGCGTCGTCTTGATCCAGCGGTACGGTGCGATCGGAGCGGCGTCCGCGGTGCTGATCGGGGAGAGCGTGGCGATCGCCGGGAGCGTCGTGTGGGCGCGGCGTCTGATCCGGATGCCGATCCCCCTGCAGAGCTTTGGGAAGGTCGCTGCCGCAACGGTCGCCATGATCTGCGCGATTCAGGTGATCCCCAACCGCAGCTCGCCTATCGGCCTCGCGCTTGCGGTCATCGTCGGGCTCGTGACGTACGGCGGCGCTTGCGCCTTGATCTACTTGCGCCAGATCCGCACCGTTATGCGCTTGCCGCGGGGCATTGCGGCGGCAACACGCCCGTAATGGTTTCCGTCATCGTTCCCGTCTATCAAGGCGAGCGCATCGTCGCGGGCGCGGTGCGCTCCGTACTGAACCAGACGTACGAGGATCTGGAAGTGCTCGTGATCGACGACGGTTCGACCGACGGCACGCTCGCGGCGCTCGCGTCGATCCGCGATCCCCGGCTTACGATTTTGCGGCAAGCAAATGCGGGCACGGGAGCTGCTCGCAACCTCGCGCTCGCTCGCGCGCGCGGACGCTACATCGCATTCTTGGATAGCGACG
>Ga0302326_10013328_pt1 | contig 17439 bp, 18 predicted proteins | sample Palsa_T0_3_FD_202264 | JGI IMG/M metagenome (GOLD analysis project Ga0302326, IMG submission 202264) | Peat permafrost microbial communities from Stordalen Mire near Abisko, Sweden - Palsa_T0_3 | ecosystem: Environmental > Terrestrial > Soil > Palsa > Peat permafrost | place: Sweden: Abisko... | reverse complement strand
ACATCATGGTCAGGCGCAGCGTCGGATGCGGCATGCGGCGCAATATGAAGCGGATGTCCTTGATAAAGCCGAGATCGAACATACGATCTGCTTCATCGAGGACCGCGACCTGGATATGCCGCAAGTCAAACACATGCTGTTTGAAGTAATCGATGATGCGCCCGGGTGTGCCGATTAGTACATCGACGCCTTCTTCGAGTATTCGCCTTTGCTTCTCGTAATCGACGCCGCCGAATACGATCGCGAGCTTCAGGCCGGTGTACTTGCCGATGGCCAGCGCGTCGGAGTGGATTTGAACGGCGAGTTCGCGCGTGGGCGCGATCACGATGGCGAGCGGTGCGTTGGCCGGGCGATTTGCTGCGGCGGGGCCCGTCAAGAGGCGATTGAACAACGCGATGAGAAATGCCGCGGTCTTGCCGGTCCCCGTCTGTGCCTGACCCGCGACGTCGCGGCCCGCGAGGGCGACCGGTAGCGTTTGCGCCTGAATGGGTGTGGCACGGGTAAAGCCTTGTTCGGCGATACCGCGCTTCACGGATTCGGGGATAGTTAAGGAATCAAAAGTAAGCTGACTGAGATGGGCGTCTGACATTTTCGCTTTGTGAATTGCATAAACTTGCAAAATGATGGGGACCGGATAACAATATGGCCAACCAGGAGCTGGTCTATCCGCTCCCCAACCGTATCATCGGTACCCTTTTAAGGTAATCAAGACCGCTAAACCCGCTGTATTGTGCCCGAACGGCCGCGCATCGTCACTTCGCGGTAGTGCTTTGGGTTCTGGCTTCCCCAAAATAACCCGTTTTAACTTCATTTAAACCTCCAAAAGGAGCTGTATCCGCAGTGAGTAACCCAAGTATCGTTCACACCAGCGACGCAACGTTCGACAAGGACGTGTTGAAGTCCGACAAGCCTGTACTTTTGGATTTTTGGGCGGAGTGGTGCGGTCCCTGCAAAATGATCGCGCCGATCCTCGACGAGATTGCCGACACGTACAAAGACAAGATTCGCATCGCCAAGCTCAACATCGACGAAAATCCCCACACCCCCCCAAAATTCAATATCCGCGGCATTCCCACACTGATCCTGTTCAAAAACGGGACCGTCGAGGCCCAAAAAGTCGGCGCCGTGACCAAGTCACAGCTGGCCGCTTTTTTGGACAGCAACCTGTGAGAGGCTACTTAGGGAATCAATCGCGCGGCGGGGGCCAGGGCGGTGGTCAGCAGGGTGGCGGCCAAGGGGGCGGCGGCCGATCCAATCGTAACCGCGGACCACGCAACGACAATCGCAACGGCAACTCCAATGGGGGTCGGCCGATGCATGAGGACTACGGCGATCTGCCGGAGGGCGGCGATGACTTAGAGATCATTGCACCGACCGATCTTGCGCGCAGCCGCAGCTCGATGAACCTGACGGAGCTGAAGAAGCGTCCGATCAGCGATCTCGTCAAGCTGGCCGAGACCATGGGCCTCGAGAACATGGGCCGTTCGCGCAAGCAGGACATCATTTTCGGCGTGCTCAAGGCGCACGCGCGCAAGGGCGAGGATATTTACGGCGACGGCGTCCTGGAAATTCTGCAGGACGGATTTGGCTTCCTGCGCTCTTCGGACTCCAGCTACCTGGCCGGTCCCGACGATATCTACGTAAGCCCGAGCCAGATACGACGCTTCAATCTGCGTACCGGCGATTCGATCTCCGGCTTGATCCGGCCGCCGAAAGACGGCGAGCGCTATTTCGCGCTGCTCAAGGTGGGCGAGATCAATTACGATTCCCCGGAGAGTTCGCGCGGCAAGGTGCTGTTCGAGAACTTGACGCCGCTGCATCCGACCGAACGGCTGAAATTGGAACGCGGCAACGGCTCAACCGAGGACTTGACGGCGCGCGCCATTGATCTGGTCGCACCCATCGGCAAGGGCCAGCGCGGACTGATTGTCTCACCGCCAAAGGCCGGCAAGACCATGCTGCTGCAGAACATCGCCACCGCGATTACGGCCAATCATCCCGAGGTGTATCTCATCGTCCTGCTCATCGACGAGCGGCCTGAAGAAGTGACCGAAATGGCGCGAACGGTGAAAGGCGAAGTCGTTTCCTCGACCTTCGATGAACCCGCCAGCCGCCACGTGCAAGTGGCGGAGATGGTGATCGAAAAAGCCAAACGCCTGGTCGAGCACAAGAAGGACGTGGTCATTCTGCTTGATTCCATCACACGTCTTGCGCGTGCCTACAACACCGTGGTGCCAAGCTCGGGCAAGGTGCTCACGGGCGGCGTGGATGCGAATGCCCTGCAGCGGCCGAAGCGCTTCTTCGGCGCGGCGCGCAATATCGAGGAGGGCGGCAGCCTGACCATTCTGGCCACCGCGCTGGTCGATACGGGTTCGAAGATGGACGACGTTATTTTCGAGGAATTCAAAGGCACCGGAAATTCGGAAATCCATTTGGATCGCCGCATCTCGGAAAAGCGTGTGTTCCCGTCGATCAATATCAACCGTTCCGGGACGCGCAAAGAGGAACTCATCACCGAGCCTTCGGAGCTCTCAAAGATGTGGATTTTGCGCAAGCTCTTGCATCCGATGGACGAGCTGGCGGCTATCGAGTTCCTGCTCGACAAGATGAAAGACACCAAGACCAACACGGATTTCTTCGACGCGATGAAGCGCTAGGTTCCTCAGGAGTTCATCATGCAGTGGTGGGCGTGGATTGCGGTCGGCGCCGTACTTTTGGGTTCTGAGTTGGGTTTCGTGGATGCCCAGTTCTATCTGGTATTCGTCGGTGCATCCGCTCTGGTCGTTGGCTTATTGGATCTCGCGGGATTGCTGCCCGCCGATTGGATGCAGTGGCTGCTGTTCGCTGTCCTGGCGGCATTCTCCATGGTTACATTTCGGCGGCGGATCTACGCTCGCATGCGCCGCAAACTACCGGACATGAAGCAGGGGCCGGTCGGCGAAACCGTGGTGCTGCCCTTGGCACTGCCGCCGGGTGAAACCTGCCGGCTGGAGTACTGCGGCAGTTCCTGGAATGCGCTCAACGGCGGCAAGTCCTCCATCGCAGCCGGCCAGCGCGCGCGTATCGACCGGGTCAATGGTTTGACCCTCGTTGTGCATGGAGAAAGCTCGTGAATATGACTTTAGGCTATGGGGCCATCATCATCGCCATACTGATCGTGGTGGTAATTGCCAAGACCGCGACGGTGGTGCCGCAGCAGAGCGCCTTCGTGATCGAACACCTCGGCAAGTACAGCCGCACGCTGTCGGCGGGCTTTCATATTCTCGTGCCGTTCATGGAGCGCATCGCCTACAAGCACAGCCTCAAAGAAATCGCCATCGACATTGCCGAACAAATCTGCATTACCCGCGACAATGTGCAGGTCGGCGTCGATGCCGTGCTGTACATGCAGGTGATGGACCCTCACCTGGCGTCCTACGGGATCACCAACTATGGCTTTGCGATATCACAGCTGGCGCAAACCACCCTGCGCAGCGAAATCGGCAAGATCGAGCTGGACCGGACCTTCGAGGCTCGCGGGCAAATCAACACCAACGTGGTGAGCGAATTGGATAAGGCCTCGTCCCCTTGGGGCGTCAAAGTTCTGCGCTACGAAATCAAGAACATCACCCCACCGAAGGACGTGCTCTCGGCGATGGAAAAACAGATGCGCGCCGAGCGCGAAAAACGCGCGGTTATTTTGACCTCGGAAGGCGAGCGCGATGCCAAGATCAATGCGGCGGAAGGCGACAAGCAGCGTGTGATCAAGCAATCCGAAGCCAATAAGCAACAGCAAATCAATGAGGCCGAGGGCCAAGCCCAGGCGATCCTCGCGGTCGCCACCGCGACGGCCGAAGGTTTGCGCCAAGTGGGCATCGCGCTGTCCGATCGCGGCGGCATCGAGGCCATGCAGCTGCGAATCGGCGAAGAATACGTGAAGCAATTCGGCCGGCTCGCGCAAGCGGGCACAACGCTGGTCGTGCCGGCGAATCTGACTGATCTGGCCTCCATTGTCACCATGGCGACCAGCATTGCGCGCAAGCCCCCAGGCTCGCCGCCGCCGGCCGGGCCGCCCGCCATTTCAAAGAGCTGATCGATATCCATGACTGAGACGCGCGCGGCCCAATCGATTGGGTTTCTTGAGTTTGTGGTGTTGGCGGCCGCGACCATGTCCACGCAGGCCATCGCCATCGACGCGATGTTGCCTGCTTTCCCGACCATTGTCAGTGCGCTGAATGTCGGCGACCCAAATCACGGTCAATGGATCGTCACCGCCTACATGACGGGGTTGGGCATCGGGCAATTGTTCTGGGGCATGCTGTCCGACCGCTTCGGCCGCAGGCCGATCTTGATCGGCGGCTTGACGCTCTATGTCATTGCTGCGCTACTGTGCAGTTTGAGCGGCAGCTTTTCGGGGCTGCTCGCATGGCGTTTCGTACATGGCTTGGCGGCTGCCTGCGTCACCGTGACGCGCTCGGTGGTTCGGGACCTGTTTTCCGGACGGCAGATGGCGCGGGTACTGTCGCTGACCTTCGTGGTATTCCTGACCGTGCCGACCCTCGCGCCGAGCCTGGGGCAACTGATCCTATTTATTGCCCCCTGGCGCTATATTTTCGTGGTGTTTGCGGTTTTTGCCGCAATGGTCGCGACCTGGGGATTCTTTCGCCTGCCCGAAACGCTGCACCCCGAATATCGCATGACGCTCACGGGCAAGCACGTGCTGAACGCCGCCAAGCTCGTACTGGGTACCCGCGCTTCGATTTTCTACACGCTTGCCATGATGGTGATGTTCGGAACCATCATGGCTTACGTCGGCATGGTGGCGCAGATTTTCTCCGAGGTGTTTCACAGGCCCAAGTTGATGCCCAGCATGTTCGCTCTGTGCGCCATTTTCATGGGCATGGCGGCGTACTTGAACTCGCGCATCGTAGAGCGCTTAGGTATGCGGCTGATTTCCCATACTGCATTGCTATTGTTTATTGCCGTCACGGGGTTGCACGTTTTAATCGCGGTACTGGGTCTTGAGCAAATTTGGACCTTCGTGGTGCTGCAATCGTTGACCATGGCGACCTTCAGCTTGTCGGTCTCTAATTTCGGCGCCATGGCGATGGAGCCGATGGGCGCGATCGCGGGGATCGCCGCATCGCTGCAAGGCTTTATTTCCACCTTTAGCGGTGCCTTGGTGGGTATTCTGATCGGCGAGCAGTTCAACGGCACAACTTTACCGCTCGCGGCAGGGGCCCTGTGCTGCGGCCTCGCAAGCCTCGGATTTGTGCTGTTGGCCGAGAAAGGCCGCTTGTTCCGGGCCCATCATTCGAGCAGCGATCCAAAGATCACCCAGAGCGCGCGCATCGAGGTGGCGAGTTTGCATTAACCGCGGCTGTGTTTGCGTATATCGCCAGCCAAGCCATCTGCGGTCCCGCCCACGCCGTGCGTTTGACGCGTTGTATGGTCTATGGCATACAAGAAGCTCACCTCTTGGGAGCTCTTACAATATGAAATCTGCAGCCTGCTTGTTCGCGCTGTCGGCCACCGTGTGTTTTGCAGTACTTGCGGACGAACCGCCGTCGTCCGCGCCGCAACCCCCCGCCGCGCCAGTGCAGGCGCCCGCGCCAAGCGCAGCGTCCAGCGCCAGCGATGCGAATGCAGCTGATGCGAAACCAGCTGATGCGAAACCAGCTGATGCGAAACCGGTGTCCACCACAGCTGCCGCGCCCGTCGCGAAGGTTGACAAGACCGAGGTGGCCAGCACGGGTCCCACCGAGGCGGAGATCAAGCAAATGCGCGGTCGCGGATTCAAGCCGGTGAATCGCAATGGCACGCTGGTGTTTTGCCGCGACGAAGCCGAGATCGGCACACATTTCCAGCGCACGCGCTGCAGTACGCTCGATCAATTGAAGCAGGCGGAATTGACCGGAAAAGAGTACGTCAATTCCATCCAGCAACAGGGCTCGGCGGTACCATTCAAGGGCCCGTGACGGATCGACCGCCCCGCATCAGAACCGTCACCGCGAGCCGCTACGTCACGCCATTGCGCGAGGGCGGTTCATTGCCTGCCATCGTCGAAGCCGACGATGACGGCTTATACGTGCTCAAGTTTCGCGGTGCGGGTCAAGGGCCGAAAGCGCTGATTGCGGAGCTATTGGCCGGCGAAATCGGGCGGCTCGCGGGCCTGCCCATCCCTGAGATCGTTTTTGCAACGCTCCCGCCGGATCTCGCGCGCACGGAGCCCGACGCGGAAATTCAAAGCCTCATTGGCGCAAGCGGCGGTTTAAATCTTGCCTTGGACTATCTACCCGGCTCGGTGACCTTCGATCCGCTGGTATATCAGCCCGACGCAACGCTGGCTTCGGCCGTCGTGTGGTTCGATGCATTCGTTTGCAATGTCGATCGAACCGCGCGCAACGTCAATATGCTCATGTGGCATCGGCGGCTGTGGCTCATCGATCATGGCGCTGCCTTGTATTTTCATCACGCTTGGAATCAACACGACCAACACGCGCTGACGCCGTTCTCGCTGATCAAGGATCATGTATTGTTGAAATTCGCGAGCGAGCTCGAGGAGACTGATGCCGAAATGAGAGCGCGTATTCTCATCGGCAAAGTCGCCGGCATCATCGAGCTGATTCCGGATGCCTGGCTCGCGGATGATCCCGGCTTCGAAAGCAAAGCTCAACAGCGGAATGCCTATCTGAATTACTTTACGGCGAGACTGGGCGCATCGGACATCTTCCTCAAGGAGGCCCTGCGTGCACGCGCTTCGCACGTATGACTATGCGGTCGTTCGTGTGGTACCGCGCGTCGAGCGCGGCGAATTCGTGAATGCCGGCATCATTCTGTCTTGCGATGTGGAACGCATTTTATTGGCGAGTATCGAGCTGGACGAGAAGGCGCTGCTCGCGATCGACTCGCGCGTGGATTTGGATCTTGTCAGAGGCGTGTTGCAAAGCATTCCCGCGATTTGCGCGGGCGGAGAAGCAGCGGGCGACATTGGCAAGCTGTCCGCGCGCGAGCGCTTCCACTGGCTGGTCGCGCCGCGAAGCACGATCGTGCAAACCTCGCCGGTGCACACGGGCCAATGCGCCGAGCCGCACGCGGCGTTGGATCATTTGATGCAGACGATGGTCAGACGCGAGGCAAAGGCTTAGCTTCCGCGGAATACCGTGTTGAGTGCATTTCCGGATGCGGCATCCGCGAATCCATCGAATTTGCCCTGCTCGATGATGAGTTTCGCGGCGCGCATGAATCCGCCCCAAGCCGCACGCGCCAATGCGCCGCCCACGCTCACGCGCCGCACACCCAATGCGGCGATTTGCGGCATGCTCAGGTCGGCGTTGAAGCCAATCAACAGGTTGACGGGTTTGGGTGCCACGGCAGCGACGACCGCGGAGATATGTTCCACCGTGCTAATTCCCGGCGCGTATAAACAATCGGCTCCCGCGTTCGCGTAGCCTTTGAGTCTGGCAATGGTCTGCTCGATGTCGGGTTGGCCGACCAGAAAACACTCTGCACGGCCGATCAGCATCGTGTCGCTGCCAGCCTTGTCGATGGCCTTGCGGGCCGCGCGCATTCGATCGATCGCCGTGTCGAAATCGAACAGAGGTTTGGACGCGTCCCCGGTCGAGTCTTCAATTGATAGTCCCGCGACGCCGGTTTCTACCGCGAGGCGCACACTGTCGGCGACGCCTGCCGCATCGGGCGCAAATCCGTGCTCGAAATCCGCGTTGATCGGCAAGTCCGTGGCCTCGACCATCTCGGTCAGATGATCCAAGACTCGATCCCGGGACATTCCACCATCGCGATGACCGTGCGACCACGCGAATCCCGAGCTTGTAGTGGCCAATGCCTTGAAACCTAAAGCTTGTAGATATCGCGCGCTGCCCACATCCCACGGGTTGGGAATGACAAAGCAACCGTCTTGATGGAGGCGATGAAACGCACGCCGCTTATCGGCGATGCTGGGACGAACGTGCGGCATGAAAAACTCCTAGTGCTCGATGGCGCGATAGCCAATGTCAAGCCGGTATTGCACTAAATTCCAGTGTATGGCGTGCACGAGATTGTATGCCTGAAGCTGCGCATCTCTCACGCTGCTGCCTAAGCCGACGGCGCACAGTACGCGCCCGCCCGCCGTGACGATCTGCGAGCCTTCACGGCGGGTGCCGCCGTGAAATACTTTTCCCGGAAGGGCTGCTGCCGCCTCGAGACCGGTGATCGGATCGCCCTTGCGAAACGCATCCGGGTAGCCGCCCGCGGCCATGACCACGCCGAGGGCCGCGCGCGTGTCCCATCGAATCTCGTGCCCTTCCAGGGTGCCCGCAAGCGCCGCCTCGCACAGCTCGATCAGATCGCTTTGCAGGCGCATCAAGATCGGCTGCGTTTCCGGATCGCCGAATCGACAGTTGAATTCCAAGACATTCGGCGTGCCGTCCGCCGCAATCATCAATCCGGCATATAGAAAGCCCAGGTAAGGATTGCCGTCCAAGCGCAGGCCGCTCAAGGTGGGCTCGATCACCTCGCGCATGATGCGCTGGTGCAGTTGCGGCGTGACAAGCGGCGCCGGCGAATAGGCGCCCATACCGCCGGTGTTCGGTCCCTTGTCGCCGTCGTCGCGGCGCTTGTGGTCCTGGGACGTCGCCAGCGCGATCACCTGCTGATCATTTGCCACAACGATGAAGCTCACTTCCTCGCCCCGCAAGAACTCTTCGATCACGATGGTGTTGCCGGCGGCGCCAAAACTGCCGCCGAGCATGGCGCGGGCGGTGGCGACGGCTGATTCGTGGCTGTCGCAGATGACCACGCCCTTGCCCGCGGCCAAGCCGTCCGCCTTGACGACCAGCGGCAGCCGTTGCGCGCGCACGTACTGCTCGTCGAAGTTCGCGGCCGTGAAGGTCGCAAAACTTGCGGTTGGAATACGATGACGGGTGAGAAAATCCTTGGTGAAAGCTTTCGAGCCTTCGAGCCGCGCCGCCTTGCGCGACGGACCAAAGCAGCGCCGATTGGCCGCGACGAAGCGATCGACAATGCCGGCGACCAGCGGACCCTCGGGCCCGACGATGGTCAGGTCGATATCCTCGGCGATGGCAAATTGAAGCAGCGCCTCAATTTCATCGGCAGCGATCTCGACGTTGCTCACTTTGGGTTCGGACGCCGTGCCGGCGTTGCCGGGCGCAACGTAAACATGCTGAACGCGGGGCGATGAGGCGCATTTCCATGCCAGCGCGTGCTCGCGACCGCCGCCGCCGACAATCAACACTTTCATACCGGTATCTCTAGTGGCGGAAATGGCGCATCCCGGTGAACACCATGGCGATGTCGTGTTCGTCCGCGGCCGCGATCACCTCGGCGTCGCGCCGCGAGCCGCCCGGTTGAATAACGGCTTTGATGCCGAACTCAGCCAGCACATCCAGGCCATCGCGAAACGGGAAGAAGGCGTCGGAGGCAACCGAGCCGGATGCCAGCGTCAGGCCGACGTCCTTCGCCTTCATCGCTGCGATCCTGCTGCTGATCACTCGACTCATCTGCCCGGCGCCTACCCCTAAAGTCGCCTTGTCCTTCACCGCGACGATGGCATTCGATTTGACATATTTCGCCACTCGCCAGGCGAAGATCAAGTCATCGAGCTCTGCCAACGTGGGCGGGCGCCGGGTGACGGTTCGCAGTTCGGAAGCGCGGACGGCCCCGGTATCGCGCGTTTGCACCAACAGGCCACCGGTCACGCTTTTGTATTCCAGCAATTGCATCACGGGCTGCGACAAATCGCCGCTGACGAGCACGCGCACATTGTCCCGCGTCGCCAGTACCGCCCTGGCTTCCTCCGAAACGCCGGGCGCCAAGATCACCTCCACGAATTGCTGCTCGATGATGGCGCGCGCGGTTATCGCGTCCAATTCACGATTGAACGCAATGATGCCCCCAAAGGCGGAAGTTGGATCAGTCCGGTAGGCAAGCGCATAGGCGTCGGCAATGTTGCTGCAGCGTGCGGCTCCGCAGGGGTTGGCATGCTTGACGATGACGCAACCCGCGGTGTCGAATTGACGCACGCATTCCAGCGCCGTATCGGCATCGGCGATGTTGTTGAACGACAGTTCTCGGCCTTGAATTTGCTTCGCTTGCGTGACAGATGCGCCGATGGCGCGCGGGTCGGTGTAAAACGCGGCTTGCTGGTGCGGATTTTCGCCGTAGCGCAAGTCAAGATGTTTCCGAAAAGAGAGATTTAAGTCGTCCGGAAAGGTCGGCACCGCGCCGCCGATCGCGCCGGTAAAGTAGGCGGAGACCATGGCGTCGTACTGCGCCGTATGCGCAAACGCCTTCGCGCTCAACTTACGGCGCATGGTCAGATTCGTACTGCCCTGATTGGCCGCCAGTTCGTCCAGCAACTCGCGGTAATCGCTCGGATCCACCACCACCGTGACGGATGCATGATTTTTCGCGGCGGCGCGGACCATGGCGGGACCGCCGATATCGATGTTGTCGACCGCTTCCTCGTAGGTACAGTCCGCGCGGCTCACAGTTGCGGCGAACGGGTAGAGATTGACCGCCAATAGATCGATTGGCTCGATGCTGTGCTCGCGCATGACCGGCTCATCGAGTCCGCGCCGTCCCAATAAGCCGCCGTGGATCTTGGGATGCAAAGTCTTGACGCGCCCGCCCATGATTTCCGGGAAGCCGGTATGTTCCGCAACTTCCTTAACCGGGATACCGTGGCTTGTCAGCAGCTTGGCGGTGCCGCCGGTCGACAATAACTCGATGCCGCGTTCCCTTAACTCGCGCGCAAGTTCAACGATGCCGGTCTTGTCGGAAACACTGAGCAGCGCGCGGCGTACGGGCGTGAGCACTAGGAGCCTTGCTTACTCGCTGATGCCGAGCTCTTTAAGTTTCTTGCGCAAGGTGCCGCGATTGATCCCGAGAATGGTCGCTGCTCGGCTCTGATTGCCCTGCACATGGCCCATCACCACCTTGAACAACGGCTCTTCCACTTCACGCATCACGAGGTCGTACAAATGCGCAGGCTTATGGCCATTGAGCGTCTCAAAATAACATTGTAAGGCCTCTTCGGCCTGCGAACGCAATGGCACGCCCTTGCCATTGACCTTTAGATCGCGGCCGTTGAATGCCGCCGCGATTTCTCGACGCGATCTCGATTTCTTTCTAGCGACCATGGCTTCAGTTCAAATCCCCGCTGATTTTTCTTATGCAAATGTACGCTTACGCAGCGCGCTCCACACCGGTATCGTAATGCTGCAGCAGCGTGGACAGTTGTTCCTCGGGCGACTCGATTTGAACGAGACGATTCCGCAAGTCCTCTTGTCCCGGATGCTGCCGGAAATACCAACTCAAGTGTTTACGTGCCACTCGAACACCGGTCTGATCGCCGTAGAAGGCATACAGGTCTTCGAGGTGGGCGCGCATAATATCACGGACTTTTTCCAGCGCTAGCACCGCGCGAATTTCTCCCGTCGAGAGAAAAAAATTGACATCGTCGAAGATCCATGGCCGGCCCTGGGCCGCTCTGCCGATCATGATCCCGTCGCAGCCCGTGTCCGTAAGAATTTGCCGCGCGCGCTGCGGAGAAGCAATATCGCCGTTGGCAAATACGGGAATCTTTACTTGCGCTTTGATGGCGCGTACGGTTTCATGCTCAGCGTCGCCCTGATACATGTCGGCGCGAGTTCGCCCATGGATTGCGAGCGCCGCTATACCGCTGTCCTCTGCAATTCTTGCGATGCGCGCACCATTCTTGTGATTTGGGTCCCAACCCGTGCGTGTCTTCAAGGTCACCGGTGCGGCGACTGCTCGAACGACGCTTCGCAAAATGCGCGCGACCAGCTCCTCGTCCTGCAGCAGCGCGGAACCGGCCAATCGATTGCAGACTTTCTTGGCGGGACAGCCCATATTGATGTCGATGATTTCGGCTCCCGCATCAACATTGCGCCGCGCAGCATCCGCCATCATCTCGGGGTCAAAGCCGGCAATCTGCACCACACGCGGGCTTGGCTCGCCGGTGTGATCCATGCGGCGGCGCGATTTCGGTGTGTTCCATAATCGCACGTCGGCGCTGAGCATTTCCGAGGCCGCGAGGCCGGCGCCGAAGCGGCGGCAAAGAATTCGAAACGGGCGGTCCGTCACGCCGGCCATGGGCGCGAGCAGGACGTTGGACGGCAACGTATAAGGACCTATCTTGATGCTCATCGCTTGGCTTGAGCGGGCGCTTTGTCGTTCGCACACGACACCTTTCTGTCGGCGCCGCGCAGGCACACATCGATTTCAAACCCTTCCGCGTTCTTTCCAGGGTCGAGGATGTCCAAGGTCGCATCGGCGCGCTCGCCGGGCGCGAGAAGCTTGGCTGTCGGCTTGCCCAGGTATTCCGACGGCTCGAAATCGCGGGTTCCAATACTGCCGCCGAAGCGGTTGGCGAGCGTCACGCGCAGCAGTGGATAGGGCTCCAATTGCGCGGCGGTATTGAGGATGCTGGCGCGCACTCGCAACGTGCCATCGCCGGCCGGATCACCGGTTACGCCCCATTGCCTGAGCTGATAGGCAGAAAGATTCGCGGGCGGCGCGACCGGCGTACCCATCTTGGAGTACAGCGCGCGCAGGGAACCTCCCAGCGGCCCGTGCGCCGCGAGCCATTCGCGATTTTGATGAATGACCTGAGCGATGAGCAGTACGCCGGCGGCAATCCCGGCGGCGAGCCACGGGATGAACGATCGGGCGGATTCCTGCGGCCCGGAGTCGAACGGCGAGGTGCCCTGCCTGACACGCCGCCTGGACTGCGTAAGCGTAACGATCGGTTCGGAATCAGCCGAAGATTCGATGCCCGAGAGCACTTCAAGCCGAACCTCTTCTGACACTTCGAAGCCGCTCGGCGCGGAGGCAGGGCTCGCCGCCGCTGGAGTCGCGGGCTTAGGAATCGCCTCATTCGGAACGGCCGTGTTCGGATCCGCAGCGTTGAATACCTCGATCTCTTCGGACTCCGCGGACTGTTGCGGCGCTGCCTGTTGCATCGGTGCATGCTGCGACGGTGACACTTGCAACGGTGACTGTTGCGGCGGTGCTGGCGGCGTCCGCGCCCGAGCGCCTTTCTTTGTCTCGACGAAAATTCGATCCAATTCTCCGGGAGGCAGCGTGAATTCCAGCGAGGAATCGCCGCCTTGCTCTGCCGCCGGATCCGAAGGCTCCGCGGCGGGCCCATCGGCGGCGTCGCTCTCGTTCCAATCGAGAATTTGTAAGCGCGCTATTTCAATTCCCGGCGGAGCAAAGTCCTCGGAGCTCGGCGGCGCGCGCTGTGGAGAAGGCGGGGCGGGCGATTCCAAGATGTTGTCCGCCCGCGTTTCCAAATCGAATGCGCTCTCACCGGAGGTAAACGCGCTCGCATCTTCCGCGAGATGCGCCAAGGCGTTGAAGACTTCCCCGCATTTGCCGCAACGCACCTGACCGCCTGCCGCGCGCAGCACCTCCGCGGATAATCTGAAGACAGTCTCGCATTTGGAACACTGCGTATACACGCTATGTATATCTCCGCGCGTGGATGCAGCACCACTCATCCCGCTCTATGACATGCACCATATCAAAACCGGATGCGTATGCGCCCTTTACAGCGTAGGCCTGCGTTTTCAGGAGCCCCGACAGGAGCAAATGGCCGCCGGACCCGCAGGCCAAAGTCAGTTTGGGCGCCAATTCGATCAATGGTCCCGCCAAAATGTTGGCTACCACGCAGAAGGCGCTCGGCAGAGGGGCCTCAATGCCCTGCACTGTGATGCTCGAGCCGACGCCGTTACGCACTGCGTTATCGCGCGTTGCAAGCAGCGCTTGATGGTCAATATCCACGGCAATGACCTGCGCGGCGCCGAGCTTCAAGGCCGCCACCCCTAAGATGCCGGAGCCGCAGCCATAGTCGATCACGGTATGGCCCTCGAGCGGCAACGAATCCAATAACTGCAGACATAGCGCCGTGGTGGGATGCGTGCCTGTGCCAAATGCCAGTCCCGGATCCAGCCGCACCACGATGGCTTGTGGGTCCTGGGGCGCCTCGGCGGCGCGCGGACAAACCCAAAGTCGGCGTCCGAAGCGCAAAGATTTCCACCCCGTGAGCCAGGCGCGTTCCCAAACTTGGTCTCGAACGGCGCGCACGCGGGCGGTTTGCGTGACATGCGGCCCCAATGTGGTAGCGAGCCGATCGAGATTCAGCGCCGCGTCGCTGGATTCTTGAAACAAGGCGCGCACCAGCGTGTCGCTCCACAGCCGAACTTCGCCTGGCTTGGGCTCCAGCACGGGCTCGTCGCCGCGGTCGACGAATGTAATGGAGCTTGCGCCGACTTCGAGCAGGGCCGCTTCGACCGCGTCGGAACTTAACGTGGCGAGCGGAAATTCGATTTCATAGAACGTCATCGATGCAACATCCTGCGAGATGTTACTTCAGTCCCAATCGTCGCTCGAGATAGTGAATGTCCGTTCCGCCTTGCTTGAAGGCGGAATGATTGAATATCTCCTGATGCAGCGGGATGTTGGTCTTGATGCCTTCGACCACCATCTCTGCAAGCGCGTTGCGCATGCGCGCGATTGCGGTATCGCGGGTGTCGCCGTACGCAATGACCTTACCGATCATGGAATCATAAAACGGCGGCACGTTGTAGCCGGTATAGACGTGGCTGTCGACGCGGATTCCCGGTCCGCCGGGCGAGTGCCACAAACGGATCGGGCCTGGACTTGGGGTAAAGTTTTTTGGATCCTCGGCGTTGATGCGGCATTCGACTGCGTGGCCGCGGATCTGAATGTCGTTCTGCCCGTAAGGTAGCGGCTCGCCCGCCGCGATCAGCAATTGTGCCTTGACGATGTCGATTCCGGTGACCAGTTCGGTCACGGGATGCTCGACCTGAATACGCGTGTTCATTTCAATAAAATAGAATTCGTTGTCCTGGTACAGGAACTCCAGGGTGCCGGCGCTGCGGTAGCCGACTTCCCGAACCGCCCTGGCGCAGCGCTCTCCCATCGTTTTGCGCTGCTTGGCGGTCAGACCGGGCGCGGGCGCTTCCTCGATCACTTTCTGATGCCGGCGCTGCATCGAGCAATCGCGCTCGCCCAGATGCACCACGTTGCCGTAGTTGTCCGCGAGCACCTGAAATTCGATGTGCCGCGGCTTCTCGAGAAACTTCTCCATGTAGACTTGATCATTGCCGAAGGCCGCGAGCGCTTCCGATTGCGTCACGCCGATGGCATTCAACAATGAGGCATCGGTGTGTACAACGCGCATGCCGCGGCCGCCGCCGCCGCCGGAGGCCTTGATGATCACCGGATAGCCGATGTCCTTGGCGATTCGGAAGCTCTCATCGTTGTCCTTACCCAATGGCCCGTCGGATCCCGGTACGCAAGGGACGCCTGCCGCCTTCATGACTTTGATGGCTGAGACCTTGTCGCCCATGAGACGGATGGTTTCCGCGCGAGGTCCCACGAATATGAATCCGCTCTTTTCGACGCGCTCCGCGAAATCGGCGTTTTCCGACAGGAACCCGTAACCGGGGTGGATTGCCACCGCGTCGGTGACTTCGGCCGCGCTGATGATCGCCGGCATATTGAGATAAGAGAGCGCGGATTGCGGCGGCCCAATGCAGACCGTCTCGTCCGCCAGCAAGACGTGCTTGGTGTTGAAGTCGGCCGTGGAATGAACGGCCACGGTTTTGATGCCAAGCTCGCGGCACGCGCGCAATATGCGAAGGGCGATCTCGCCGCGGTTCGCGATGACGACTTTTTCGATCATCGCAACCTATTCGATGATGAACAGAGGTTGGCCGAACTCGACCGGCTCGCCGTTCTTCGCGAGCATGGCCGTGACCCGACCTTCCTTGTCGGATTCTATTTGGTTCATCATCTTCATCGCCTCGATGATGCAGAGGATTTGACCGACTTTGATTTCGCTGCCGATCTCAACGAAGGGCTTTGCACCGGGAGAGGCAGACGCATAATACGTGCCTACCATGGGAGAGGTGACGGTGTGCTCGTCATTGCGAGGCGCTCGTTCGCCGGCCGAGGTGGCGGCCATGGCCGGAGCCGGGGGCGCGGCCGGCGCCGCATTCATGATCGGTGCAGCCTGGGTCGCTACTTGGACCCCGCCCCGCGGGTGGCGGCTGATGCGTACCGATTCCTCGCCCTCCGAAATCTCGAGTTCCGAGATGCCTGACTCCTCCAGCAACTCGATCAACTTTTTAACCTTGCGAATATCCATCCGCGAACCCCTTCAAATTTTGTTTTAAGGTCGGGTCAGGCGTGCGATGGCGGCTTGGAGCGCAAGCTCGTAGCCGATCGGGCCCAATCCATATATGCAGCCGACCGCGATGTCGGATAAATAAGAGTGATGTCGGAATGCTTCGCGCGCGAACACGTTGCTCAAGTGAATCTCTATGAACGGCACCGCCACCGAGAGAAAAGCGTCGCGCAGCGCAATGCTGGTGTGCGTGAAGGCCCCCGGGTTGATGATCACGAATCCGATGCCGTCACGCTTGACGGTGTGAATCTGGGCAATCAATTCATGTTCGGCATTGCTTTGGGCGGCGATGAGTTCATGTCCCAAGGCTTGGCACTGCGTTTTGAGCTTGGTCTCGATGTCTTTTAGCGTGGCGCTGCCATAGATTGCCGGCTCGCGCGTGCCGAGAAGATTCAAGTTCGGGCCATTTAACAGCAAGACTCGGGCCATCGTGAGGTCAATTCCCAGCGCGGTCGCGCTACAAAGGTCCGCGATAATAACCAGAAATTGAAGTGAAAAGGCAAGCTTCGGCGGCGAACGTCGCCCTAGTGCGTTTATCCGGCGTTCTTTCCTGCCATGGCTTCCAGACGCTCGGCGATGGCGCGCCGCGCTTCGGGGAGTTGAATGTGCTCCTGATTGAGACTTTGAACCTCCGACAAGATGAAATCGGCCTGCGGCCGATGCAATTCGCCGACGAACAACGCCACGACCTCGCCTCGCTGGTCCGTAAACACGGTAAAGGGAAGGGCCGGTGAGTCCATGCCGAATTTAGCCGCCACGTCCAAAGCGTCCTGTTCGCCGATGAGCACGGGATAGTCGATTTTGAACTGTCCGGTGAACTGCCGAACCTTGTCGGCATAGTCCACTGCAATCCCGACCACGGTGAGATCGTGCCCGGCCCAGTCGGCGGCCAGGGTCTTGAGCAGGGGTATTTCGCGGCGGCAGGGAGCGCACCACGTTGCCCAAAAGTTAATCACCAACGACCTGCCGTTCCATGCGGTGATCGAGGTGGACTTGCCCGACAAGTCATTGAGCGAGAAATCGGGCAGCTGCGCGGGGATCACGGGATGTGGCGGCGCTTCCAGGGCGGAATTCTCTTTTGGATCAGGGGCGCTGGCCACCCCCGCTGGCACCGCAACCCCAGGCGCCGAGACCTGATGAACGCGGTGAAACTTCAATCCGGCCCACATTCCCAGCAGGAGAACCAATGCGCCCCCCAG
>Ga0302326_10013326_pt1 | contig 17440 bp, 19 predicted proteins | sample Palsa_T0_3_FD_202264 | JGI IMG/M metagenome (GOLD analysis project Ga0302326, IMG submission 202264) | Peat permafrost microbial communities from Stordalen Mire near Abisko, Sweden - Palsa_T0_3 | ecosystem: Environmental > Terrestrial > Soil > Palsa > Peat permafrost | place: Sweden: Abisko... | reverse complement strand
CTCGCGATGGGGCCCAAAGTGATGCTCTTCGACGAAGCGACCTCCGCCCTCGACCCCGAGATCACGGGCGAAGTCCTTGCCGTCATGAAACAGCTCGCCCTCGAGCACACGACGATGATCTGCGTGACCCACGAAATGGGCTTCGCCCGCGAGGTCGCCTCGAACGTCGTTTTCATGGACGCCGGCGTCATCGTCGAAAGCAACCCCCCCGGCGCATTCTTCGGCGCCCCGCAAATGGAGCGCACCAAGTCGTTCCTCTCGAAAGTGCTCTGAAGCGAATGCACCTCAAATATAACGTGTTTGCCGGCGAAAGTCTCGAGCGACTCGCGGCCCTCAGCGACGGCCTGTTCGCCGTCGCGCTAACGCTGCTCGTCCTCGACTTGCACGTCCCCGTCGTCGAACACATCCACGGCGAGCGCGATCTCGCAAGCGCGCTCCTGACCCTCACGCCGCGGCTCGTGCCCTATCTCATGTGTTTCCTAACCTGCGGCATCTTCTGGGTCGGCCAGCAAACCCAATTCAACCTCTTCACCAAAGCCGACCGCAACCTCGCCTGGATCCACATCGCGTTCCTGTTCGCCGTTACGCTCTTGCCGTTTTCGACCGCACTCCTCGCCGAATACCTAACGTTCCGCACCGCGCTGCTCGTCTATTGGTTCAACGTCCTGCTCTTAGGACTCGGCCTCTACGCAAGCTGGCGCTACGCGTGTCACGCCGGACTCACCAAGCCCGAAGTGACGCCCGAGCACGATGCGGCAGTCGAACGCCGCATCGTCGTCGCCCAAACCCTCTACGCCGCCGGCGCCGCCCTCTGCATCATCAACACGTACTGGAGCATCGCCTTCATCTTCCTACTCCAACTCAACTACGCCGTCGCCCCAAGAATCCGCCCCCTCTATCGCCTCTAGAAGAAACAGGAGCGGGCTAACGCCACCGGCAGAGGCTAGCGGCTAAGCTGCTTCTGCTGCTGAACCAGCTCGCCGTACAGCGCGTTCGGCCAAGCAAAATCGTCGCGCGTGAACTGCTCCGGCCAATCCGCATTGAACGATTCGTGCAGCCGATGATCGCCGACATCGGAAGCCCCGATGTATCCCATCACGCGATTGACTTCGGTCGGATCCGACGACGTAAGCGCCTGCATGATCAGCGCGAGCGGCCAGACGTACCCGTGCGGCGTGTGCGGACTACCCACCCCTGTCGCATATCGCCCATGGTAATAATACGGGTTCGCACTCGAGAGGATGAAGCGCCGCGTATTCTGGTACACCGAGTCGTTCGCCGGCACGTACGAGAAGTACGGAATCGACAGCAGCGACGGAATGTTCGCGTCGTCCATCAGGTTGACATGCCCGTACCCGTCGACTTCGTAGGCGTACATCTTGCCCGAACCGCGGACCGAAATCTTGCCGTACTGCTCGATGCCGGCCTGCGCTTCGAGCGCCAATCCCCAAGCGTTCCCCGCGTCGCGATTGTTGTGGTAGATCTCGCGCTCGATCGCCGCCAACCGCTCGAGCACGACGACCGCGAACATGTTGTCGGGAATGTTGTACTGATAGCGCGCCGGGTCGTCCGAGGGCCGGAATCCCGTCCAGATCATTCCCGTGTAGTGGACCCAGCTGCCCTTTCCGCCGTTGGCGAGGTCGGGATGCCGGTAGTGCGAACGCTTGTCGTGGTGCTGCTCGTCGCGCAACGTCTGCAGGACGCGCTCGAACGCCCGGTTGACCTGGAGCGTGAAGATCGAATCGTCACCGGTCCGGCGCCAATAGCGGTCGGCGAACCAGATCGGATAGAGCAGCGAATCGACCTCGAACTTGCGCTCGACGACTTTATAGTCGGCCGAGAACGCGTTCGCATACGGGTCGATCAAAATGTACCGAGCTTCGCGCGCGATGACGCCGCGCAAGGCTTCGCGAATCCGTACATCCGAAGACGCCTCACCGATGTACGGTTCCATGACGGCGCTTGCGTCGCGCAGCCACTCCGCTTCGATGTCGCCGGTCGAGACGTAGGTCGTCCCGTCGCGTTGGCGCGTCGCGTGGCGGTTGAGCGCTTCGTCGAAGGCCGTGAGGTAGATCTTCTCAAGCTTCGATGAAAGAGCCGGCGATTCGCCCGCTCGAGCGCCGCTTGGACCTGCAAAAGTGATCGCCGCTATGAGGGCGAGGGCCAGGAGGCGTGCGAACGACATTGACAATATTCTACATCGGCAGTTCCGGGTCCAAACCCTTGCACCGGACGGCGTACTTTGCGGAATCTTCGCAGAAACGCAGAACGTTCCCAGGATATGAAGCCGCTGCCCGCCGTCGTGGTGTTCGCCGTCCTGGCATGCTTCTGGGAAACCAGCCTTGGAGCGGGGGCCGAACAGGCCTACGCGGTCGCGGGCAAGGACAGCTTCTCGATCGGCGCCGGCACGATCGTGAGCGAGGTCTCGTACGATGGGACCGAGACGCTGAAGATCAGCCGGGACGGGCGGTTCACTCGCTTGCGCGCTCACGTTCGTTATACGCGCAGCGACGGCACAGCGTCGACTCTCGCGAGCGGGGATTATGTCGCCGACCAACTGCCGAGCGGCGAAATGTTGGATTCGGCGGATCGCGATCCTGACTACTTGACCGTACTCAACCAACCGTTTGCCGCACAACTCGATCTGCAGACGCTCTCCGACCTGCGCCATTTGGGCGGGGCGCTGCCGTTCGATTTTCCGTCGCCGATCACCGGTTCGTCCCTGCACGGCTACCTCCAGCATGTTGCCGGCGGTATGGTCGGGCAGCGACCGTCGACAGGCGTGAGATTCGAAGCCGCGGGTCCGATGAAAGGCGAACTTCCCGACCGGCCGGGTCTCACGCTGGTCGGAACGATCGCGATGCGCGGTACCGCTTATTATGATATCGACACCGCGCTATTGCTCGCACTAGAAACGACGGTCACAATCACCGGCAACGTTTCGAACCGTTCGGGTAAAGATCCCGTGACGATCGTGTACGCGCGGACGATCCGAGCCGAGGTCCCAGCCCGCGCAGAGCGCACGGCCGGCCAGCCGAGCGCGACCCCGTAAGGGGTCTGGAGCCCAAGGCTAGAAACCGCGCAGTTCAAAATCGGGGCGGCGAGCCCCCCGATCGCCCCCAAGGAGTATTGCGTGGTCCCCAGAGCCGCGATCGCGGAGCGAAAGCCGGCCGCACCTTCCGGGACGGCGCTGCGGTCCCCGGATTTGACGCCGTCGGTCGATCGTTTCGAGCGCATCGTCGACGAATTCCAGCGTCGTCTCTACGGTTTCGCGCTGCGCATGACCGGCAATCGCGAGGACGCCGAGGAGATCGTCCAGGACGCCTTCGTGCGCGCCTTCCGGGCGCTCGGCAAGATGACCGACCAGCAGCGGGCGGAATTGCGGCTGCAACCCTGGCTATACACGATCACGTTAAACGTCACGAGGAACCGGTTACGCTCCAAACGCCCGACGAACGTAGCGCTCGACGCGCTCGCCGACCCCGATGCGTTGCTCAACAACACGCAAGAGGGCCCCGAGCAACCCGAGCAGATCGTCGAGCGCGGAACGGATCTGGCGCTGGTCGAGCAAGCGCTCTTGCAGCTACCGATGCATTTGCGCGCGGCAGCCACGCTTCGGTTCATCGAAGGCCGTAGTCATCCCGAGATTGCCGAGATATTGAACCAGCCGATTGGGACCGTCAAATCGCACGTGCATCGAGCCGTGCGCATCCTGCGCCGGATTCTCGGTCCGCAGGTCGGCCGGATCGCCTATGAAGATCGGCCCGGCGTGCCCCCCGATGGCCCCCAAGAGGAAACTGTTCATGCGGTGTAGTGACGTTGAAGCGCTTTGGGACGAAATGCGAGGGGGCGCCGAGCGCGGCCACGAGCACGTCCTGGCCCATCTCCGCCGCTGCAAAGATTGCCAGTGCGCGTACGAAGAATTCGAAGGGGTCGCGTACTGCCTGCACTGCCTGCCCGGCGTCGATCCGCCGCAAAGCCTCGTCCCGCGCATCCTCGACCACATCCGCTCCTTGCGCAATCACTTTCGCTCGACCGAATGCGACGGCTTTGGCCGGGTCGCCTCACCCCTGGGCGATCTTTGGCTTGCTTGGCGCCCGTCCGGGATCACCTTCGTCGGCATCGATCGGGGCGAGGATACGGAGTCCGCGCGCGCCGTCATCGAGCGCCGCCTGCGTCACCCCCTGCGCGACGCTCCCCCGCCGCCGTGGGTCGCGGATGCCGTCAACCGCTTTTTTTCCACGTGGCAGGTCGACGTGTCGCGCATCGACATCTCCGAACTCACCCCGTTCGAGCGCGCCGCCCTCCTGAAGGCGGCGCAGATCCCGCCGGGTGAGGTCCGTTCGTATGGGTGGATCGCTCGCGAAATCGGCCACCCGCAATCGGCCCGCGCCGTCGGCCAGGTCATGGCGCGCAACCCGGTCGCCCTGTTCTTCCCGTGCCACCGGGTCGTCGACGCCTCCGGCGCCCTCCACAACTACGGTTACGGCCTGGAAATCAAGGCCAAGATCCTGAAGATGGAAGGCTATAAGCCGCCTTCGACCCGCCCAGCGTAAGACGCTCGGAGGATTTTCCGCCCGTTTCAAACGAATAGAGGCGGCGTATACTGTCCGCGGTCCTTCACAAATAGACGAACGAAGGTTAACAGACGGACAAAGGGAGGTGATCATCGTTAGTTCTGAAGGCAATAAACGACTCAATAACACGATGATTGGAGGTGCGCAGACCTAGTCTGCGCCGTTAGATCACCCTACGTCCGCCGGCCGCGAGCCGGCTTTTTTTTGAGCCACACATTGTGCGGATTTTAAGATGGCGGCGCGGCGCCTCTCGCGAAAGTTGAAACGATGGTGACGGAAGATCCGCGCATCGCCGCGCTGCCCGACATCCACGGGCACGCCAAGGGCGAACACAAACCGTTCGCCGAGGAGCGCCCGATTCCGTATACGGCGCGGATGCTGTTCCTGTGGTTCTACCATGCGTGCAAGCGCGGTTCGCCGCGCTTTCTCATGGTCGCCGACCACATGAATTATCTGACGTTCGAGGATCCGGCCGCAGTCAATCTCGTGCGCCGTGCCCTCAAGCTCGCGCAGGCCGGGGATATCTACGGCGCGGCGGAAACGGCGGGGGTCGAACCCGGCCACGCTCAAGCCGTTTCCGAAGGGCTGCGCAAAGGGATGCGCTACTCGATCGGCGCTGAGGTCGACAACGATCCGCGCTCGCGCCCGGACGCCCAAAACATCGTCGATGCGATGCGTCCCGACGGCATGATCCGGTCGGTGCACTTCCTGCCGATCACGCACCCGCAGCACGGCGAAAACTGGATGTGGGCTTTCGACAATCCCGAGTTCAAGGATCTCTACGACGTCATCGGAACCGAGAGCGTTTGGGAGCTGTACATGACGACGCTCATCGAGGCGATCGAGAAGCTTCCCGGACACATCGTCGGTCACTTTTACGTCCCCGCAAAATTCGGACACTGGCCCGACGACGCCGCGCTCCAGCGCTATGAAGATCGCCTGCTCGCCGCCTGCGCCGAGCGCGGCATGGCGGTTGAAGTCAATTCGCGCTACCTCTACAAGTATTTCGCCGGCGACGAGGCGCAGCTCAAGAAGTTTCGCACGGTCCACCTGCGCCTGATGCGCAAAGCGAAGGCCAGAGGCGTGACGATCGCCGTCGGCTCGGACGCCCACAGCCCGAAGGATCAAGGCGCCGCGTTCGATCAGATCCTCGCCCTGCTCGACGAGGCCGACATCAACGAGATTGCGTTCCCGATCAACGGCCGGATCGCGCGCGTCGCCCTGCGCGCAACCGAAGAGCTCTTGCGGCAGCAGTCCGCGGCCGCCGCGCCGCCGGCCCCCGTCCCTCTGCCCCGCATCGAAGCGCCGGCGCGAGAAGCCCCGGTACGCGACCGCCCGGCTGCAGCGGCGAACCGGGCCGAGCCGGCCGCTAAGGCCGAAAAGTCAGCCAAAGCCGAAAGGCCCGCCAAAGCCGAAAAGCCCGCTAAACCCGAGAAGGCCGCCAAACCCGAGAAGGCCGCTAAACTCGAGAAGGCCGCCAAACCCGAGAAGACCGCCAAACCCGAGAAGACCGCCAAACCCGAGAAGGCCGCCAAACCCGAGAAGGCCGTCAAACCCGAGAAGGCCGCCAAACCCGCGGCGAAGATTGCCGTCGCACCGGTTCCCGCTCCAAAGGCGCCGGCTCGCAAGGCCGAGCCGGCCGCCAAAGCCGGGACGAAGGCCGTCGCGAAAACGAAGCCGCAAAAACTCAAAGCTGCCCGGCCCCAAAAGAAAGCAGCAGCCGGGCGCGCGCCTGCGAAAAAGGCGGCGCCCAAACGCGTCGCCGGCCCGGCGCCCAAAAAAGCCGCCGCGCGCCGCGTCGCCACGAAGAAGCTTGCGGCCCGCCCGAAGGCGAGCGTCCGTACGAAGATTGCAGCGAGCAAGAAAAAGGCGAAAAAGTCCGCGCCCGTTCGCAAAGCCCCCAAACGCAGCGTCGCGCCGAAGCGCGCGGCGCCCGCGAAGCGAGTCGCAAAGAAAGCACCGGCTAAAAAGAAACGGGCCCCCTCGCGTCGCTAAGGTTTTTGGCTCGCGCGCAGAAGGCCGCGAATCCAGTCATTGATCGATTTTCGGAGGCCGTTCATGGGAGATATCGCCCGCCGTCGCAATGTTGCCGTCGTCGGCCCGCACCATTCGGGCAAGACGACGCTGGTCGAAGCGCTCCTCGCCGGCTCCGGCGCGATCCCGCGGAGGGGCTCGGTCGCCGACGGCACGTCGACGACGGACCACGAACCGGAGTGCATCGACCGCGGACAATCGACCTGTGTCGGCTTCGCGTACGCTTCGACCCCGAACATCGACCTCAGTCTGATCGATTGTCCCGGCTTCATCGACTTCTTCGAGGAAACCAAGCTCGCGCTCGTCGCTGCCGACGCCGCGGTCGTGGTCATCGACGCGGTCCCGGCGCGCGTCCGCCAGACGCGACAGCTGATCGAATTCCTCGACGAGCGGCACATGCCGCATTGCTTTTTCATCAACAAGCTGGATAAGCCGGGCAGCAATTTTCGCGGGACCCTCGCGGCCCTCGTCGAGACCTACGGGAAGCGGGTCGTCGCCGAGCACCTTCCGATCGGCGATGCCGAAGCCTTTCGCGGCTTCATCGACCTCGCGTCACGCCATGCGTACGTGGCGGAGAACGGCGCGCCACGCGAGATCCCGATCGAAAACGAAATGGCCGGTACGGTCGACGAAGCACGTCAGACCCTCCTCGAAACGCTTGGGGATTTCGACGATCATCTCTTCGAGGAGCTGCTCGAAGGCATCGATCCGCCGCTCGACGAGGTTCAGAAAGATCTTCGCGAAGAGACCTGCGCCGATCAGATCGTGCCGGTGCTGGTCGGCGCCGGACTAACCGACATTGGGGTCGCTGCGGCGGCGCTCCTCGATGTGATCGAGCGGCAATTTCCGGCGCCGGTTGGAAACCCGAACGCACCGCTAGTCGCGCAGGTTGCAAAGACGATCGTCCATCCGCAATCGGGAAAGCTTTCGCTCGTGCGCATTTGGGATGGAACGCTCACGGCCGACGCGACGCTCGTCGACGCGTCAGCCGGCGGCCTGAAAGTGCGGGCCGCCGGTCTCTACCGCTTACAAGGCAAGAAGCAAGAGCCGCTGACCTCGGCATCTGCCGGCGACGTCGTCGCGATCGCGCGCCTCGAAGGCGTGCGCACCGGCGACACGCTCGTGGCCGTCGCCTCGAGCGCAGCCCGGCCGATCCCGGCGCTTGCCGAGCCGCTGTTCGCGGTCGCGATCAAGCCGAAAGAACGCCTCGACGAAGCGAAGGTCTCGCAGATGCTCGCGCGCATTGTCGAAGAAGACCCGACCTTGCGCATCGAGCGCGCCGAATTTACCGGCGAGCTGCAGTTGCTGGGCCTCGGCGAAGTGCACGTTGCGACCGCGATGTCGCGGCTCGCGCGCAAGTATCACCTCGCACTCGAAACGCACGCGCCGAGCATCGCCTATCGCGAGACGATCGCCGAGGAAACCCAGGTTCACGCGCGTTACAAGCATCAGACCGGCGGTCACGGCCAATTCGCCGACGTCGTGTTGAAGATCGAACCGCGCGAACGCGGGCACGGCGTCACGTTCTCGGAAGAGATCGTCGGCGGCGTCGTGCCGCGGCAGTTCTTTCCGGCGGTCGAGAAAGGCGTGCGCGAAGCGCTCGTGCGCGGCCCGATCGCGGGGTTCCCGGTCGTCGATCTTCACGTCACCTTAGTCGACGGAACCTTCCACGCGGTCGATTCGAGCGAGCAGTCGTTTAAGACCGCGGCCGGGATGGCGATCCGTGACGGCCTGGCCAAATGCAAACCGGTCCTGCTCGAGCCGATCGCGTACCTCGAGGCGCTCGTGCCCGACGACAGCGCGTCGGCGATCCTGGGCGGCCTCACCGGCAAGCGCGGTCAAGTGCTGTCGTTCGAGCCGGCCGAAAAGCGCGGTTTCGCCCGCGTCGTCGCGTACGCGCCGCAGGCCGAACTCGGGAACTACATCACCGAACTACGCACGGCGACCCAGGGACTCGGCACCTACAGCTGGCGCCACGAGCGCTTCGATCCCGCTCCCCCAAAGGTTTCGCAGTCGCTCAAGGAGGCGGTCTCCGCCTAGTTTGCCTAAATAGCTTCGGTCCAGATTTATTTGGGGGCCATCTGGGGGCACGTCGCCCCGATGTTAGAAGAGAGGCCGTTTGCGTAGTGTGGTCGCTCGCATCCTCGCGTGCGCGGTGCTCGCGGGATGCTCGAAGGTCGGAACGACGGGCGATCTGGGCGCGGCCGGCGGACGCCACCCGTGGACGAAAGCCGGCGTGCTGCGCATCGGTTTTCAGGTGTCCCCGAATACCCTGAACCCGCTGCTCGCGGCAAACACGACCGAGGACAACATCGATCACTTCCTGTTTGACAACCTCGTGTCGGCCGACGCGAAGGGCAACGAAGTTCCGATGCTGGCGGCCGTCGTTCCCACCCTGGAAAACGGCGGGATCAGCAAAGACGGGCTCACGTTGACCTATCATTTGCGCAAGGGCGTCACCTGGAGCGACGGGTACCCGTTCACGAGCAAGGACGTCAAGTTCAGCTGGAGCGCGGTCCTCAACCCGAACAACAACGTGATCTCGCAGACCGGCTACGTGCTCGTGAAATCGGTCGACACGCCCGACGCGAACACCGTCGTCTTCCACATGAAGCAAAAGTTCTCGCCCGCGGTCGACACGCTCTTCGGCGAGAGCGATAGCCCGTACGAAATCGTGCCCGAACACATTCTGGGCAAACTGCACGACTTCAACAACGTGCCGTTCAATTCGAGTCCGATCGGCACCGGCCCGTTCCTACTCAAAGAGTGGGTTCGCGGCGACCACATCACGCTGATTCCGAACGACCATTATTTCCTCGGGAAACCGAAACTCCGGGAGATCATCGCACGGTTCATCCCCGACGAGAACACGGAGGTCAACGCGCTTCGCACCCACGACATCGACTGGCAGTTTGAGGCGTCCCCGGACGAATACAAGGCGCTTAAGACCGTACCCGACATCAAGATCGTCTTGCAGCAGCGCAACCAATTCGAGGGGCTGCAAATGAATAACACGCACCCGCCGCTCGACGACGTGCGCGTGCGCCAGGCGATCGCCTACGCGATCGACGCCCCCAAGCTCGTCAACGACATCACGGGCGGTTCCGCCGTGCCGGCCGACCAAGATCTTCCGCCGATCATGTGGGCGCACGCGAGCGACGTCACGCGCTACCCCTTCGATCCGCCGAAGGCGCGCGCGCTCTTACGCGCGGCGGGATGGACCCCGGGCCCCGACGGGATCGTCGCAAAAAACGGCCAAAAATTGAGCCTGACGATCGTGTACAACGTTTCGAACGCGACCCGTCGCGCCGCCGTGGTGCAGGCGCAAGCGATGCTCAAGACGATCGGCATCGACGTTTTCGTGAAGGCCTATCAAGGCGGCTTGCTCTTTGCGACGATGGGGCAAGGCGGCATCCTGCAAAATGGGAAATTCGACCTCGGTTGGACGGGCTGGGTCGCGGGGGTCGACCCGGATCAATCCTCGCAATTCATGTGCGACGCGCGACCGCCTCACGGCAACAATACCGATTTCTACTGCAATCCGCGGCTCGACGCCGCCGAAAACGTCGCCCTGACGAATTTCGACATCCCGACGCGCAAGAAAGCGTACGCCGAAATCGAAGCGATCCTGACCCGGGAAGTCCCGAGGCGCATCGTCTGGTGGCCGCGCCAGGTTCATCCGCTCAATCCGGACCTGCGGAATTTTGCCCCCAACATCGTCACCGAGACATGGAACGCGTACACATGGGATATTTAGAGCCGGAAGGCTCGCGGCTCAGCCGCATTCCCGAAATCAAATGGCTCGTAAACATCATCATGGAGCGGGCTTTGACGCGCGGCGAGTACCTGATGGCCGGCGGCGTTCGCAGCGATTTTTACATCGACAAGTTTCGGCTCTTCTCGGATCCCGCCATCCTGCGGCGGATCGCGCGGCTGTTCGCGCCGATCGTTTCGGAGATCAACCCCGATCTGATTGCGGGAACCGAACTCGGCGGCGTCATCCTCGCAACGGCCGTCTCCGGGATGTCCAACATCCCGATGATCGTCGTGCGCAAGCAGCCCAAGGCCTACGGCGCGTTCGCCGACGAGTACGTCGAGGGCCCGTACCGCGAGGGCCAGCGCGTGCTGTTGCTCGAGGACATCGTCAGCAACGGCCGCGAGGTCATGGCCGCAGCCGCCCGCCTCGAAGAACTCAACCTGCAAGTAACCGTCTATGCCGTCATCAACCGCGGCCTCGCCCCGGTAAAATCACTCGTCCAGTTCTCCCTCCCCCGCGGCTCCGCCAAAACCGAAAACTAAGCCCCTTTGTCACGGTGAGCGGAGCGCCCCTTCGCGGCCTCAGGACCGGCTCCGGCGCGCAGTCGAAGGGCCAACGGAGCACGGCGATATCCCGTCGACGCTTCGACAAGCTGAGCGTGACAATTCGGCGCTTTGACAAGCTCACCGTGCCGAGTCAACGCTTCTCATTTCGGCCACTCGTTTACGACGAGATCGACGACGCGCAGCAGTTCCTTGCGGGTCGCACCGGTAGAGGCTTGAACGGTCAATCCAAAGTTGATCGTTTGTACGTAGCGCGCGAGCGTGTCTGTGTCCGCGTCTCGCGGTAGATCCCCATCGGTAACGGCGCGCTTGAAGCGGGCCCGCAACTCGGCGAGCCCGGCGGCGCGCTGCGCGGCGAACTCGCCCCGCAGCGGACCGTCGCCGTGCGAAAGTGCGCCATGCACCCACATACAGGTAACCGGCGTCTTCGGATCGGTCAGCAGATCGACGACCCCGTGCAGCAGCCGCGCGACCACGGCACGCGCCGTCGGTTCTCGCAATGCCTCACTCAGATAGGACGAGGGACCTTTTGCATAGCGCTCCAGCGCCTTGCGGAAGAGGGAATCCTTGTTGCCAAAAGCCGCGTACAGACTCGGCCGATTGATTCCCATTGCGTTCGTGAGGTCGGAAAGCGACGCGCCGAGGTAACCTTTCCGCCAAAAGACCAGCATCGCCCGGTATAGCGCTTTCTGCGGATCAAAAGCGCGGGGGCGTCCGAGCGCCGGGGCCGCATTCTGGCTTTTCATACTAATAAGTACACTAAAGGATTGACGGGCTCGTGTCCACCGTGTATATATTCTATACCACTCGATACATAATTGCCGGTCGCGCATCCAGATCGACCCCGAGTACCTGGAGGCAAGCACGCTCATGGCACAGAGACTCCCCGGGAAAATCGCCCTCGTTACCGGCGGAAGCAGCGGTATCGGACTCGCCACGGCTAAACGCTTCGTATCTGAAGGCGCGCATGTTTTCATCACCGGTCGCCGCCAAAGCGAGTTAGATGGCGCGGTAAAAGAACTCGGCGATAATGCGACGGCGCTTCGAGGCGATGTGGCCAACCTCGCCGATCTCGACCGTCTCTTCGATTCGATCCGGCAACAGAAAGGGCGAGTCGACGTTCTCTTCGCAAATGCCGGAGGCGGGGGCCTAGCCCCCCTCGGCCAGATTACCGAAGAACATTTCGACCGGGCTTTCAACACGAACGTTCGCGGCTTGCTCTTCTCCGTTCAAAAGGCGCTGCCGCTGATGCCCGCCGGTTCGTCGATCATTTTGAATGCGTCAACCGCCGCGAGCAAAGGTACGCCCGCCTTTAGCGTCTACAGCGCGACGAAGGCAGCCGTGCGGTCATTTGCGCGAAACTGGACGCTCGACCTGAGAGAACGCGGCATCCGCGTCAACGCGGTCAGTCCTGGTGTCGTTCCGACTCCGGGTTACAACCTGATGGGTCTAACCGAAGAACAGGTGCAGGGGTTCGTTGACTTCATGGTCGCGACGATTCCCCTCGGCCGCGCCGGCACCCCGGACGAAATCACGAAGGCCGTTGTCTTTCTCGCATCCGACGACAGCAGCTTCGTCAACGGCATCGAACTTTTCGTCGATGGGGGCATGGCGCAGATCTGATGCCCTTCATTACACCCCAAACGCAAAACCGTCGTCCGCTACCTGGAGCGAGCCGGTGAAAACGGCGCGCGCTTCGGTTGCAATCGCGGCGGCGTCGCGGGTCGCGGGGTAGTGGGTTAGGAGCAGGCGCTCGACGCCGGCGACGGCCGCCATCTCGGCGGCTTCCCGCGCGGAGGAGTGGCCGCGCGGCGTCTCGTTCTCTGCGGCCGTCGACAGGGTCGCTTCGCACACGAAGATGCTCGTTTCTCGCGCGAGCCGCGCAACGCGCTCGTCCGGGGCGGTGTCGGCGCTGTAGGTCACGCTCTTGCGGTCCGCTTCGAAACGCATCGCAAACGTCGGAACGTAGTGTGCCGTCGGCGCGAAGCGAACGGCAATTTCGCCGATACGCAGCGTTTGCTCTGGATCGTAGCTGCGGACGTCGAAGGTGTCACTGAGAAAATCGCCCTGCGCTTCACGCGGGAACGCGTCGGTGAGCCGGCGCAAGAGCGCCTCGCCGCCGGGCGGCAGGTACAGCGCGATCTTGACCCCGCGATAGGCGTCGCCGTATTTCAGCGCGTAGCGCATCGGAATCACGTCGATAAAGTGGTCCGCGTGCATGTGGCTGATAACGACCGCGTCGATCGATCCGAGCTCCCGGTGCACGAGCAGATTCGAAAACGCGCCGCTTCCGAGGTCCGCGACCACGGCGGTGCCGCCGTATTCAACGAGATACGAACTGCACGCGCGACCGGGTCGCGGAATCGAGCAACTCGAGCCCACGACCGTCAATCGCCATGCGCCGGTCTTCGAGCCTAGACTTTCGACAGCACGTCCTCGGCGTGGCCGTCGACGCTTACCTTCGGCCACACGTGGACGCACCGGCCTTTTGCGTCGAAGAGGAACGTCGAGCGCTGCACGCCCATGCTCTTCTTCCCGTAATTGACCTTTTCGACGATGACCCCGAAGGCGTCACACAGCTTTGAATCGACGTCGGCAAGAAGCCGGAACGGGATCTCGTACTTCTCCTTGAATTTCTGATGCGAGGCGACTGAGTCGCGGCTCACGCCGACGATAACCGTCCCCTTCTTCTCGAAATCATCGGAGAGATCGCGAAATTGCGTCGCCTCGTTCGTGCACCCCGGCGTATCGTCTTTGGGATAGAAGTACACGACGAGCGGTTTCCCGATCAGTTCTTTGGTCGAGATCTCCCGACCGGTGTCGTCGGCGAGTTGTTCCGCCGGCAGCGTGGCGCCGGTTTCGAGCATGCGGATAAGCCCCTTTGTCGCAGCGTGAAGAGGTGACCCGTTCCGATACTCCGGCCGCCTCCCCGGAGCCTACGCCGCACCCGCTCGCGCTCGAACTCGCCGCCGCGCTCGCGAGCCTCGCCGTACCGCGCGCATTGCTTCTCGGCGTCGGCAACGGTCGCAACGTCCCGCCGCTGCTTGCCGCCGGCGCGCACGTCGACGCAATCGAAGACGACCCGGCTCGCGCCAGCACTGCCTTGACCCGCTTCGCCGCCGACGCCCACGTCCGCATCGTCCGCGCGTCCTACGCCGGGCCGTACCCCTTCACCGGCCCATACGACGCCGCGTTAAGCACGCACGCACTCCTCCACGGCAGCCCGCAATCGGTCGCCGCCGCCCTCGCAGCCGTCCGCTTTCGCCTTGCCCCAAACGCCCCGTTCTTCTTCACCCTCGGCAGCAAACGCGACCCGCGCTTCGGCCGGGGCCGCCGCCTCCAGGACGACACCTACGCACCCGAGTCCGGATCCGAAGCCGGCGTCCCCCACTGCTATTTCGATGCGCCCGCCGCCCGCGCGCTACTCGAGGGCTTCGTTCTTGACCGGATCGAGGAAAACGTCGCGCCCGGTTCCTGGGCCCACGCGCCGGACGAAGCCGCCGCAATCATCCACTGGTTCGTCCGCGCACGACGCGACTAAGAGTTACGTGAGCGGCGAGAGATGCTTTTGCTCGTAGAGGCCGAGCGTGTCGCCGCCGGGGAGTTCGAGCGTCGTCACCAAACCCCAGCCGCGGTCGGCGACCGGTGTCGTTTTGATCCCCTTTCCCTCGAGCTGGCGCATCGTCGCAGCGATGTCGTCGCAGATCAGCCACAGTTCATGCTCGGGGTCGTCTTCCTCTTCGGTTTCGTGGACGCCGAGTTCCGTCGGCGGTGCGGCGAAGAAGAGCCGCCCGTTGCCGGCGTCGACGTAGGGCAAATCGAGCACGTCCTTGAGAAAGTCGACCATCTCCTTGGAGTGCTTCGTGTAGAAGATCGCGTGGATGCCGGTGATCATAACGAACCGGCTCAGTAACGCGGAACGCCCGGATCGATCTCGACCGACCAGGCGTCGATGCCGCCGGTGAGGTTGGCGACGTCGGGGAAGCCATTTTCCCGCAAGAATTTCGCAACCCGGCCGCTCCGGGTCCCGCCGTGGCACATGACGATAATCGGCCGATCCTTGGGAAGGCTCGTCAAACGTTCCGGGACGTTGGCCATCGGGATGTGCCGGGCAAAGTCGAGGCTCGCGGTTGCAATCTCGTCGTCTTCACGGACGTCGAGCAACATGAACGGCTCGTTCTCGTCGTGCATCCGCTTGAGTTCGGTAACCGAGATCTCGGGCGGAATGCTCATTTCGCCGTTCCGATCAGATCCGTGAGCGGACTCGACGCGTTCGCGTAGCGCTTCTTCTCCATGCGCCCGGCCAAGAACGCCATGCGCCCGCTCTCGACGCCGAGGCGCATCGCATGCGCCATCGCAACCGGATCTCGCGCCGCTGCAATTCCCGTGTTCATCAGCACCGCATCGACCCCCAGTTCCATCGCGATCGCCGCATCCGACGCCGTCCCAACCCCCGCGTCGACGATGACCGGAACCCCGGCGTTCTCCTTGATGATCGAAATCGAATAGGGATTGCAAACCCCAAGCCCGCTCCCGATCGGCGCCCCCAGCGGCATTACCGCGGCGCACCCAACCTCTTCGAGCCGCTTGCACGCCGTCGGATCGTCCACGATGTACGGCAGCACCGTAAACCCGTCGCGCACGAGCTCCCGCGCAGCCGCAATCGTTTCCACCGTATCCGGATACAACGTCCGCGAATCCCCGATCACTTCGAGCTTGATGAGATCCGTGTCGAGCAACTCTCGCGCAAGCTGCGCCGTCAGGATCGCATCCTTAGCCGTCGTGCACCCCGCCGTATTCGGAAGCACGGTGTACTTCGTGCGATCGATGTAGTCGAGCAACGTCTTCCCACTCGGGTCGTCGAGCGAGATCCGCCGAATCGCCACCGTCACCATCTGGGCACCCGAAGCCGCATGGGCCCGCTGCATGACGTCGAGCGACGGATACTTCCCCGTTCCGACGATAAGCCGCGAATGCAGCTCATACGTTCCGATCCGAAGCGTCGCGTCCGGGATCATGGAGCTTCACCCACCAGCGACGGCGCGGATGATCTCCACCGCGTCCCCGTCCGACAGCGCATGCGACTCAAAGGCCCCGCGCCGCACGACGCGCTCGTTCACGGCAACCGCAATCCCCGCGCTCGGGACTCCTAACTCCAGGAGCAAGCGAGCGACTGTCGTCCCGTCTGCCAGCTCCGTCGGTTTGCCGTTCACCGTTGCATCCACGGGCCGTTACTTCTCGGCCGCGGCAGAACCCTCATGTACCCGCAGCGGCGAGAACGCCGCGATTCCGTCCGCACGCCCTTCGAGGATGTCCGCGATCAGCTCCGCGGTCGCCGGCGTCAGCAAAATTCCGTTGCGATAGTGTCCCGTTGCGACGTAATAGCCGCCGAGCGACGTGCCGCCGATGTACGGCAACCCGTCGGCCGATCCCGGCCGCAGCCCGGCCCACGTCTCGGCCACCGCAAGGTCGCCGAGCGCCGGCACCGCGGCCAGGGCCGCTTCGAGCATCGAGCCCAGGCCGCGTGCGGTGACACGGACGTCGAATCCCACGGGTTCGACGGTCGCACCAACGAGCAGGCGCCCGTCGTCGCGCGGCACGAGATATGCCCCCGGAATCCAGAGGACGCGCCGCACGAGCCCGCGCGGCATCGCAAGTGCGAGCATTTGCCCTTTCACCGGCGTCACCGGAACGCGCGCGTGCTCCGGAACGCCCTCGAGCATTCCCGCCCAGGCGCCCGTCGCATTGACGATCGCTCCCGCGGGGATGAACCCGAGCGGTCCGCGCACGCCGAGGACGCGCCGCGCATTGGCTTCAATTGCGACCGGCCCCGCGCGCGCGTCGACGCGGACGCCGAGCGCCGCGCACGCGGCGAGCAGGGCACGTCCGAGGCGGCGATTGTCGACCTGCCCCTCGGCCTCGCAGATCGCGGCGCCTCGCACCCCCGCACCCAGCACCGGCTCCATCAACCGCACCTCGTCGCGCGTGACCCAACGCGTTCGCGGCCGCGCGCGCAAGCGCGCTTCGTCCGCCTCGCCGTAGGCTGCCTCGACGACGCCGTCGAGCTGCAAGCGCACGTCGACGCCGCTACGTCCCTGGACGCCGGCGACGAAACCCGGATAGCGCTCGAGCGACGCGATACAGAACGCTTCGAACGCCGGCGAGGCCGGGGTCTCCGTGTACGGCGCGAGCATCCCTGCGCCGGCCCACGAAGCGGCGCGCCCCGGCTCGTTCGCGTCGATGACGTGCACGGTCGCGCCGCGGCGCGCAAGCTCGTACGCGATGGCCAGGCCGATTAAGCCCGCACCGACGATAACGACGGGTTCACGGTGCACCGGGCCACCTTCGACGCTCGAGCGCTTAGTGCATACCCAGGGCCGCGACGAGCCGCAGACCGAACGCGAACAGCATCGACCCAAGCAACACGCAAACCGGCAACGTCAAGACCCAGGCCAGCAGGATGTTGCGCAAGGTCGCGGCCTGCAAACCAGAATGGTTCGCGGCCATCG
>Ga0302326_10013324_pt1 | contig 17441 bp, 14 predicted proteins | sample Palsa_T0_3_FD_202264 | JGI IMG/M metagenome (GOLD analysis project Ga0302326, IMG submission 202264) | Peat permafrost microbial communities from Stordalen Mire near Abisko, Sweden - Palsa_T0_3 | ecosystem: Environmental > Terrestrial > Soil > Palsa > Peat permafrost | place: Sweden: Abisko... | reverse complement strand
TTTCCCCGAGCGTGTCCTTCTTCCAGATATCGCATAGCATCAGGTACCTCATGCAAGCTGTAGCACCTGTCGATGACTGGTGTTACCTTTCCGGTGGCGACCAGCTCGCGCAGGATAGTCAGATCTTCTTTGCTCGGTTTTGCCAGGAACGTGAGCAGCTTTTGGCTTCCCATCCACGACAACAGAAGCATTTGGATCAAACGAGTCAGAAACCCGATCCCGCCCAGGCCCACCGGTGGTCCAATCCCGACGTATATCCCCCTGGGATGCAAGACGCGCCTGTATTCTGACAGCGAATGGTTGGCATAGCAGTCGAAAATCATGTCGTAATGCTGCCCACTTTTGGTGAAATCCTCATCGCTGTAATCGATCACCCGATCTGCGCCGATGGAGCGGATCATTTCCGCATTGCTCGTGCTGGATACCCCAGTCACATCCCCGCCGAACGACTTGGCTATCTGAACAGCGAACGTACCCACCCCTCCGCCTGCACCGTGAATCAAGACTTTCTTCCCCGGCTGAATGTGCCCCTTGTCGCGAAGCCCTTGCAATGCAGTGAGTGCCGCTACGGGTAAAGAAGCCGCTTGCTCAAATGTCACGTTGTTTGGCTTCAGGACCAATGTCGACTCAGGAGCACACACATACTCGGCAAAGGAACCCTGGTGGTGGAGCCAAACTCTGACACCCGAATTCTGCGGGTTGCTGATACACACCCCGAAGACCTCATCGCCGGGTTTGAACTGCGTTACGCTCCTGCCAACCGCTTCCACCAGGCCAGCCACGTCAACGCCTGGCCGGCCTGGCTGCGTGACCTCTGGTTTGCGCAGCCCGAACACGATGCGAAAGATGTACGGCACACCCTTCAGTTCGCCACGGTCCAGTGGATTGACGGAAGCCGCGCGGACTTTTATCAAGACTTCACCACCTCCGGGGACAGGCTTCTCAAGATCTTCACATTGAAGAACATCGGGTGAACCGTAGTTGTGATAAGTGATCGCTTTCATGAAATCCCTAGCCTCAAGACGACTGAACATGATTGCTTGAAACATTCTGTCTGTGCAAGGTCATCTGAACCGATGTCGAGCTTCTATAGTCCATGGACCGGAAATTCTTCCATTTTTCTCGGATCACGGGCAAACCGTACCCTACCAGCGTACCTCTCCCATTCCGAGACGCTGGCGTCCGTCAGGGAAGGGTTGCCGGCTATCCGGTGGTTGTTAACAGTCCCTCCCCGGCGAACGTCTATCCTCTTGTGGGGATTTTGCGCGCATGGCCAGGTCCGGCGACAGAGGTGACCTGCTCGCGGCAGGCCTAGGGCCCGGGCCTGTGAGGGAGCAGGTCGCGTCGAAAATCTCCGAGGACGCCACATGGGTAGCGGCGGCGCAGGACGGGGACCGGGCAGCGTTCGGGCAGCTCTACGAGCGGTACGCTCGCATGGTCCACGGAGTTTTGCTGGCGAAGGTCCCGGTAAGTGATGTGGATGACCTGGTTCAGGATGTTTTCATCAGGGCGCTTCGCCGGCTGTCAACGCTGCGCGAAACGGGAAGCTTTGGAGCATGGCTTGCGGTCATCGCTCGCAATGTGGCGAGTGATTACCACCGTCGATGTGTGCCAGAGGAACCGCTGACCGATGACGTGTCCGATACGAGAATTCAGCGCGGAGCGTCCAGCGGAGATCATGATGGGCCAGCAATCCTCGACGCAGTCATGAGCCTCCCTGATGCTTATCGAGAAACACTGATACTGCGACTGGTCGAGGGCATGACCGGTCCGGAAATAGCGGCTCGCACCGGGTTGACGCCCGGCTCGGTGCGCGTCAATTTGCATCGCGGCATGGAGCAACTCCGCGCCAAACTGAGTGCGGACGCGAGGCGCGATGGACCAGAACAGGAGAAGCCCTAGTCATGGACGCGGGGAACAATCGAACCGAAGACAGACCATCAAAGAGTGGCGATTATTTGTGGGACGGATCTGGCGAACCCGATCCTGAGATACAGAGGCTGGAAGCGGTACTCGGAAAGTTTCGACATCACTCGCCCGCGCCGGCCTTTCCCGAAATCCTCCCCGGCCGGCGATGGACCTTCTTTGTCTGGAGGATGCGTCTGTTTCCCGCTCTGGCTACCGCCGTGGTTGCCGCCATCGTTGCAGTGACATTTCTGGTGTACCGAATGAAGCCTGCTCCAACGGCTGGGGCGGGTTGGGATGTGTCCAGCGTGGAAGGGGCACCTCGAATCGGCAGAAAAACGATCAGCGCGGAAGGAATCAGTCGTCTCGGCATTGGCCAAATGCTTGAAACCGACGGGCTGTCGCGAGCCAGCCTTCAGGCGGACGATACCGGCAAGATCGATGTAGATCCGAGCACACGCCTGCGCTTGCTGAGCATGGCTTCGGGGCAGAAGCGGCTTGCTCTGGATCGCGGAACGATTCATACCTTTATCTGGGGCCCTCCCGGTCAATTCGTGGTCGACACGCCATCGGCTGTCACGGTAGATCTGGGTTGCGCCTACACATTGCAGGTCGACGATACGGGCGCAGGGATGGTGCGCACCTCCCTCGGGTGGGTAGGATTCAAGCTGAATGGCCACGAGTCCTTTATCCCGGCGGGCGCAGCTTGCGCGACGCGGCCGAAGGTTGGTCCCGGTACGCCGTACTTCGAGGACGCCTCCGCCGAGTTTCGCTCTGCTTTGGCGAGATTCGATTTTGAGGACAGCACTCCGCTACAACGCGCACCCGATTTGGCGATCGTACTGGGCCAGGCTCGCAAAGACGATGCACTCACACTGTGGCATCTGTTGGCGCGTGTCGATGAGGGGCAGAGAGTCCTGGTCTACGACCGGTTGAGCCAACTCGTGCCTCCGCCTGCCACTGTTACGAAAGAAGGCATCTTCCGGCTCGATCAGCCGATGCTGGATCTGTGGTGGAACGAACTGGGATTTGACGACATTTCCGTTTGGCGCCATTGGGAGCGCTCTTGGGCGGGAACAGCCACTCCGGCTCGCGAAAAGTAACTTGCAGCCTTCCACCTCGTAGTCAAGCACAAGTTCTGTCGCGGTACGCCGCAGCCGCCTGTTAACACTCCTCTTTCTGCGAGCGTCTTTTGAGGCGTGGGCAAATCAGCAAGATTGGGGAATCCAAAACATGAATTTACATGCCTTCTCACGCCTCGCGATCAGCACCGTTGCGGTACTGCTCGGGTTCACCACCGTCGCACACGCAGGACCACCTCTTATCTGCCATCCCATTGAAATCGGCCACGCGAAGTCGCTGCCCGAGGTTGAGTTCAACCAAACGGCAAACACAGACTATGACCTGAAGAACCTCAGCCGAGACACGCTGGCAATTCTCGACTCGAACACTCCTGTCTTGGTACATATGGAGACCTTGCGTCGGGCCACAATCTACGCCCGCCAAGACCCGCAAGTGGCCAAGGAACTGATCGCTCGACTTCAAGCGCGTGCCGCAAATTCAGATGCCGCCGGTCGCCCGGACGCTCTTGCGTGGTTCGACGTCGGCTACCTGGCCGAGGCTTACAAACAATGGATGGGCAAAGGCAAGCCCAACCCCGCAGCCGGTTTCGACGGATACAGCTGGGTAAGAAAGGCAATCACTTTGCGCGGTTCGGATCCGGAAATGGAATTCGCGGCTGCCTTGATCACGCTGCGGAGCTCAGACAGCACTCACCAGGATCACACACGGAAGGCGATGGCAGGGGCGAAGAGCGATCCTCTTCTCGCTCAAAACCTGGGCTCGAACTTCAACCATCAGACGATTGCGGAGCTTCTGATTGCCGCGCCGGAAGGAAGGTTTCAGCAATGAAACCGGCCAAAAGGAAGTCTCTCATAGCAGGGGAAGTCAGATCATGGTTTCCCCGGTTGTTTTCATGCGGGCTATTGGCCTTCTCGCTCGCCGGTTGGAGCGCAGACGAGCCGCACGCCTTTTCTGACCTGACGGTGCACGAGTGGGGAACATTCACCGCGATTTCCGGCACGGATGGTCGAGCGATGAATGGTTGCCGTTGGGCCTGCCGCGATTCCCGGCGTCTACGGATCTGCCCAAATTCGTGGAGCACATCAGCGACGCCAACTTCAAGCTGGGACTGCGCGGGAGGATTCGCATGGAGACGCCAGTACTCTATTTCTATTCTCCGCGTGAAGTGAAGGTGTCAGCAAGAGTGTCCTTCTCCAAGGGACTCATCACTGAGTGGTATCCGCACGCAGACCGCGTTCAGCCGGGCGGAGTTGTGACCGATACGAGCTTGAGTCAGTTACCGTCGGATGGAAGCATTACCTGGAGTCACGTCACCGTTTCTCCAAATCTCGCTGGCGAGTTCCCGAGCGAAGTGCAGTTGAATCGCTACTACGCTGCTCGCGAGACCGCTTCCTCGCCGCTCCGCGTACAGACCAGTGCGGGGGAGCAGCAAGAGAAATTCCTCTTCTATCGAGGAGTTTCCGCCGGCTCATTGCCGATTTCAGCTAAATTGACCTCCGAAGTAAAGCTTGTGGTCAAAAGTCTTGGCGTAGAGGAGATTTCGAACGCCATTCTTTTTGAGCGCCGCGGGAATCGAGTCGGCTATCGTTTAACTGGCGCGCTAACCGATGAAACGGTGGACCCTCCAGTGCTGAACGGAAGCGTAGATTCTCTCTGTGGCGAGTTGGAAGAAATCCTAGTCGGTCAGGGTCTCTATCGAGACGAGGCCCACGCCATGGTTGAGACTTGGAAGGACTCCTGGTTTGAAGAAGGCAGTCGCCTGATCTACATCGTGCCGGGTGGGTTCATCGACAACATCTTGCCTCTCACTGTCGATCCGGCACCAGGACAACTCGTTCGTGGCTTTGTCGGCCGGCTTGAAATCGTGACACCCGCCACCGTGATCGCCGTAAAAACAGCGATTGCCCATAACGATGAAGAAGCCCTCAACAAATACGGACGCTTCCTGGAGCCGATTCTCCAAGCCGTAAGGCAAGAACATTAGAGAAGACCACTCAAGGACGCAGGAGAGGGCGAGGAGCGAATTTTCTCAGACCGAGGAATTCGTGACGGCAGGAAGGTAGAGGGGACGGATCACGGGTCAATACAGAAGTAATCCAAGTGGCCGAGAAACCTTTCCGGATAAGTGACTCGACAATTTACTTTTTCAGCGCCTGGTTCACGGCGGCTTGAAGTACGGACTTGGACACTGTTCCTTCCCAATACTGTTTGACCTTACCATCGCGCCCGACTAGCACAAGGGCCGGAATTCCATGAACCTTGTAAGCGTCCAACACAACGAAATTAGGGTCGGTCAGTGTGCGCATGGTCCGCTTGTTTCGCTCCTCCCACGCCTTCGACTTATCCATGGGGTCGAATGAGATCCCAGAAGCCCAACCCCTCTGCTCTCATTTTCTCCGCCGAGTTCTTCCAGCATGGGCATCTCGAGCTTGCACGGACCGCAGGTGATCGACCAGAAGTCCAACAGAACTACCCTGCCGCGCAGCGAGGACAGCTTCACCAGAGAGCCGTCGGCCGCCGGTAGCGTAAACTCCGGTGCTTCCTTGCCGATCCACTCGCTCCGCACCTTGACTTCCGGAATGGCCGCCATGTCGAGCACCCATTGCGGGGTGGGTTGATCGAATTTTGCCGAATCGAAGGTGATTGTCCAAAGTGCGCGCGGAACGGAACGGCCAGCGTTGAACGTCAGCACCTTTGTCATCACAAGATGGCGCGCTTCGTTGATCCGGAAAAGTCGGGTTTTCGGCAAGTTGCTCCGGCCGGCCTAGTTCGGCAAACCCGTTTTGCAGGGAGTTCTTGTCAGGAGCCCCCATGAAAGTAACACCAGGGATGTTACAAAAGGGGGAGTGCTCCTTTACAGATGACAGGCGAGGGCGGGTTTTGGTAGATTCGTGCTGCAATAAGGCATTTTGTCCCTCGGGGAGACACGTATCTATATGTGCGAACGTACGTGTGCTCTTCTTCGTCTGCTGGCATTTCTAATCTGCTTTCCGGCCATGGCGGTTCAGGCACTCCCGCCTGCCACCCCGCTGCCTGGTCTTCCCTTAAGTTTTGAATCCAATCGAGGCCAGGCCCCTGCCGCTTACAGTTACATCTTGCACCGTGGTGGCATGCAGGCGATGTTCTCCCAGGGCGGCGTTGATTTTCGACTGCCTGGTCCCCGTACTGGGTCCAATACTGTATCCACGAAAGCGACAAGCCCACTCCGTTTCAACCTGATCGGCGCCAGCCCGAATACCCATCCCGCCGGGGAGCGGCCCACCAGGGCGGAGAGCAACTATCTGCTGGGCGCGGATTCCTCGCGATGGATAGCGCATGTGCCCAATTATTCCCGCGTGGTTTATCGGGGAATCTATCCCGGCGTTTCCCTCGTCTTCTATGGGCGGGATGGCGAGTTAGAGCAGGACTTTACCCTGGCCCCTCTGGCCGACCCGGCGGTGATCTCGTTCCGCATGGCGGGCGCGCAGAGGGTCGAGCTTTCGCCCGAGGGAAATTTGCACATTGCCTCCGCCGCCGGCTCTTTGGTGCTCAGAAAGCCTTCGGCGTATCAGGAAGCAGGCGGCAAAGCCGCCCATGTCGATGTCTCGTTCCTGCTGGCGCCGGATGGGCGGGTCAGCTTTCGCGTCGGAGCGTACGACCGCTCGCGCCCCCTGGTGATCGATCCGGTGTTGACGTTCTCTACTTACCTTGATGGGAGTACAACCGACAACATCACCGCCGTCACCACGGATGGCAGCGGGAATATCTACCTTACGGGCTTCACCACCTCGACCGATTTCCCCACCATCAAACCGTTACAGCCGGCACCGTCGGGTTGTGCATCGGGTGGCTGTGACTTTGTCTTTATCACCAAGCTCGACCCCACCGGTAAGACGCTTATCTATTCCACCTACCTGGGGGGTGGCGACCAGGATTTCGGGGGCGCAATTGCAGTGGATGCCCAGGGCGACGCCATCGTCGGCGGCATCTCCAGTTCTTTGAACTTTCCCCAGGCCGGCTCTCTGCCCGCCCGTTCTATCCGGACGAACTGTTACTTCCTCGCCTCGTTAACACCAGACGGCTCTGCCTTCAATTACTCAGGCTTGATCGGCGGCAGCCAGGGCCAATACGCGGCCAACAGCGGGCGTGTTGCCGTCGATGCTGCAGGCAATGCTTATCTCGCCGGTATAACCGACGACGCCACCTTCCCCATTACTCCGGGTACCCTCGCTCCAACGTTTAGCGGCTACCCCAACTCCATCACCTTCGTCATGAAGGTGGCGCCCTCCGGACAACTGTTGTATTCGACCGTCATCCCCGGAAACGCAGCCTATACCGCAGGGGATGTCTTTAACAATCTCTTCTTGCCAACGGCGATCAGCGTCGACGCTTCCGAGCAGGCGATCGTCGCGGGATCAGGGGGCGTGGGGCTTCCCACGACTGCGGGAGTCGTCGCGCCAAACTATCCCAACGCGACCATCAATGTTGAGGACGGTGAGGCGGGATTTATCCTGCAGCTCAACCCGACTGCTTCCGGGATCGACTACGCAACCTATATCCCAGGGACGGATCTTGTCGGGGGCATGGCCATTGACAGCAAGGGTAATTTCTATCTCGCCGGCGAAACCGCCGAAACCAACTTGCCTACAAGCGCCACCGCTTACCAGAAAACCGTCACTGTGGGCAGCGAAGGAGAAATCCAGTCGGGATATATTATTGAACTAAATCCGCAAGTCACTTCTGTCCTGGCCGCAACCTACCTGAATGGCACCAATTCGTCCATCAACCAGGGCACGTCTCTCGGCGCCCTGGCACTCGACAGTCATAACAACGTTTTTGTCGGCGGTCTAACCGGTTCTGCGGATTTTCCGCTGCAGGATCCGTTGACAGCCGAGTACGAGGGTTCGAGCGTCGCGGCCGCCATGGTGCTCGCCGCGCTGCCGCCTGATCTGAGCTCGTTGTCGTTTGGCAGCTATTTGAGCTCCGCAGACGGCATCTATCCCGGTTCGCTTCTCGCCGCGCTTACCGTGGATGCGAGCGACAACTTCATCGTCGCCGGCACCACGTACGCAAACGATTTCCCCACCACGGCAGGTAGCTTCCAACCGTCGCCGCCGCCACCGCCGACCCCCAACACCCTGAATGACCACACGTTCGTGGCTAAAATCAGCATGAGCATTCCTGCTCCATCTGTCTGCCCGAGCAGCTGGAGTGTCAATCTCGGTCAGGTGAACGCGTTGACCACCTCTACCGTCACTTTGAATATTACGAATTGTGGCAACGCCCCGCTCAGCATCAACTCCATCACCTCGTCGCTGGCAACCGTCACCACAGCGGAGAATTGCGGGGCCGTCGCCCCGGGTGCCATCTGCCCCATCACCCTCACGTTCAGCCCAATCGATGGCACCGGCTTGAGCGGCACGATCAGCCTTGCCGACAATGCCGCGGTCTCACCCCAGGTGATCACGATGTCGGGGCAGGGAATCGCTCCAAAACTCAACCCTCAGTTCAACCCTTTCCCTATGGGACATTACCTCGTCGGCACGCAGAGTCCCGTCTATTCGCTAGTTCTCGGCAACCAGGGAAATGCGCCGCTCACCATGAGCAGCATCACTATTACCGGGAATGGCTTCTCGATCAACCAGAACGGATGTCCGGGACCGGTACCAAGCGGAAGCCTGTGCGTCGTAAGCCTGGTCTTTGCCCCGACAGTTCCCGGGGCTGCCAGCGGAGCTCTCACCATTGCCTCGAACGATCCCATTCATCCTCAATTTGCGATCGCGCTTTCCGGGGCAGGCGATAGTGCTTACGACGCTCCGTCGATCAGTATTGTTGGGCCGGGCAATCAGGTTCTGCAACTGACTGTGTCGATCAACAATGGCCCCGTGAGTCTCCAGGTCGCAGGCAGCAACTTTTACCCCGCATCGGTGGTGCAGTTCAATGGTGTTCCCCAGCCCACTACGTTCATGACCAACAGCGTGATTCAGGTTTCTCTCCTGGCCTCTTCTTTGACCGCTCTCGGTGAGTTCCCGCTGACGGTGGTGAACCCGACTCCTGGAGGCGGAGCGAGCCCGGCGGTCACCATGACTACCTACCAATATTTGCCGCTCACTACCTCGGCGATTGCTTCGGTTCCAGCGACGAAACTGATTTACGCGGCGATACCTTCGATGTCGGCCAGCAATCCGAATACGGTCATCCCCATTGATCCCTCCACCGGCGCCACCCAGACCCCGATCCCCGTTGGCAACAATCCCGTTCTGCTCGCGGCCTCGAGCGACGGATCTTATTTGTTCGTAGCCAACGGCGGCGATAGCACGGTGCAACGCATCAACCTCGCCACCAGTCGCGTCGAAGCCACCTTTCCCTTTGCTCCCAATGTGTATTGCCTGCAATGTGAAATCCTGACCGCGACCGACCTGCAGACCATCCCGGGAGCCCCGCAGGAAGTCGTGCTGGCACAGGGCCACATGGCCGCGCTCTACAACGGCAGCGGACTGGTCAACTATGTCCCCAGCACCCAGATACTCATCGCTGCACCAAGTTTTTACAGCATCGCCTTCGCCGGCAACCCGCTCACTCTTTACGCTGAGCCCTTCACCAGCGTGCCAGACTCGTTCTTCAATACTGCAGCGATCACCAGTAGCGGCCTTTCGTACACGCCGGTCTCTGGAAGTAACAGCCCTCCCGCCGGCACGGGTTTTCAGATCGTCTCCGACGGAACGCTGCTCTACACCAACACCGGACAGGTCTGGGATCCTTCTACCCAGACGCAGGTGGGTAGCTTTCCCATTGGCGATACTTACTACGACGCGGGTCTTGTACTGGATACCGGCCTGGGGCAAATCTATGCCGGCGGCTTAGGGGAACCGTTCGTCGACCTTGCCATCACTTCTTATGGCGTGAAGTCTCTCGCCATGCAGAGCACGCTGGGGTTTCCATCCATCAATGCGGACGAACTCGATTCGCTTATCCGTTGGGGTAACAATGGCTTCGCGTTTTTCGTGCCGTTTGTTTATTCCGGCGCCGCCGGCATTTATCTCACGCGCAGTGACGGACTCACCAACCAGCAGCTGTTCAACCCGGTCCCCTCTCTGATCTCATTGTCTCCGACCTCTGCCAACGCCGGCGATCCTGGTGTGATGCTGACGGTGAACGGCAGGAATTTTCTTCCAGCATCGACCGTCGCCTGGAATGGCGGGGCTTTGGCGACCACCTACATCAGTGGGGCTCAATTGATGGCCTCCATTCCAGCGTCAGATTTAGCAACTGCTGGAACGGCAGACGTCACGGTCACCACTCCAGCGCCAGGTGGAGGCACCTCCTCGCTTCAGGGTTTCACCGTTAACCCCGTGGCTCCGGCGGCAAGTCTATCCGGTTCCAGCATAGAATTCGGCATGGTCACGCAGGGAACAGCCAGTGCGCCGCAACCGGTGACGCTGACCAACTCAGGAAATGCCGCACTTGTTATCAGTTCCATCGCTGCCGCCGGAGATTTTGCCGAAACCAACAACTGCGGAGCGACGCTGGCCATCAGCGCAGCCTGCCAGATACAGTTGGTGTTCACGCCCACGGAAACGGGTGTGCTTTCGGGTACGCTCACGTTCGTCGATAATGCGCCCGGCACCCCGCAGACCATCACCCTGCAGGGAACGGGTGTGGCCCCGGTTAGCTTAGCTCCGGCCGCCGGCAGCGCCACTACCGCCACGGTCTCGAGCGGGGGCACCGCGAACTACAACCTCTCCCTTACGGCCGCGCCCGTGTTCGCGGGCAAGGTCACGCTGAGCTGCAGCGGCGCTCCACAGAACGCTACTTGTACCGTAAACCCGGCAACCCTCACACTCGCGAGCGGAGGATCGGCAAAGTTCAGTGTCGCCGTGACCACCGGCGTTTCCCAGTCAGCAGCGCTTCACTGGATAGCCGGGGCGCGCCTCGCCGGCCTGGGGATCGCATCCCTGCTTTTGCTGCCGCTCCTGAACCGAATCCGCAGCGCCGCTCGATGCTTCAGCCTATGTGTCGCTATTGTTTGCGTGGCTTTTGCGTTCAGTGGTTGTGGCGGGGGGAGCATTACCATGCCGAGCAACCCTGCGCCGCTCACCACGCCGGCTGGAACCTACCAGCTTACGGTCACCGCGACAGCCGGCACCAGCCAGGTAAAGCAGAGCCTCACCTTGACTGTGCAGTAACCCGCTGCAGCACTGACTTATTCATTGGCCTGGGTGACTTCGAGAATTTCTACCAATTGGGTTCCCGAAAAGCCTACGGGAACTCCGTGCACCCAGTCGTCGTGGCTGAAAGTCCCGAGATCTTTGTTGGTCATTACGGAGTGCAGCGTACCCATGTCGCTAGCTGCGCTATGGAGACGCCAAAATAATGCACTGTCATCTGGTCGTCTTCTTGTTCTCGGGACAGTGTCCCGCCTCCAGGCATCGGACTTGAGCCAGGATGAAGTTTGCCAGGATTCGTCTCCTTGAATTTGGGTCCGTTCTTCCCTACTACCAGCAGGTCCACAGGAGCTTCCCTGGTGCTGCGGTGCACCACCAGCGTGAGACAGTCCTCGAGCATCGCCTGCAGCGTGGACCGCAGCATGGCAGGCTGCTTGGCCGGGTTCTGCCAATCCGCAAGGTCTGCCTCGTCGACCTTCGCGTCCACATCGTAACGATCGTCGTCGCCGGTCAGCCAGGCGGGCATTCCTATGAGCTGGTCAACGGAATATAAGGCTGCGCCGCCGGTTTGCGGCACATAGGCAATTCGGATCAGATACCCCAAAAACAAGTTTTTCATTTGATATCCGTCGCGCCCAGGAAGATAGCGGCCAAAAGCTGTGTCACCCCCGAGACCTGGCAGGAAATGGTCGGGAATATGTCCAAGCAGCGGGAAGGCTGCACCGTCGACCAAGTGAAGAACGCTCGCGGCTATAGCTCTACCGCCAGCTGCAAGACCTCCGACGGCGGGACGATGGTGACGAGCGGGAGCAAGACGATTCAGGACGCTGAGCACATAATCTCCCAATCCCACACCACTATGACGACGAACGGTCAGAAGCGGATGATGGAGTCGAAATCCACGAGCACGTTCTTGGGCGTCGACTGCGGCAAGGTAAAGCCGGGTCAGCCCGAAACTGAACACAACTAACTACGCTGACTTCACCGGCATGCAGAAGCACAGACCGTTTCCATCCGGATCGGTCACCGCAAATTCTCGAAGCCCCCAGGTCTGATTTACTGGCGCGGTGTGGATCGGGGATTCCGGGCGCAATGTCGTGTCCAACCCCCGGGTGCGAAAGGTCACAAAGCGCTCATCAACGTCTTCTACAAACACACGGTTAACGGAACCGAAGACGCCGTCTCCTGAATGACGGGAAAGCTGTAGTTCGGCTCCGTCTCGAACCAGGTCAATGACCCCGTTGGCCACCTCGCGCTCTTCGTGTCCGGGCCACTTGCGCTCGAAGTCGAGAACTTGCGTGTAGAAACGTAAGGATCTTTCCAAATCAGCAGACTTGATCACAGGAACAATCTTCATGAGTTTTTCGCAATCGGCAATAGAATACTCCGCTCGCCGCTCCACGTCGCGACGCTCGGAAGTTGGCTGAATCGCCTGCGAAGTCACATTTTCCCATAGCACACCTCGCCTCCAGCAAGCATTATGATTCTCTGCAGGTCTAGATAAATGACGGGTCGGGACATCGGAAAGGTTCTCTGTTTAGCGACTGGAATTGCATGCGCAGTGCTCCACGCCGCAACCTTTCTCACGGCTGTGCCGGGTCTCTTGATCCTCATTCCGTTCTTTCTACTGATGGGCGCAATTCTTTGCGCCAGAGTCATTCAAGGGAATCTCTCATACTACGATCGCGTGCGATCTTCCATGCCCAGAGGGAAAACGGGGGCGGTTGGGTACGTCTTGCTGATTTATGCAGTTCTGTTGTTTGTGCACTTTTACAGGAGTTCGGGCGGCGCATCGAGCGTTGGAATAGTTGAAGGCCAATACGTCTACATGTACAAGAGTGCGGTGATCCGGCAAATTTCCGAAGAGGAATACAAAATGTTTCCCACGCAGGTCGCTAGAATAATGAGCGCGTGGATTGGGATGATATCAACATTCTGCTTGGCGTCCTTTGCCAATCCGGTGAAGACCGTCACGCAGGAGACCTGAATAAGGCTTTGGAGAGATACAGGGACACGATATACCTGTTCGCTGGGATTGCTGCAATAAGTATGCTGCCCTCTATCCCCCCCAGTGACTTTCCTACCTGCAGTCTTCGGCGAGTGCATTGCAATTTTGTACAAATTGAAGCTGCTGGGCGCAGAATCGGCATTAAAATCGTGCCCGCCATTTCCCCTTGACATTCGACAGGGCGTTGCTTCATTGTCTTGTAGACCGTCGAGAGGAAGACTATGCCGCAGCCTACGGATCTTCTGCAAGGAACACTCGACCTGCTCATCCTGCGAACACTCGCGCTGGAACCGATGCACGGCTGGGGAATCGCCCAGCGTATTCAACTGTCTTCGCAGAATGTGTTTCAGATAGGCCAAGGTTCTCTGTATCCCGCCCTTCACCGGCTGGAATACAAGGGGTGGATTCAGGCTGACTGGAAGCCTTCGGAGAACAACCGGAAGGCGAAATATTACGCTTTGACGCGCACGGGCAAGAAACAGTTGGAAGCGGAGATTGAAAGCTGGGATCGTCTTGCGGGTGCCGTGGCGTTGGTGCTCGAGCAAGGCTAGGAGGCAACGTGCTGAATGAGTTTCTGACCCGCCTACGCTTCTTTATCGCTGGTAAAAACCAGAGGGAAGTGGATGAGGAAGTAAGATTTCATTTTGAGCAGCAGATCGAAGCAAACATGCAGGCCGGCATGTCTCCCGAGGAAGCGCGGAGGCAAGCCGCGGTTGCTTTCGGTGGAGTGCAACGCGTGCGCGAGCAATGCCGGGAAGAGCGACCTGGCTATTGGCTGGAAACATTTGTGCAGGATATGCAGTATGCTGTCCGCGGTTTCCGGCGTAATCCGATGTTTTCTCTCACCGTAGTGTTGACATTGATGCTGGGGATCGGCTCCACCACGGCTGTGTTTAGCGTGGTGGACCGAATCCTCTTCCGCAGCCTGCCATATGGCGATTCGGAGCGCCTTGTTTCCGTCGGGCTGGTCGCGCCAATCGAGCCTCAAGAGTTCATGCTGGGAGGTTCCTACTACGAGTGGCAGGACAATCAAAAACCATTCGTAGCCCTGACCTCCGAGATCGGTACGGAGCCCTGCGATCTGACAGAAAACAATCCCGCACGATTGGATTGTGCTCGCGTGGAAGGCAATTTCCTGCCGGCTTTAGGCGTCTCACCGGTCCTGGGCCGGAACTTCACAGAAGCTGAAGACAGGCCAAACGGCCCACAAGTAGCGCTGATTTCCTATGGCCTCTGGCTCAGCCGTTTTCATCTTGATCCCGCGGTAGTCGGCAAACTGATCCGTATTGACGGACGCGCCACTGAAATCGTGGGAATATTGCCGAAGGACTTCGAGATGCCGCGGCTGCAGGCTGCCGATGTACTTCTGCCGCAGGCTCTGGATGTGGCCGCAGAACGCCGCGCCGATCCGGGCCACCCCATGTGGGCCTTCGCCCGGCTCAAGCCGGGAGTGAGCATCGAACAGGCAAAAGCCGAACTCAGTCCCTTGTTCGAATACTCGCTGCGTTTGGCCCCGGCGCCGTTCCGCAAAGAAGTACACCTTCAGGTGAGATCACTGCGCGACCGCCAAGTGCGTGAAGTGCGTCTGGCCGCGTGGGTCTTGCTCGGCCTGGTGATGGCGGTTCTCTTTATTGCATGCGCGAACGTGACCAGTTTGTTTACCGCGCGCGGCGCTAGCAGAGACAGAGAACTAGCTGTACGGTCGGCATTGGGAGCCAGCCGGATGCGACTGGCCCGCCAGGCGCTGACAGAGTCTCTCACTTTATCTGTCGCCGGCGGAGCCGCCGGGTGTTTGTTCGCCGCGTTTCTGCTGCGGCGATTCATCGCCATGGCTCCGGAGGGAATGCCTTTCCTGAGCAAAGCGCAGATCGACCTGCGCATCCTGTTCTTCGCTCTCACGACTTCGCTCGTGTGCGCCGTTTGCTTTGGGCTCCTGGCGGCCATCCGCAAAGCAGACATAGAAGTGCTGACGGGGCGAGCGCGAACGACGATACGGCGTGCCGTGCTGCGGCGTTGGCTGGTCATTGCACAGATTGCCGCAAGCATGATCCTTCTCTCCGGCGGAGCGCTTCTGGCGCACAGTTTCTGGAACCTTGAGAAACAGAGCTTTGGAATGAGCGCCGCAAACATCGTTACCGCCGCCATTTCCCTCGGCCAAACATCTTACCCAACAGCGGAGAGTCAGATGGATTTCTTTCAGCGCTTGGAACGCCATCTGCGCTACGGGCCGGGCATCGCCGCATTCGCGATCAGCGACTCTATACCGCCGGGTGGCTATCACGACGATCAGGTGTATGCCTCGCTGCGGGTGGAGGGTAGACCCGTCTTGTCATCAGGAACGGGCGGCACGGTCGCATCGAGATGGGTCACGCCCGAATACTTTCGAGCACTCAGGATTCCGGTAGTGCAAGGGCAGGGCTTTAGCGGTGAGGAACTCACATCGAACGACCATTTCGTCGTTCTAAGCAAGTCGCTTGCGGGCCGCCTGTTTCCGGGAGAGAACCCGCTCGGGCAGCATCTGCACCTCCACAACGGTGCGCCCAAAGAGAACGATCCCCCTTACATCGTGGTGGGCGTTGCGGCGGATGTGAAAAATGGCGGTCTCGCTGCGGGCGACGAGCCAGAATACTACCGGCTGCGACGCCAGAGAGCGCCGGATTGGAATCGGAGTTCGGTTGTGATTCTCAAGACAACGCTGCCCCCTGCCGCAACCGCAGCATGGATTCGATCGCAAGTCGCATCGCTCGATCCCACAATCCCAGTAGACATCAAGACGCTTTCCGAAAGAGTCGGCAAATTGGCAGATCGGCCTCGCTTCGAAATGCTGCTAGTGGGGTTCTTTGCCTTCACCGGACTTCTTCTCGCCGTGATTGGACTATACGGAGTGATCTCCTTTTTTGTCGTTCAGCGCACGCAGGAGATTGGAATACGGATGGCTGTGGGAGCGTCGCGGGCCGATATTCTGAGGCTCGTGCTGGCGAACGCTCTGCGGCTGATAGTACCAGGAGTGTTTCTAGGATTGGTGCTGGCATTTGCACTTTCCCGCGTGCTATCCAGCCTGCTATTCAATGTCGCTCCACATGATCCTGTGACCTTTGCGGGAGCGACTGCCTTGTTGATTCTAGTTGCGCTCCTCGCAACGCTGATTCCAGGAGGGTCTGCGACCAAGGTAAATCCGACTGTTGCCCTGCGATGCGATTGAGATCCGTGCCGTGCATCTGGTAAATAGGTGAAGTCACTGAAAATCCCGTCGCGATAAAACACCATGCACTACCATGGAAATCAGCTCACTGGTGAGCGGGCCTTTCGAAAATCACCCTTCCCGCACGGATTGTGTACGTTACGTTAGAGAAGTTCCGCAGATCACCGGCTGCCGGGTCTGCGGCAAGTAGTTGTCCATAAAAATCAACTCTGTCCATGGATATACTGCGCTCATGCGCAAATGCACCTTGTTCGTATTCGCGGTTCTATCCTGTACCCGTGCCCAGGATATGCATCAACAGGACTACACCTTATCGTTGCCGACTCATCCGGGCCGTCTCCACCTGGAAGCGCCCACCTTCAAGATTGTGGAAGCTTCGGCTAAACCCGATGGAAATGAGTTTGGATTGCGAGGGCAGAACCCGGACGCATCCGTCAGCCTGCTCGTCTTCCTCTTTCGCATTCCTGAAGAGGCGCCTTTAACGAGTGCGAAATGCCGGAACTATATGCTCTACCACGCCCAACATGCTGATCCGAGCATTCACATTCAACTTGAGAAAGTTCTTCCGGCAGGCAACATACCTCTTGCACTTGCGCAATATTTCGAGGACGCCCCCCAGCAGCACGTTGTCCGCGCTTTCGTGGCGAAGGGTGATCTATGCTCCGATATCGAGTTTTCGAGCAAAGAAGAACTCACAGCCGACGTGCCTGATATCAAAGCTATCATTGCTTCCGTCACCTTCGATCCAGACGCCAAGCCATCGTTCCGCGAGGTATTCGCTTACGCGACCGTTCTCTTCGGTCACAAGATGGTGAAGGCGGCCGCTCCAATTTACGAGCAGGCGCTCAGTCTCCTTCCACCAGGTGACCCAGCGGCAAAGTGGAGAAGAATCTCAACCGATCAGGCGGTGATGGCGTATGGAATGTCAGGCGATATCGCAAAAAGTCGTTCACTGCTTGCTGCCGCCATAAGGCTGGACCCTCAGTACCCCATGAATTACTACAACTTGGCCTGTGCCGATGCGGAGGAAGGAGATGTCAGCGGCGCGAAGCTTCATCTGCAGCAAGCTTTTGACCGAAGGAAAAGTGTAATACCAGGA
>Ga0302326_10013321_pt1 | contig 17444 bp, 11 predicted proteins | sample Palsa_T0_3_FD_202264 | JGI IMG/M metagenome (GOLD analysis project Ga0302326, IMG submission 202264) | Peat permafrost microbial communities from Stordalen Mire near Abisko, Sweden - Palsa_T0_3 | ecosystem: Environmental > Terrestrial > Soil > Palsa > Peat permafrost | place: Sweden: Abisko... | reverse complement strand
CGCCGGGCGGCTGTGGATGGTGGGCTGTCTGGCGGCAGCGACACTCATTTGGACATCGCCGGCGCTTGCCCAGGTTGAGTTTCAATCCACCCCGGACCACATCGCGGTCGCGATCGACGGCAAGCCTTTCACAGATTTCTACATTGGCTCCGAGTATCCAAAACCGTTTCTGCACCCGCTGCGCGCGGCGGATGGGCGTGTGGTGACCCGCCAGTTTCCCATGAGTCAGGTGGAAGGTGAGACGCGGGACCATCCCCACCATCGAGGGCTGTTTATCGGCTACGGGAGCATCAGCGGTATCAACTTCTGGGAAAACGAGCAGGCCTATACGACGCCGAACCGCGGCAGGATCGTGCTCGTCGGCCGCCCCCGGCTCGAGAACAAGAAAGACATCGGAGCCATTCGCGCTGAGTTCTCGTGGCGCGACCCGGCGGGGAAGGAAATGCTCACGGAATCGCGCCTGATGGAGTTTCGGGGAGGCGCGACGAGCCGGACAATCGACTTCACGATCGAGCTCACGGCAAAGCGGGATCTGCATTTTGACGACACCAAGGAAGGATTCTTCGCGATTCGCGTAGCCGACTCGATGCGAGAGACAGCCGGCGGCCAACTGTTGAATTCGCTTGGGAGTCGAGGCGAGAAGCAGATTTGGGGCAAGCGCGCGGATTGGGCCGAATATTCGGGCAATGTGGACGGGAAGCCGGTGGCGATCCTGATTTTCGATCACCCCTCGAGCTACAACCACCCGCCTCGCTGGCACGCACGGGCGTATGGGCTGTTTGCCGTAAATCCGTTCGGGCTGAAAGATTTCGAACCGGCGTCGACGGAAACGGGCGGGGCGTCGTTGAAGAGCGGCGAGAAACTGAAATTCCGCTACCGCGTGCTGATCAGCGGTGCCCCTTTGACAATGACCGAGGCAGAGCAAATCTATCGGGAGTTCGCGTCGAGCCAGCCACAGCGACCGGCGAATGCCGGCGAACAATCAAGTTCGGGCCGCCCGTTCGCCTCAGCCGGTCAGCCAGCGAAATACGACAACCGGTATGCCTGTGCCAGCAAGAAAGGCGAGGGTCCATGTTTTTGGCCGATGGCGGGTGTACACCGCCAGAGAGGCACACACTACGACGAATACGATCTCTATCGGCAAGTTGTTGTTGAGTACATACAGGCAACTGAGCGCTATGGAGACCACCAGCGGCTGCGATGCGGGCTCGACTGGAGCGTAAGGGTAAACCGGGCGGAACACTGCGATCCGGAGTATGGACAGTGCCGCTCCAACGAAACCGCCCACCCAGAGTTTCCGCGAGTCAGTAATCTTAATCGTCGCCCACCTTCAGCACCGAAAGAAAAGCCTCCTGAGGTATCTCGACGCGCCCCACGCGCTTCATCCGCTTCTTGCCTTCCTTCTGCTTCTCGAGCAGTTTCCTCTTGCGCGTAATGTCGCCGCCGTAGCATTTGGCAAGCACATTCTTGCGTAATGCCGAAATGGTCTCGCGAGCGATGATCTTGTTGCCGACCGCGGCTTGCAACGCCACCTCGAACATCTGCCGCGGGATCAGCTTGCGCAAGCGCTCAATCAGGCCCTTGCCGCGCTCGTAGGCAAACTCCTTGTGGACGATGATCGACAATGCGTCCACCGGCTCGCCCGCAACCAGGACGTCGAGCTTCACGAGCGAGGAAGCGCGGTATCCGGACAAGTGGTAATCGAGCGAGGCGTAACCGCGGGAAGCGGATTTGAGCCGGTCATAGAAATCGAGCACGATCTCATTCAGCGGGAGCTCGTAGAGCAAGAGGACGCGGCCGCCCGCAACGTATTCGAATTTCTTCTGCTCGCCGCGTTTCTCCTCGAGCAGCTTGAGGATCTCGCCGAGAGACTCTTCGCGAGTGATCACGGTGGCGTCAATGATGGGCTCCTCGATCAGTTCGATGCTCGAGGGGTCGGGGAATTTCTGCGGGTTGTCGACCTCGATCAGGTCGCCCGCGGTGGTGGTGACGCGGTAGCGCACGCCCGGCGCGGTGGTGATCAGGTTGATCTGGAATTCACGTTCGAGCCGCTCCTGCACAATGTCGAGATGCAGCAACCCGAGAAAGCCGCAGCGGAATCCGAAGCCGAGGGCAGTCGAGCTCTCGGGCTCAAAGCTGAGCGCGGAATCGTTCAACCGCAGTTTCTCGAGGGCGTCGCGCAAAAGGCCGTGTTCGTGGGATTCCACCGGATAGAGCCCGGCAAACACCATGGGCTTGATCAATTCAAAGCCGGGCAGCGGCTCGGAAGCCGGGTTGGCGTCGTCGGTGATCGTGTCGCCCACCTGGGCATCGGACACGGTTTTGATGGTGGCGAAGAGGAATCCGACCTCGCCGGCGGTGAGCTCATTACACGGAATCGGCTTGGGAGATTGAAAGCCGAGACCTTCCACCTCGAAGACGCGGCCGTTCGACCAGAGGCGGATCTTCTGGCCCACGCGGATTGAGCCGTCGATGATTCGGGCGAGAATGATGACGCCGCGATAGGTATCAAACCAGGAATCGAAGATGAGGGCGCGCAGGGGCGCGGAAGGGTCGCCTCTCGGCGGCGGAACTTTTCGGACAATCGCCTCGAGAATCTCGTGAATGCCGATGCCGTTCTTGGCGCTGGCCATGATGGCTTCGCTGGCATCCAGGCCAATCACTTGTTCAATCTGTTCCTGAATGCGTTCGGGTTCAGCGGAAGGCAGGTCGATCTTATTGATCACCGGAATGATCTCGAGATCGTGATGCAGGGCGAGATAGGTGTTGGCCAGCGTTTGCGCCTCGACACCCTGCGAGGCATCTACCACCAGGAGCGCTCCTTCGCAGGCCTGCAGGCTGCGCGACACTTCATACGTGAAGTCGACATGGCCCGGCGTGTCGATCAGGTTCAGTTCATACAGGTTGCCGTCGTCGGCCTTGTAGTTGAGGCGAACCGAATGGGCTTTGATCGTAATGCCGCGTTCGCGCTCGAGGTCCATGGTGTCGAGGACCTGCGCCATCATCTCGCGCTGAGACAAAGCCCCGGTGTATTCGAGAAGCCGGTCCGCCAGTGTCGACTTCCCATGATCGATGTGGGCAATGATCGAGAAGTTCCGGATATAGCGGGAATCCATGCGGTAAACTGAGGGCTAAAACCTGGATTATCCCATAGGGGACTGGTTTTCGAGCGCGCTGGCTTTACAGCGCTTTAAATGCGCGCATTCGCAGTCGAAGAGACGGCGGCGAGACCCGCCGGTTCCGCCCGCAGCATGCCTTATCAAACCTTTCGAGGGACACAAGACGCAAAGCAGCTGCGGGTTGGCATACTCGTCAGCCGCTTCAACGAGTTCATCACCGAAGCCTTGTCTAACGCGGCCCTCGAGGTGCTGGAAGCGCGGGGATGCCCGCATGAAAACGTCATTTTCGTCAAGGTGCCGGGGGCGTTCGAGTTGGCCTCGGCGGCGCTCGAGATGGCCCCGCATTGCGATTGCATTGTGGCGCTGGGAGCGGTGATTCGGGGCGATACGCCGCACTTTGATTACATAGCCCGGGCCGCGGCGGAGGGTCTGCAGCGGGTGAGCCTGGATACGGGTGTTCCGATCGCGTTTGGCGTGCTCACCACTGACGACATGCAGCAGGCAATGGACCGGGCGGGCGGCAAAACCGGCAACAAGGGCGCGGAAGCCGCCGAAACGGCGATCGAGATGGCGAACCTGGTGAAGCGGCTGCGGGAGCCGCGCTAACGCAGATGGCCGCACGGCACCGATCGCGAAAACGCGCGCTTCAGGTTCTATTCGAATGGGACCAGCGGGGTGAGGATATCAGCGAGGCGATTCGCCATTATTACGAATCGCTGCATTCGGCTGAGAGCGAATCGGAGACGCCGCTGAAGGCTGACCGGTTCATGGAAGAGCTGGTGCGCGGGACGGTGGCGAAAGTGGAGGCCATCGACGCGGTGATCCAGGCGAAGGCCGAACACTGGCGCATCGAGCGAATGGCGGTGGTGGATCGCAACATTCTGCGGCTGGCGGTCTTCGAAATGCAGCAAGGCGCCGTGCCCGGCGCGGTAATCATCGATGAAGCGCTGGATCTGGCGCGGCAGTTTTCGGGCGACGAATCGATTCCGTTTCTGAACGGCGTGCTGGATGCAATCCGGCGTCAGGCTGCCGCGGCCGCGGAGGAAACTGCGGTTACCACGACAGCTCTGGACACGCCAGCCATCGAGACTGCGGATTCACTTCCCGATGCAGAAAGTTGAAAAGATTCGGTTTAGGATGTCATCGGCAGTGGTAGCGCCGGTGACGGCGTCGATCGGCTGCAAGGCGGCATACAGATCGAGCAGCAGCATCTCGTGAGGAATGCCGAAGTCGACCGCGCGGCGGGCGTTGGCGAGCGCGTCGCTGCACCCCTCGAGCAATGTGGCGTGGCGCAGGCTGGTGATCGAGCCGCTTTCCGGATCGGCGAAGCCGGTGGGCGCCAGGCGCGCGAGAATCTGCTCGCGCAATGCATCGATGCCATCGCCGGTCACGGCTGAAACGCGAACGCATTCGAGTGATTCTCTGGGCTCGAATCGCGCCGGAAGATCGCATTTATTGCCCACCAGGAGGGGCTGGCGAGTGCGCAGCTTCTCACGCAGGGCGCGGTCTTCCTGGGTTTCCGGTTCGGAGAGATCCACCACCAACAGCGTGAGGTCGGCTTCGGCCATGGCCGCATGGCTGCGCTCGACACCCAGGGTTTCCACCAGATCGGTTGTCTCGCGGATACCGGCGGTATCGATGAGCTTGACGGGGATGCCCGCGAGACTGGTGGTTTCTGAAACCGTATCGCGCGTGGTGCCGGGAGTGCCGGTGACAATGGCGCGGTCGCGCTCCAGCAAGCGGTTGAAGAGGCTGCTTTTCCCCACGTTGGGGCGGCCCGCGATGGCGAGCGTCAATCCCTCAAAGACGAGCCGGCCGGATTGAAAACTGTGAATGAGGGCGGCGACGTCGTTCTCGATGGGGCCAAGGCGGCGCAAAATCTCGGCGGGGGCGGCAACGCTGATGTCATCCTCAGCGAAATCGATTCCCGCTTCGAGTAGCGCTATCAGTTCGAGAAGCTGATTCTTGAGCGGCCGCAAGCGCCGGGAAACGGAGCCTTCGACTTGCTGGGCGGCAACGCGGGCCTGGTAGAGAGTGGTGGCATCGATCAGCTCGCGAATGGCTTCGGCTTGGGGAAGATCGATGCGCCCATTGAGATAGGCGCGCAACGTGAACTCACCCGGAGTGGCGAGCCGCGCGCCGGACCGAATGGCGCGCTCGACTGCGAATCGCAAGACGACGGGAGCGCCGTGGCACGAAATCTCGACCACATCTTCGGCAGTGTAGGAGCGGGGGCTGGCGAAGAAGGCGACCACCGCCTGATCCACCACCGCGCCATCTTCGCCGATGAGTGAAGCGAGCTGCGAGGACCAGGGCCTCCAGGCCGGCGCCTCAGAAAAATGAAGAAAACGCGCCGCGATTTCGCGTGCCTCAGGCCCGGAGAGTCGAACGATTCCCAACCCGCCGCGGCCAAGCGGAGTGGACAGCGCAACAATCGTATCGCGCAAATTCATAGGCGAATCATGGAGGTCAATCTATATTGGACAGCATGTGGGGCGGGTTGTTAACCTGCAGCGGGTTGGCAGCCGGCAATCGGGCCGATTAACAATCGGCCGCAGGTTGAACAACCTGCCCCACATAAGCTGGTGCGCTACTCGTGTCTAAGAGCTACGATCGGGTCGACTCGCGAGGCGCGCCACGCCGGAATCGCAGTGGCTGCCAGGGCCACGCCGATCAATAGAGTTGTGGCGAGCAGCGCGGCCCCGATGTCCTGGGGCCGGACACCATAGAGCAGCGAAGACGCGAGTTTGCCGCTCAGGAAAGCGAGCGGAGTTCCGAGCGCGATGCCGCCCAGCACCACCCAGGTGCTTTCCCTCAGGAACAAATTCAGTATTCGCCGCCGCTCCGCGCCGACGGCCATGCGGATGCCAATCTCACGCATTCGCCGGGCGACTGAGAACGAGAGGACGCCGTACAGGCCGATGGCCGCCAGCGCCACAGCCACCAGCGCAAGCGAGGTCGACAAAAAGGCCAGCAATCGCTCGCGGCTAAGGGCATGGTCGATCTGCATTTCCATGGTCGCGACGGTTTCTATCGGAACTCGGGGATCGAGGCTTTGGTGGAGTGCCCGCAGCTCGCTGATTGCCATCGCCGGTGTACCGGTTGATCGCACCTGCAGGAAAAGGTCCTGCGGGAAGTAATTCTTTCGAGTGACTGGAAGATACATTACCGAGTGCGGAATCTCTTTCAACAACATGAACTTAGCCGTCCCCGCAATGCCGACAACGCGAGCCTTGATTCCACCGCCATAAAGCAGCGGCTTGCCCAGCGCGTCGCCGGCAAAGAACTCGCGTGCGAACTGCTCATTCACGATCACCGCGACCTCGTTGTTGTCGCTATTGCTTTCCGCGGCCGTGAAATCGCGACCTGCCAGAAGGGCTATGCCGAGCGTTCGAAAATAGCCGTTGCTGATGGTGTTGAAGTACGTGGTTGGCGTCAAATGACTCGGCGAAACGTAGCCCGGAATCTCGACGGTGATCATTTCCATGCTTCCTGAGAGCACGCTGATTTGGGCTAAGCTCGCCGCACGCGTATCCGGCAACTGGCGGGCGCGGCGGAGCAGCTCGTCGAAATAGTTTGCGGCGCGCTGATCGCGGTAGGTAGTTCCGCTGAGATCGATGTGCAGCAACGACACATTCTCGGGGTGGAAACCGAGATCGATGGCACGGAGGTTCCGCAGGGTTTGAGCAAAGAGGCCGGCCGAGAACAGCAGCGCCAGTGAGAGGGCAACCTGGCCGGCGACGATGAAGCGCGAAACAAGCCATTTCCGTCCGGAACCGGTCGGCGTGCCATGCACGGCGGGCATGGGATCGGCGTGTGCGGCGCGCCATGCCGGCAGTATTCCGAAGACCAGTCCAGCCAGAAGAGCGGCGGCAGCGGAGAACAAAAACAGGCGTTCGTCGGGTTGCACCTGTAGCTCGAGCCCGTCTCCCTGTGGGCCGAGCAAGTCGAGCAGCGCCTGGATGAGTACCCTTCCGAGCAGCCAACCGGCCAGACCGCCCGTCACCGAGAGAAGCAGGCTCTCAACGAGGAACTGCCGGAACAAGGCCGGCCGGCTCGCGCCTAGGGCCACGCGCATGCCCGCTTCCCGCATACGCTCCACGGACCGGACCAGCAATAGCGCCGCTAGATTCGCGCAGGCCACCAGAAGCACAACGGCCACCAGCAGCAGAAGCAGGAGCAGCGGCTTGCCGAATTGCTCTTTCTTCGAATCGATCCCTTGACTGCCGTCGCGAAGCAGGAAGTCGTCGTATTCAGACATCTTCGGCCCCACCACGCGCTCGACCTGTTTTCCGATCACGTTCAGTCGGGCCTGCGCTTGCTGAAGGCTGACGCCGGGTTTCAGCCGCGCGACCAGTTGACCCCAACCCGACGCATCACCGGCCTCCTGATTGTAGGCAGCCGCCGAACCGGGAATCTGAAGATCGTGAGGCTCATGCAGGGCCGCGCCGAGGAATCCCGCTTCGCTGACTCCGACGATCTGAAAGGGCTCGGCATTGAGCAGCACGCGGCGGCCGATGACGTCCGGTTTGCCCCCGAAGCGTTCCTGCCAAAGCCGATAGCTGATCACGCAGACATGGCTTGCGCCTCCGGCCTGTTCGTCGCCCTCAGAAAGAAGGCGCCCCGCGGCAGGGCGCACGCCGAGCATCTGGAAATAGTTGCCGCTCACGATTTCCGCCTGCAGCTTCTCGGTCTGGCCGGCGTCGGTGAGCTTCACTTCCGTGGGATTCACGGCCAGCACGTCTTCGAAGCCGGTGTCCTGTTTACGCAGCTCGGCGAAGAACGGATACGGGAAGCAGCAATTCTCCATGTGGAACGTTTCGTTTCGCTGCCGGAGGATGACCAGGCGGTCCGCACCTGGGACCGGCAGCGATTTGAAAACCACGGCGCGCGCAAAGGAGAAGACGGCGGTGTTTGCTCCCAGAGCGATCGCGAGCGAAAGCACGGCGATTGCCGTGAACACCGGCCTGCGCGCCATCATACGCGCGGCATAACGCAAGTCCTGCCAAAGCCGTTCCATCGAACTCCATTCCCACATGGCGCGTGTATCCTCCTTGATCAGCGTTGTGTTGCCCAATGCGCGTTGCGCCGCGTAACGTGCTTCGTCATTTGAAACACCCGTTTCGCGTTGTTCTTCCGCCTCGGTATCCAGGTGACAGCGCAGCTCGCGCTCGAGATCCTCCTCGCGGTGCTTCCGCGACAACCGCAGGAGCCAACGGTCGGGCATTTGCCGCCAGCTCATTTCAACCCTCCTCGACCGGCCACATCACGCGGGCAATCGCGCCGGTCATCTGCTTCCATTTCGACTCTTCCGCCACCAACTGCTTTTTACCAGGCGCCGTCAGCCGGTAGTATTTGAATTCACGCTTGAGGTCTTTCGCCGCGGGCTCCCACTTCGCCGCGATCCAGCCTTTGCGTTCGAGCCTGTGGAGCGCCGGATAGAGCGAGCCGTGCTCCACCTGCAGCAGGTCTTCGGTGGTTCGCTGGATGTGCTTGGCAATCTGGTGCCCGTGCGCGGGGCCAAACCGCAGCGTGCGGAGGATCAACATGTCAAGAGTGCCTTGCAGCAGCTCGATTCGCCCAGGGATGGTTGACGGCATAGGGTTGGTAGATATTCTACCTTAAATCAGGAACGCTGGGTAGACCCACTACCTTCGAGCGAGTCAATTCAGCGCGAGCGCTGGCGGCCAGATCGATCCGGCGATGGCCGGTCAGGCCGGCAGCGTGCCCGTCTTGACTGCCCCGGATACGAATTCGGCCAGCGATCTCACGCCGCGAAGATCCAGCTTCCCGGTCCCGAGCGTGGGCAATGCGTCCACTTGGTGAATGCTCTCCGGCTTGGGAAGCCATAGGCGCGGCAGGTCTGTTTTCGCGAGGCGCTGCCAAATCTCTACGGGCTTGATTTCGAGGTTCGTGTACAGAAGCACAAGCCGCTCGCCCCGAGTTGCGTCGAGGATGCCAGTAACGACGCAGCGGCAATCCGGCGTCGTGGCATACACTGCCTCTTCCACTTTGAGGTGCGGCACCATCTCGCCGCCGATCTTGCTGAAGCGCGACAGCCGATCGGTGATTTTGAGGAAGCCTTCGTCGTCGACGAGTGCGATATCGCCGGTAACATACCAGCCATCGCGCGGCGATTCGGCCGTGCGCTCGGGTTGATTCAGATATCCGAGCATTCGATTGGGACCCTTCACCAGCAACAGTCCTTCCACATTCGTGGGCAGCGGCTCGAAGGAATTCGGGTCCACCACCTTCACGGCAACGCCTGGGATCGGATGCCCCACGGTTCCGGGCTTGTTTCCGGTCTGGGTCTCCTTGCCGGCTTCGAAGCCGGGCGCATTCACCGCCACCACTGGCGACATCTCGGTGCAGCCGTATCCTTCCAACAAGTCGAGCCCGAACGCCTCGCGGAACGCCGCCGCTACGGACTCCCGCAGCTTTTCGGCGCCCACCAAAACGAATCGCAGGGAGGCGAACTGCTCGCGTGTCGCGTGGCGCGCGTAGCTCGAGCAGAATGTTGGCGTGGATAACAGGAATGTGCTTAGGTACTTCTGCACGAGGGCGCCAATGGCCTTGCCCTCCGTGGGATTCGCATGATACACGGCCCGGCAACCAGTGAGCAGGGGAAGCCAGATGGTGACCGTAAATCCAAATGCGTGAAACAGCGGCAGCACGCCCGTGATGCAATCCTTCGGGCTCAGCCAGAACACTTGCGCCATGGATTCGACGTTCGAGATGACATTGAAGTGCGAAAGCACAACTCCCTTCGGAGTGCCCGTGCTGCCGCTGGAGAAGATGATCGTAGCGGGAGAATCGGGCGTAGCCCCGCGATGGTAACGGCGCACGAGCCATCGAGCCGGCATCAGGCGCGCTGCCGCGGACGCTCGCAGCTGCTGCCATTTCCCCGTCGAGCCGAGAATCTCTTCGAGAAACACCGTTCCCTCGGGAGCCGTCAACTTTGCTTTCTTGAGGAACGCCTCCGAAGCAATCACCGTCGTAATCTTGCACTGGCCGATCGCGGACGCCATCGCCTCCGGTCCGGCGGTAAAATTCAGATTGACTGGCACACAACCCGCCAGCGTCACGCCGATGTTGGCCAGCGCTCCACCCACCGAGGCAGGCAGCAGAAGCCCGATCTTCCCGTCGCTCGGCCGGTTCTCATAAAGCCAGTTCGCAATCAGCACGCTTCCGGCGAGCGCTTTTCCATACGTCAGCTCGCGCCCGGTGGAATCCGCCATCGCGAACCGCCGCCAGTTTCTCTTCGCATTGCGAATGAAACGCAGGTGCAGCAGGTCGCCGCTGCCTTTTCGATGACTAGCCGCATCGCTCCCTAGTTCCTGGATGGCTTGCCGTATGGCTTGGGCGCTCGAAGACGATGGCATCGGCTGCCCAAAGGAGACCGTCACCGGGTAAGGCACCCGTTTCGGCCATTTCCAGAAGAACCGGCCGCCTTCGAAGCTGAAAATGCTTCCCCACAGGCGGTCCAGATGAACCGGGATCACCGGCACATCCAAGCCCTCGACGATTCTTTCGAGACCGCGCTTGAACGGCAGCAGGTTGCCGGTCCGGCTGATGGCTCCTTCGGCGAAGATGCAGACCACATGGCCGTCTTCCAGTTCCTTTCGCGCTCTGACGATTGACTCGACCAGGTCGCGGCGGCCGCCTGAGCCAACCGGGATCGCCTTGCTCAGTTTGAAAAACCAGTTCAGCCATTTCATTTCGTAGTACGCCCGCCACACCATGAAGCGAATGAACCGCTGCACGCATGCGCCGATCAGAAGACCATCCACGTGCGACATGTGATTCGCCACCAGCAGCGCCGGGCCGCGAAACGGAACGTTTTGCTGGCCAACGATACGGATCTTGAAGAATGTGTGCGTGGCCATCCAGAGGATGAAGCGTACAAGAAAGTCCGGGACCAGGGTCACGATGTAGACCGTCACCACCAGCGTCCCGATCCCGAAGATGAGGATCAGCTTGTCCGGCGATACGTGCAAACGATCGTGCATCACCCAAAGCGTGAAGGAAGCCAGCAGCAGGCCGATGGTGTTGTAGAAGTTGTTGGTCGCGATCATCCGGCCTTTTTCGCCGCTTTCGCTTTTCTGCTGTAGATACGCGTTCAACGGAACAATGAACAGACCGCTCGTCAACCCCAGAAGCGACAAGGCAGTCACCGAGCCCGCGTAGGAAGACTTCAAGGCAAACAGCGCGACGCAGCAAAAGGCCATGAAAATCGAGCCTAGCGGCACCAAGCCCAGTTCCACTTTGTCTCCCGAGAGACGGCCGGCCAGCATGCTGCCCACTCCGATGCCGACCGCCAGCGCTGTCACCATTAAGCCGATGTGTAGATCGTCGGTCTTCAGGACCTCGCTTCCAAAGAGCAGCAGATCCATTTGAAACAAGAAACCCAGGAACCAGAAATAGGAAATCCCGACCACGGTCAGTAACAGTGCTCGATCCTTCATGAGGTGCTGGGTACCGATCCAGACCTCGTGTAAAGGATTGAACGAAAATGGCCCCGGCGTGCCCAGGCGCGGCACGCGCGTGATCTTCAAACTGGTGAGGAACCCCGTCACGGCCACAGCGAGCATCGCCACGCCCATCTTCCAAGGCTCGCTCTTCCAAGCCATGAAGAGGAACGATCCGATCGACGTTCCCAGCACGATTGCCATGAAGGTGCTCATCTCGAGCAGAGCGTTGGCGCGCGAGAGGTCGCGGTCCGGCAGCATTTCCGGCACGATTCCGTACTTTGCCGGACTGAAGATGGTGGAATGCAGCGCCATCAGAAACAGCACCACCAGCATCAGCTCGATGCGGGTGGAGAAAAACGCCGCCAGCCCTAACCCCATCACGAAAATCTCAAAGACCTTCACTCCGATCATCACCGTGCGCTTGCTGAGGGCGTCCGCCAGATGGCCGGAGTATCCCGAGAACAGCAGGAACGGGATTACAAACACTGCGCCGGCGAGAGAGAGGTACTCGCTGCCGGAGCCGGTTGCCGCCGCAACGTGCACGGCTCGCATCGAAACGATGATCTTATAGAGGTTGTCGTTCAGCGCCCCGAAAAACTGCGTCCAGAGAAACGACTGGAAGCCGCCGTTCTTCAGCAAATCTTTGAAGCCACCTTGTGCCATGGGTTGTTCCTTTCGATTCGTCACACTCGCCCAACCTTAAAAGCAATGCGGAGGCCGCAGAGCCCTTCGAAGGGATCTGCTTATTTGGCAATGACTTGGCTTTTTGGGCTCGCTCTTATGAGCTGTCATTCCATACATTGCATGTACGTAGCTATACAATGGATGTATTGAGAAATCTCCTTTCCACTCAAGAGCGGGGCTTTCTCCAGGCCGTTTCGGAGCTCGCTTATTGTAATCCCTTCTTGACGGAGCGAACCGAGCGTGAGCGGGCGGCACTCGGGCGCGAGTTCGTGGAAGGCGAGCCCGTCTGGAGCCAACCTGTGGACGATCCGGAGACGCCGCGCGCGAACGTGGTCAGGATCTTCGAGCGCTTGGAGCCGCTGATCCATCAATTACGGGATAGGCTTTCGAGCGGTCGCCCCGCCAGCGAGCAGGAGCTCGCGCTGTATTCGGACGGGGTCGTGCACTGGTTGTACCTGCGCTACTACCGCCGCTTCCTGGCAGCAACGTTTGGACCGGATGCCGCCAGTCACGATCCGGCGAAATGGCGATTCTACCGCGATTTTCTGGTTGATTGGGAGCGGTTGTTTCACCTCGACAACCGGCCGGCCGGAATTCACAGCTATCTGTTGGCAAGGGACGCGTGCCCACATGTGTTCGCGTGTTTTCGGCAAATCCAGTGCGCCTTCGAGCGGATCTTTCTGGATGTGATCGGCAACTCTCTGCCGGCCGCCCGCCTGCGCGGCGCGATCTGGCAATCCATCTTCACCCACGATCTGCGCCGATACCAGCGAACTCTCTACGGCCGCATGGCCGATTTCGTCACACTCATCACGGGCCCGTCGGGAACCGGAAAGGAATTGGTCGCTCGCGCCATTGCTCAATCCAGGTACTTGCCGTTCGATGAGCAGAAGCTCACTTTCGCCGATGACGGGGCCGTCCTGTTTTTTCCTATCAATATCTCGGCGCTTTCGCCGGCGCTGGTGGAATCGGAACTGTTCGGACACCGGCGCGGCTCATTCACGGGCGCGATTGGCGACCGAAAGGGGTGGCTCGAGACGTGCCCTGCCGCGGGCTCCGTCTTCCTCGACGAGCTCGGCGATCTGGATCCGCTCATCCAGGTGAAACTGCTTCGCGTCATCGAGACGCGATCGTTTCATCCGGTTGGCGGCAGCGCCGTCCGGCAGTTTCAAGGCAAACTAATCGCGGCCACAAACCGGAATCTCGAGGCCGGCATTCAAAATGGCAGCTTTCGAGAAGACCTGTACTACCGCCTGTGCTCCGACCAGATTGCGACGCCCTCCCTCGCCGAACAGCTTTCCGATTCGCCTGGGGTGCTGCGCGAGCTGGTAGTCTACATGGCGAAGCGCGTCGCCGGCCAGGAAGCCGAGGAATTCGTGCCCGAAGTGATCGAATGGATCGAGCACAACCTGGGCGCGGCGTATGCCTGGCCTGGAAATTACCGCGAGCTCGAGCAGTGTGTGCGGAATGTTCTGATCCGCCGCGATTACCGGCCAGTTAGAGCGGCGGCCAGAGCTCCGGCGGATCGATGTGTGGAAGAGTTCCGCGCGTGCAGCCTCACAGCGGATGAGATGCTCTCGCGTTACTGTACCCTCTCGTACTCGAAGACCGGCAACTATGAAGAGGTGGCGCGGCGGCTGCAGATTGATCGGCGAACAGTCAAGAGCAAAGTGGATGCCGAGTTACTCAAGCAGTTGCAAGCGGAACGGAAATGACCTTGCGGAGTTTGGATGCAAAATGATAGAGTCACCGCATTGGGTTTGAGAAACGGGGACTCACGGAGTCCAGGGCGCTCCCACGCCGCTGTAAAATTGACGCGCGCGGCGTTTGCACCGCACTCACCGCATGAGAAAGAGGAATCAAGCTGTGAAGAAATTTGGAATGTGTGTTCTGTCGCTCTTGGCTCTGTCGGCTCTCGCCTCGGCCCAAACCACCGCTTACGTATCGAAAACGGGAAACGACGGCAACCCGTGTTTGCAGGCCAGCCCCTGCCGGACCTTTGCAGGTGCGTACGCACTGTATAAAACCGACACCCCGCTGACGATAATAGCTCTCGATTCGGCTGACTACTCGAACGGAAGCACGTTGACTATCGAAAACACTGTCATCGACGGCGGCGCCCATGGCGCATTCCTGAGCGGGCCGAATGGCGGTCCGGCGATATATTTTGCATTTTGGGCGACCGTCCGTAACCTCACCATCATTCCGGGGACGTCAGCGGGCAGTTCCGGAATCGGCGGCGGAGGGAGCGCCTTGACCCTGGATCACGCCGCCTTTGTCGCCCCACAAGGTAGCAGCTCGGTGGCGGTCGGCGTCGCGGCCTTTAGTGCTGCGCGCTTCGACTTTGCTCACGTCACGGTGACCGGCGGAACTGACGGCTTCGATCTGGCGCCGGCTAGCCCAGAGACTACATATCGGGTAAGCATAGCCGATTCCTCCGTGGATGTTGCGTCCACGGGCATCAGCGTTGATGGCGGCTCCGCAACCATCCGCGACTCATCGGTGCTGAATGCCGTCAACGGCCTGATCTTCAAGGTGTCTGGCGCGGTCACGACGAACGCGATACTCGACCACACCCAGATCTCCGGCAACACGACAGGATTGAGCGTCAACGCCAAGACTACCGTTATGATGTCGTACTGTCTGTTATCGCTCAACTCGGTTGGTGTGAGCCTAAGTGGAGGGACGCTCCAATCGTTCAACAACAATGTCTTTTTCGGAAACGGCTCCGACGGCGTTGCGGCCACACACGGCGTATATGGATATGGAATGAAATAGCGCGCGCACCAAAGCCGCTGCGGGAACCTCACGTGGGAACTCCAATTTCGAGGTCCCGAGGTTTCCCCAATGACCGCTTCGGCTATTTCTGCTTGTCGTAGACAACCGTGGCGTCTACGTGCTTGCCCGACAGGTTCATTCCCTTGGTCTGCACCGAGAGGAAATTTCCATCGGCCGAGACCTTGGAGTGGGCTGTGTAGATCGTTATGTTGTTCTTCTGGTACAGCACTACTCGTTCGTTCGGCCCCATGAACTTGCTCGCAATACCGTCGTATAGGGGCGACTCGATCTTGCCCGTTCCGCCAGCCGTGGGAATCGTGTAGCTGAGCGCAATCTTGGTTCCGTCCGCCGCAGTTCCTGCGATTGCCACATTCGTATCGCTGCCCGCGTCCGTAATGGTGACTGTCTGCTCTTTTGGCGCCGTGCCCAGCTTGAACTTGGTTTTGGCGGCGTCCATTTTCCACGTTCCGACATAAGGATCTGCCGCGCAGAGCGCCACGGCAAACCCAAGCAGCATGAGAACCAGTCTAGAGTACCGCATGAATTGCCTCCTTAGGGTGCTGACGAGTGTATCATTTTGAAATCCCAGGATTTCCATTTTTTGCGAGGCCCTTGGTGACCACGATTCTGATTCGGGGCGAAGGCGTCGCCGCCTCCTGTTGCACGCAGCTCCTGGTGGATCAACCCGCCCTTCGGGTGATCGTCGGGACCGCCGTCCGGCCCAAGTTGCCTGCAATCATGCTCGGCGAAGTGACGCAAAGGCTGCTGGAAGACGTATTTTCGCGCCGCGACCTGCTGCAAGGCCTGCCACAAGTCCGCAAACGAGTTGTGCTGTGGGGGGAAACCGCAGAAGCCTTGACGCTTCCTCATTCCGCGGCAGTGATCAGTGAACAGGACCTTCTTGATCGCATTCATCGGCGGCTTCCGCCTGTCCAGCGCGAAGATCACAGCGATGCTCGGACGCATTCGGCGGAGTGGACGATTCACACCGCGCGTCCCCTTCCCTCTCCGGCCGTGGAGCATCATTTTGGCTCGCGGATGGCGGCGGTCGCGGATGTGAAGCTTAGACCCGGACATGACGCGGAGGCCTGCTGGGTTGAGTCGCTCGAGCACGGGTGGTTGTTTCTGCTTCCCTCTGAAGCAGGTTATGGGTGGCTGCTCGCGGCGGGAGATGCTGTGGAATCGCTGCTTGGGAAAAGCCGGTTGGTAGCCGGGCAGATTGGAGAAATCGGCGAAGTGCGCGGCCGGTTTCCGGCTCACCCGCGAATGGCGGACCCGTTATGCGAGCCGGGCTGGCTGGCGTGTGGAACCGCCGCAATGAGCTTTGATCCATTGTGCGGCGACGGCACGGGACACGCAGCACGCGAGGCGATCCTCGGGGCCGCGGTGGTTCGGGCCGCATCTGAAGGCGCGGACGCAGACCGGCTTGTGGCGCACTATCGGACCAAGCTGCTGGCGGGCTTTCGCCGGCATTTGGAGTCCTGCTCCGGCTTCTACCAGTCGGGGCACAGAGGGCCTTGGTGGACCAGCGAACTCGAAGAGCTGCGCCGCGGCCGGGAGTGGTGCAACCGGCAACTGGATGTAGCGGCCCGATTTCAATACCGTCTGAACGGGTTCTCGCTCGAACCTCTCGGCAATTGAATTTCAGATCAGGTCGAGTGACGGGGATTGCGCCCCGTCACCCTCCCACTCCACCGGACATGCGGTTTTCCGCATCCGGCGCCGCATGGGGCTGAGACAGGAAAACATATACTGGCAGAACGAATGCCAGAAAAACGAATCGGCATCATCATGAACGGCGTCACGGGCCGCATGGGAACGAATCAGCACCTGGTCCGTTCGATTGTGGCGATCCGGAACGACGGAGGCGTGCTGCTCGCCGATGGCACGAGACTGCTTCCGGAGCCTATCCTGGTGGGCCGCAACGAAGAGAAGCTAAGACGCTTGGCGGCCGCCCACGGCATCCCGCGCTGGAGCACGAATCTTGCGGCATGCCTGGATGATCCAGCTTACGATGTTTATTTCGATGCCCAAGCCACCGCGCTACGGGCCGAGCCATTGAAGCAGGCCATACGGGCCGGCAAGCACGTTTACTGCGAGAAGCCGGCCGCCGAGAATCTCGAAACCGCGCTCGAGCTGGCGCGGCTGGCATCGCAATCTGGTGTGAAAAACGGTGTGGTCGTGGACAAACTGTTCTTGCCTGGAATCCTCAAGCTGAAACGCTTGGTGGACGCGGGATTCTTTGGCCGCCTGTTGTCGGTGCGCGGAGAGTTTGGCTATTGGGTATTTGAAGGCGATTGGCAGCCGGCGCAGCGGCCATCCTGGAATTACCGCCGCGAAGAGGGAGGCGGCATCATCGTGGATATGTTCTGCCACTGGCGGTATGTGCTGG